>ERZ1026903.752-NODE-752-length-13837-cov-15.797127_pt1 | contig 13837 bp, 10 predicted proteins | sample MGYA00380180_ERZ1026903 | MGnify/ENA primary metagenome ERZ1026903 (study PRJEB33269, sample SAMEA4719816) | human gut metagenome | biome: human-associated habitat; feature: organic feature; material: feces | place: Cameroon | collected 2013-10 ... | reverse complement strand
CTCACGGCAGTGTGTATTCAAGAGCTGACATCAGCGCCATCCTCTACATGGCAGTAGACTGCATGAGAGAGATGCTGCTCGAGGGCAAGACCTACGTTGACCTCAACGCCCCTATCGACCCTGATGGCGGCGACGACGGCAACGGCGGAAGCAGCACTACTGGCGGCGGAAGCAATGCAGGCGGTAGCGGAACCACCGGCTCTGAGGGCGGCAACAAGGGTGACACGGGTACTTCCGGCGGCAATACCGGAGAGGGCTCAGGCAAGACCGACCCAGGTTCCAGTGACGGCGACAACACGGATGTAACTATCTAGCCGATGAGAGAGTGCCATAAGTATCTTGCCTAGGGTATAATAAGGCACGGATTACACGGATTACACGGACTTAGGCACTCATGTAAATAAAGCCGATTATAAATCTCATCAAGAATCCGAATGATCGTGAAAATCCGTGTAATCCGTGTAATCCGTGCCTAAAAACTAAAAGATGATGAAAAAAGAAACTTGGAAAATGGTGATTCAGATAGCCATCAGCATCCTGACGGCTATCGCCACCTCGCTCGGCGTAACGAGCTGCATGTAAGCTAAAAAAGAAACTGAAAAGAAAAGCAAACCGCTCCACCTATTTATATATATAAGGCGGAGCGGTTTTTACAGCAGATTCACATACTCTGCCGGCTTCATGCCATACTGCTTCTGGAAGCACTTGGCAAAATAGCTGGAACTGCTGAAACCGGTCATATCGCTCACTTCGCTGATGCGATACTTGCGCTCCTGCAACAGGCGGGCTGCCGTGCTGAGACGTATTGCCTGAATCAGTTCGTTAGGCGTTACTGCCAGCAGCGTCTTTACCTTATTAAACAAGGAGCTGCGACTCATGCCCAACTGATCTGCCAGGAACTGTACGTTCAATTCCGGATTCGCAAGATTATCCTTTATCAGCTTCTCCAAATCCACCAGGAACCTGCGCTCTGGAGGATAATTCCCTTCCTCTGCTGCTGATGATTCCGCTGAAGAAGCAAAAGATACAGATTCTGATAATAATCCTGATGATGGTCCAGATGATGATGACCCTGATGATGAATCCTTAGAAGAATCCTCTGCTGATTTCTCCTTAGGGAATCGGAATATCAGCGTACGACGCATTTCTATCAGCTGGTTCACACTCGCCACGAGATACTTCATCGAGAACGGTTTGGAGATGAACACATCGGCTCCGCAAATCTTGCTCAGTGCCTTGCTATCCTCATCGGTCTTCGCCGACAACATGACGATTGGCAGATGGCAGATGCTCTTGTCTTGGCGCACCTTCTGGCAGAATTCAACTCCGTTCATCACAGGCATGATCCAACTGGTGATAATCAGACTCAGCTCATCGTGCTTGGACAATATACGCAGCGCCTGCACGCCGTTCTCCGCCACCAGTATTCTGTATTCTCCCGACAGAGAGTTTACGATGAAATCTCTCATGTCCTTATCACTCTCCACTACCAGGATGGTAGGGCGATTGTCCATAGGAGCCTCAGGAGCTGGCTTAGTGGCAGGCTTAGCGGCTGATACAGAAACTTCCGATGATTCCACAGAAGATGATTCCGCAGATGATTCTGCCTCTATCATCTCTATCGTGTTGCCATCAAGCAGCTGGTCTACGAGAGTCAACATTCGCTGGGAATTGCGGCTGAAAACATCTATCAAACCATCAATATCATCGACGTTCTTCATATCAGGCATCTTCGAATCATTCTTCTTCGAATCATCCTTCATATCATCCTCCATCAATCCTTCCTTCACTTTCTGCCACTTCTCCTTCAGCGCATCCAGCGGAGCGAGTATCAGGGTGAGCGGTATGCGGATTTCGCGGGCTACCATGGCGAAGGATTGCAGGCGGGCGTCGCGCAGCTCCAGCTCCTTCTTCTCTGCCAGGCTATCCAGCTCCTGCTGATGGCGAAGCTTCAGCTTCTTCCATTCATACCATACGAGCAGGCCGATGAGAAGCAGATAGATGATCTTGGCTGGCAGCGACCACCAGAATGGCGGATGCACCTCTACCTGAAGCGTTGCCTCGTCCTCAGACCACACGCCATCGTTGTTGGTGGCCTTTACACGGAAGGTGTAACTGCCGGCTGGCAGGTTATCATAGGTGGCACGGGGCTCGTGGGTGGTGGTCCATTCGTCGTCGAATCCATCGAGCTTATAGCTGTAGAGATTCTTCTCGGGAGAGACGTAGCTCAGTGCCGAGAACGAGAAGGTGACGGCATTCTCATCGTGAGAGAGACTGATTTCACCCACCTTGTCCAATGCCTCGGGAAGCTTATCGGAACCCACCTCCACGCGCTTGTTGAAGAGCGAGAATGAAGTGATTGCCACGGATGGTGCTATTTGGTTGAGCTTAACCTGCTGCGGGTGGAAGGCATTGAAGCCCTGGATGGTGCCGAAATAGATTCTGCCATCGGACGACAGAAGACAGGAATTGGCAAGAAACTGGTCGCTGGTCAATCCGTCGAAACGGCAGAACTTCTGCACCGGCTTGTCCTCGGAATACTTCACGATGCCCTTGTCCGACGATAGCCACATGCTGCCCTGGGCGAAGAGGATGGACTTGAAATCCTGACCTGGAGCATCGATGGCGATGCGGCGGAAGGAGTCGCTGGAAGGCTGATATTCGCACAATCCCTGACGGGTGGCTACGAAGAGGCGCCCCCTGCCATCAATCTGAATGCTGTTTACCTGGTTGCTGACCAGCGAACAGGTATCCTTCTCGCTGTAGAGATACTGCTTCCAGGTGTTGTTGCGGCGCAGACACCAGAGTCCGTTTTCCTGGGTGGCGAACCAAAGGTTGCCCTGCTGGTCTTCCTCCATATCCATGGTAAGACTGTTGAAGAGCTTCACCCTTCTGAACTCCTGCTTCTGATCATCGAGCACGAAGGCACCCAGCATGGATGTGGCCCAGAGGCGGTGTTTCCTGTCGCGGAAGAAATAGTAGCAGCTGCTGTTCAGCACGTAGCTATCCATCCTGACGGGCGTCTGCGCACCCGTAGCCATATTCATCCTGATGATGCCCCTACCATAGGTTCCCACCCACAGGTTGTCGCCATCCGCCAACAGCGCATGGGCGTTGTATTTCGCCATTGCCTGCTTGCCAGGGAAATCCAGGAAGCTGTCGGTCAGCGGGTCGTAGCAGTCGATACCGGCATCGTCGGAGGCTATCCAGATGCGGTGGCGGCTATCCTCGACAAAGCGGCTCACCACGCTGCCCTGTAGTCCGCCCTGGGTAGGGAAATACATGTCGAAGCGGTTGCGCATGGCAGAAGACGGGATGTAGCTCACGCCTCCGTAGTAGGTGCCTATCCAGAGACCATCTTCCCTATCCCTCATGATGCCGTAGACGAATCGCTCGGCGGTGCGGCGTGCAGGATTCTCCACCTCAGATAGCATGCGCCACTGGTTGGTCATCCTGTCATATTCCAACAGTCCGTCGTTGCTGCCTATGAGCACATAGCGGCTGTCGCCATAGAGTTTGTGGATGAAATCCATGCCGTTGCCCGGCACAGGGGGGATGAGCAGTTTGGCAAAGCCGTCGTTGCTCACGCGGAAGAGTCCATCCTTTCGGGTTCCCACCAGGATGCTGCCATCTGCATTTGCCAACATCGCCATACCCCTGAGCTGGGTAGCATCCCCTTTCAGGGCGAAAGACTTGAAGGAATCGGAAGATTTCTGAAGGCGGAAGAGCGAAGCCCCTGCCTTGCGGTTGAGCGCCCACACCTGGCTGTTGACATCGATGAGCACGCAATCTATATTGCCCCTGCTCGCCTTCATGGGATATTGATGGCAGTAATGGCTGGTAAGATTGTATTTGAAGATGCCCTGGGTTTCGGTGGAAATCCAGGCGTTATGTTCCCCATCAACAACAACATGGTTGACGGAGGAAGTGATTTTTTCATCGAGTTTCTGGAATTGCCCGGTGGCAAAACTGAAGAGGAAGACTCCCTTCCGGGTTCCCACCAGCAGGCCTTCGTCTGAGACGCAGAGTGCCTGAATATCCTGGTCCATCTGCATGGCAGCATTGTAGTAAGTGATTACCTGGTAGCCGTCGTAGCGGCAGAGTCCGTATTCGGTGGCAAACCATACAAAGCCGTTTTTATCCTGCACAATGCTCTTCACGGCATTGCTGGGCAATCCCGTGTTCATGGTGATGGAGCGCACCTGCGGTTTTCCGGTCATATTCCCGCCCCACAAGCTGGCGGGCGCCATTGCCAAGCAAAGGGCACCAGCCAGGATTATCATCATTTTCTTCATTATCCAAAAAATTCAGTTAAGTTCTTATTCTAGTCTATCTTATCTCACTTATACTTCTATTATATACTTCTATTATATACTTCGGGGTATTTATTGTTTCTTCTATTTATGAATCTCTCCATTCATTATTTCTTTCTGATACTTTCGCGGTATTTCAGCGGTGAAGTATGCAGATGCTCCCTCACGTACTTGCCGAAAAACGAGGTGTTGGAGAAGCCCAGAATGCCCGATACTTCCTTGATAGACATGGAGGTGGAGCGCAGATAGTACGTAATATCGGCAAGGGTGTATTCCGTAATCCAGTCGATGGCCGTCTTGCCCGAATGGCGCTTGCAGATGATGGATAGGTACTTGGGCGTGATGCAGAGCTGGCGGGCGAAATACTCCACCGGGCGATGCTTGATGTCCTCCTGCTGCAGATTCTCCAGAAACTTGTCGAAGAGTTCGATGGTGCTGGAGTTCAGATCATCTGCCGACATATCCTCGAGCAGCATATTGCTCACCGCCAGCAGGGCGCTCTTGAGCAGCGTCTCCACTATCTCGCGGCGATAAGGCTTCCACGAGGTGCGCTCGCTGAAGCTGGTGTCGAGGCAGAGGCGCACCAGTTCGGTGAACTTGGCGTAGAACTTCATATCCACCTCGTTCATCTTCAGCACGGAAACCTTGCTCACATACATGGCACGGTTCCACACCGAGATATGCGACTGAAGGATGCTGAGCAGCCCATGATTGCTTACGCACATCGCCGTGCACGCAAAGTCGTCCGACACCTCCCTGATGTCGAGTATGGAATTAGGGGGACTGATAAAGATGTCGCCCCTTTCAACCTTAAATTCCCGCCCGTTGAGTTCAGCCCTCAGGCTTCCCCTGTGGCAAGATGCAATCATGTTCATCTGGAACCTCATCGGGTCGGGGTTCTGCAACACCTTGACATTGTCGATGATCAAGATATCCTCGTCGAGATAGCTGGCGCTGATCTCGGCACTCTGCGCAAACTCACCTTCCTCGATGCGTTGCTTCACGTCCTTCTGTTCTTTCATTAAATATTTCTTTATTAAAACGCTTCCCTGTACTTATTTTCATCCTTATCCTCCAGCATGGAGAGATAGCTCTGGTAGCGGCTGGCTGCGATGTAATGATTCTCCACTGCCTTGATAACGGCACAGCCCGGTTCGTGGGTGTGGGTGCAGTCGGAGAACTTGCAGTCTTGCGAGAACTTGAATATCTCCTTGAAGTAGCTGGTGAGTTCCTCCTTCTCAATATCGAAGGTTCCGAAGCCCTTGATGCCCGGAGTATCAATGAGATAGCCGCCCTCAGGCAGGTCGAGCATCTCGCTGAAGGTGGTGGTATGCATTCCGCTGTTGTGCGCCTCGCTGATTTCGGCGGTGCGCTGGGCAGCATCGGGGATAAGCTGGTTGATGAGCGTGGATTTTCCCACACCGCTGTTGCCGCTGAGCAGAGACTTCTTGTCCTTGATGAGCGGGCGCAGTTCGTCTACTCCTTCACCCGTGGCTGCAGAGATTTCCACACACTTGTATCCGATGGTTTCATAGAGGGTGCGCATCATTTTCTCGTAGTGCAGCTCTTCTTCGGAGAGCAGGTCGCACTTGTTGAACACGATGATGACAGGCACTCTGTATGCTTCGGCTCCGGCCAGGAAGCGGTCGATGAAGGTGGTGGATGTCTCCGGATAGTTCACGGTAACCACGAGCAGTGCCTGGTCTACGTTGGCTGCCAGGATATGACTCTGCTTGCTGAGGTTAGGTGATTTTCGGATGATGTAGTTCCGGCGGTCTTCGATGGAAGAGATGAAGGCGGTGCCTTCCTGGTTGGTGATAAGCTGCACGTAGTCGCCCACCGCCACGGGGTTGGTGCTGCGGATTCCCTTCAGTCGGAAATTGCCTTTTATCTTGCTTTCAATCAGCTGGCCATCGTCAGTCTTGACGGTGTACCAGCTGCCTGTATTCTTAATAACGAGTCCTCTCATTATCACATATTAATAATGTAAGTCTGATAAACATGACGTCTTTCTAGACAGTCATGATTTCCTTTTCCTTCTCGTCCATCAAACCTTCGAGCTGCTTGATGTACTTGTCGTGAAGCTTCTGCAAATCATTCTCTGCATCCTTCTCCAAGTCCTCAGAAAGACCGTCCTTGATAGCCTTCTTCAGCTTCTCCTTCACCTCCTGGCGCACGTTGCGAACCTCAATCTTGGCACGCTCGGCAATCTTGTTACACTGCTTAACCAGCTCCTTGCGGCGCTCGCCAGTAGGCTGAGGAATACCGAGGCGAACAATCTCGCCATTGTTCTCTGGAGTAATACCCACGCCGCTGTCCATGATAGCCTTCTCGATGTCCTTGATGGCCTTCTTGTCCCAAGGACGGATGGCGATGGTACGCGCATCAGGAGTTGTTACGGTGGCTACCTGGTTCAGAGGAACCATGCTGCCATAGCTGTTAACACGCACGCCGTCGAGGATTGCTACGTTGGCGCGACCTGCACGGATATGAGAGAGTTCTTCTGCGAGATACATCGCAGCCATCTCCATACGCTCTGCTGCAGAATTCAAAGTTTCTTTTACGTCGATCATAGTCTGTATATTTTTATTTTTTATTCTTTTATTAATTCCAATCTTTTGAGTTCCTCGCCCACATAGTTGGTAAGTTCCACAAACTGCGGGATGCTGAGCTGCTCGGGGCGCTTGGTCATGATGTCGGTGGTGTAGAAATCCTCTCGTGGAGTTACACCCGGAAACATCTGCTTCAAGCTCACGCGCAGCATCTTGCGGCGCTGGTTGAACACGGTCTTCACCAGTCGCTTGAAGAGCTTCTCATCGCAGCCCAGGTCGGTCACCTTGTTGCGGGTCATGCGGATTACGGCACTCTTTACCTTTGGAGGTGGATTGAACACGCCCTCGTCTACAGTAAAGAGATACTCCACATCGTACCATGCCTGGATGAGCACGCTGAGGATTCCATACGCCTTGTTGCCTGGCTCGGATGCCATGCGCAGCGCCACTTCTCGCTGAATCATGCCGGTGCAGCAAGGAATGAGATCCTTGTAGTCGAGCATCTTGAAGAAAATCTGCGAGGAGATGTCGTAAGGGTAATTGCCCGTGAGCACGAACTGCTTTCCGTCGAATATCTGGTTGAGGTCCATTCTCAGAAAGTCCTCTCCGATGATATTGTCCTTCAGCTGAGGGAAGTTTTCGTGCAGATAGGCCACCGACTCCGAGTCGATTTCCACCGCCTTCACGGGGCGTGGCTTCTCTACGAGATATTGCGTAAGCACACCCATTCCCGGTCCGATTTCGAGCACGGGAATATCAGGGCAGGCATCCACCGTATCGGCAATGCGCTTGGCTATGTTGAGGTCAGTAAGGAAGTGCTGACCCAGATTTTTCTTTGGCTTTACAGCTTTCATCATTCTCTATCTGTTTCCGACCTTTCGGTCTGTTTGTTATTTCTTACTATATATATTTTGCAAAAATACGATTATTTTTCGAGAAATCATCGCTTAGATGCGATTTTTTTTCTCTTTTATATAAAAAAGAGGAAATAAAAAGGGGCAGAAGCGTTTATTTATGCTAAAAATATGCAGAAACCGCACCATATAAGCGATAAAAGTATTACCTTTGCACTATGATGGAAAAGAAAAAGATAGCAAACAATATCTGGAAGGTGGCTCTCTCGCTGTTTCTGGGCGGAGCCATCCTCTACTGGATGTATCGCGGATTTGACTTCAGGCAGGTGGAGGACGTGGTGCTCCACAGGATGAGTTGGACCTGGATGCTGCTGTCGTTCCCCTTTGGCATCTCGGCACAGCTCTTCAGGGGCTGGAGATGGAAACAGGCGCTGGAACCCATCGGCGAAAAGCCCCGAAGCAGCGTAAGCATCAACTCCATCTTCATATCCTACGCCCTGAGCCTCGTTATCCCGAGATCGGGTGAATTTGCAAGATGCGCCGTGCTGAAGAGATGGGACGGAATCTCGTTTCCCAAATCGCTGGGTACGGTGGTAACAGAAAGAGCCATCGACTCGCTGCTCGTGCTGCTCATCGCCGGACTGGTGTTTCTGATGCAGATTCCCGTGTTTCTGAACTTCTTCGACAAGACGGGCACCAGCATGGACAGCATCCTGGGAAAGTTTACCGCCACGGGCTACCTGGTTACCGCCATCTGCGGCGTTGCCGTGCTCATCCTGGCACACATCCTGCTCAAGAAGCTGGCTATATATAATAAGGTGAAAGCCACGCTGAGCGGACTGTGGCAGGGAGTGATTTCGCTGAAGGGCGTAAGGAACGTGCCCCTCTACATCGCCTTCACCTTGGGCATCTGGCTGAGTTATTTTCTGCATTATTACCTCACATTCCAGTGCTTCGAATCAACCAGCCATCTGAACCTGATGTGCGGACTGGTTACCTTCATCGTGGGCAGCATCGCCGTGGTGGTTCCTACGCCCAACGGAGCGGGTCCCTGGCATTTCGCCGTGAAGACGATGCTCATCCTCTACGGCATCCAGCAGAACGACGCCCTCTACTTCGTGCTCATCGTGCACTCCGTGCAGACGCTGCTCGTCATCCTGCTGGGCATTTACGCCTGGATAGCCCTGGCGTTTACCCCAAAAAGTAAATTATAATTTTTAAATAAAGATATTATGGCTGACATTAAGAATCTAAGTCCAGTTGAAATCTGGCGCAACTTCGACAAGTTGACACAAGTTCCACGTCCATCAGGACATTTGGAGAAAATTCAGGCTTATTTGCTCAACTGGGCAAAGGAGGCTGGCGTAGAGGCTTTCCAGGATGCTGCTGGAAACATCGTGATGCGCAAACCTGCTACTCCAGGCATGGAGAACAGAAAGGGCGTTATCATGCAGGCACACATGGACATGGTGCCTCAGAAGGCTCCTGAAAGCAACCACGACTTCGAGAACGATCCTATCGAAACCATCATCGATGGCGACTGGGTACGTGCCAACAAGACTACACTGGGTAGCGACGACGGTTTGGGCGTGGCTACCATCATGGCTGTGATGGAGTCTAAGGACTTGCAGCACGGACCTGTAGAGGGTCTCATCACCGCAGACGAGGAGACAGGCATGTATGGTGCCAACGATCTGCCTGAGGGCGAACTGAACGGAGAGATCCTCTTGAACCTCGACACAGAGGTATGGGGCGAGTTCGTAATCGGAAGTGCCGGCGGTATCGACATCACAGCAACACTCGACTATAAGGAGGTGGAGACAGACAAGGAAGATGCAGCCGTAAAGGTTACCCTGAAGGGATTGAAGGGCGGTCACTCAGGCATCGAGATCAACGAGGGCAGAGCCAACGCCAACAAGTGCATGGTTCGCTTCGTCCGTGAGGCAATCTCCGAGCTCGACGCACGCTTGGCTTCATGGCAGGGCGGCAACATGCGTAACGCCATCCCATTCCAGGGAGAGGTGGTATTGACTCTGCCAAAGGAAAACGTAGAGGCCTTGAACGACATGGTAGCCGACTGGAAGGACGAGTTCTGCGATGAGTTCAACGGCATTGAGAATGTCGAGAACATCGAGTTCTTCACCGAGAACGTAGAGACTCCAGCCACAGAGGTTCCTGCCGAGATTCAGGACAACCTGGTAGACGCCATCTTTGCCTGCCACGATGGCGTACTGCGCATGGCTCCATCCATGCCTGGCATCGTAGAGACATCTTCTAACCTCGCCATCATCGAAATCGGCGGCGGCAAGGCAGCCATCAAGATCCTGGCACGTTCTAGCCACGAGTACTACAAGACATATCTGGCTACCATGATGGAGAGCTGCTTCAACATGGCTGGCATGAAGGTGGAGTTCAGCGGCGCTTACGGCGGCTGGAATCCTAACCCACAGAGCGACATCCTGGAGCACGTACTGAAGGTGTACAAGGAGCAGAACGGCAAGGACGGCGTGGTTCAGGCTGTTCACGCCGGATTGGAGTGCTCTATCATCCTGGGCAAGTATCCTAACCTGGATGTAGTATCATTCGGTCCTACCCTGCTCAGCCCTCACACTGCCAACGAGCGTTGCCAGATTAGCTGCGTGGCTCCATTCTGGAACCTGATGAAGCAGCTGCTTGCCGAGATTCCTACCAAGTAAAGAAGGAAGAAATTACAAAAAGATTAAAAAAGGAAGCCGGGAAAGAAATTTCTCGGCTTTTTTGTTCCTTTTCTCAATAAAAATCATTATCTTTGCACACGATTTCGCAAGCACTGTCATATCTGCCAAGAAAAGCAGAAGCTTCTCATCCCAAAAGACGGATGCGATGCTGCAGCCCACTTGCATAAGTTTCATCAAATTAACAACAAAATGGACGATTATCACGCGGAGAACAATTATGAATTGTAGGCGTGGAGATTCAGCATTCAGGAAACAGCCCCCCGAATAAAGAACGGTAAGGGCTAGAAAATCCAATAGCCAATCTCCATACCCAAACGTTTATTATTTTTTGGAGATTAGCAAACAATGAAGACATACTGGAACATAGAAAAGACTCTGTCTCCACTCAACGAGTGGCAGCCAAACTGCTGGATACAAGTAACATGTCCAACTGATGAAGACCAGCGCCTGCTGGAAGAAGAATTCAAAATCCCTGATTATTTCCTTTCGGATATCAGCGATACCGATGAGCGTGCCCGCTACGAATACGACGATGGCTGGATGCTCATCATCCTCCGTATCCCCTACGTCAAGGAAATACGCAGCCGCACACCTTACACCACCGTGCCGCTGGGCATCATCCACAAGCGCGACGTAACCATCACCGTATGCTTCTACGAAACCAACATGATGATAGATTTCGTGAGCTATCAGCAGAAACGCGGCGAGGGTTTCACCGACTACGTGGACATGATTTTCCGCCTCTTCCTCTCGTCGGCCGTATGGTACCTGAAGCGATTGAAGCAGATCAACTCGCTCATCGAGAAGGCGAAGCGCAATCTGGATCATGGCGTGAACAACGAGAGCCTGATAGGACTGAGCCGCCTGCAAGACTCCCTCACCTACTTCATCACCTCTATCCGAGGCAACGAAAACCTGCTCTCGAAATTGAAGTTCAAGCTACAGGTGGACGAATTGGATGCCGACCTCATCGAAGACGTGAACATTGAGATGACGCAGGCGAGAGAGACCACCAGCATCTATTCCGACATTCTGGAATCAACGATGGACACCTATTCGAGCATCATCAATAACAACATGAACACCACGATGCGAACCCTGACCAGTATCAGTATCGTGATGATGTTGCCAACGCTGATATCCTCCTTCTTCGGCATGAACCTGGTGAACGGCATGGAAGAAAGTCCCTACGGATTTGCCCTCGCCCTGGTGATTTCGTTTGTTGTATCCGGACTCACTTGGGGCTTCCTAAGATACAAAAGACTGCTCTAAAAGGCTTTCTACATATAAAAAACATTAAAAAAATCGGATATCTTGACGGATATTCGATTTTTTTGTTTAAGTTTGCACAATATTATAACATTAAATTTGTGGCCGTCTCGCGCAAGGCACGACAAGCGACCAAAGAAACTCGAATCATAAACTAAACAAAGTGACATGATGGACTCTCAAGAAAAAGCTCTGTTGCAACAGAGCGCCCTGGAAGAACCTGCCAAGAAGGCATACGCCACCAAGCAGGAAGTACTCGAAAGAGTAAAAGAAATTGCCCACAGTGCAGAGGCTCCTAACAAGGAGGAACTCGACAACCTGAAGACAACGTTCTACAAGATTCATCTCGCCGAGAGAGATGCTCAGATGAAGGAGTATCTCGCAGCAGGTGGTGACCCTGAGAAGTACGTTCTCTTACCTGATGACACAGAGGAAGCCTTCAAGGCGGAAATGCAGATCATCAAGGAGAAAAGAGCGAAAATCTTCCTACAGCAGGAAGAGGAAAAGCAGGAGAACCTGGCGAAGAAACTTGAGATTATCGAAAAGATAAAAGCCATGGCTACCTCGCCTGAGGAGGCCAACAATTCATATCAGGAATTCAAGAACCTGCAGCAGGAATGGAAAGAAATCAAGGCGATTCCTGCAGACAAGGCTAACGAGGTGTGGAAGAACTACCAGCTATACGTGGAGCAGTTCTACGACCTGCTGAAGCTCAACAACGAGGCGCGCGAGTACGACTTCAAGAAGAATCTGGAGGCGAAGACCAAGCTGTGTGAGGCTGCCGAAAAACTGGCAGAAGAGCCAGACGTTATCTCTGCCTTCCACAAGTTGCAGGACTTGCATCAGGAGTACCGCGAAATCGGTCCTGTAGCCAAGGATCTGCGCGAGTCTATCTGGACCCGCTTCAAGAATGCCAGCACCGTGATCAACAAGAAGCACCAGCAGCATTTTGAGGATCTGCGCGCCAAGGAAGAGGATAACCTCGCCAAGAAGACTGCCCTCTGCGAGAAGATTGAGGCTATCAACCTCAAGGAGAACAAGCAGGCTAATGACTGGGAGGAGGCTACCAAGACCATCATCGAAATTCAGGGCGAATGGAAGAAGATAGGCTTTGCTCCTCAGAAGATGAACGTGAAGATTTTCGAGCGCTTCCGCATCGCCAACGATGAGTTCTTCAGCAAGAAAGCAGAATTCTTCAAGACCATCAAGAGCCAGTATGCCGAGAACCTGGAGAAGAAGCAGAAGCTGGTGGAGAAGGCTAAGGCTTTAGCCGACAGCACCGACTGGAAGAAAACAGGCGACAAGCTGGTTCAGCTTCAGAAAGAGTGGAAGACCGTGGGCTTCGTGCCTCGCAAACAGGGCGACCAGCTCTGGAAGGAATTCCTGGCTGCCTGCAACAAGTTCTTTGATGCCCGCAACAAGGAAAATGCAGGCACAAGAAACGAGGAGCATGCTAATCTCGAAAAGAAGCGCGGCATCATTGCCCAGCTCAAGGATTTGGCAGAGAACCCTCCTGTAGACGGTTTCCAGAAGAAAATGCAGGATTTCATCGCCCAGTATAATGCCGTGGGTCATGTTCCTTTCAAGGAGAAAGACAAGCTCTATAAGGAGTATCACGACGTGATGGACAAGCTCTACAAGCATCTGCGTTCCAACAATGCCAAGCGCCACATGAACAACTTCAAGAGCAATCTGAAGAGTGTAGCTGAGAAGGGAGCCAACGCTTTAGACAACGAGCGTGGCAAACTGTTGCGCCGCTACGACCAGCTGCGTGCTGAGATTACCACCTACGAGAACAACCTCGGTTTCCTCAATGCAGCAAGCAAGAAAGGTAACAGCCTCGTAGAGGAGATGAACCGCAAGGTAGAGAAGTTGAAGGAAGACTTGAAGCTCGTAAAGGAGAAAATCAAGGCTATCGATGCTGAGAACAAGTAATTTGATGCAGAGATACAGTAAAAGAAATCATTGAATTCATCATAAACCCAGGGCGAAAGCTCTGGGTTTTCTTTTTGATACCTGGCAAAATGCGGGGACATATTGAGGAAAGCCTTGGGGATATAAAAAAAAGCATCTTTCGAATGAAAGATGCTCTCTAGTTGGGATACCCGGACTCGAACCAGGAATGACAGGAC
>ERZ1026903.745-NODE-745-length-13937-cov-118.653076_pt1 | contig 13937 bp, 9 predicted proteins | sample MGYA00380180_ERZ1026903 | MGnify/ENA primary metagenome ERZ1026903 (study PRJEB33269, sample SAMEA4719816) | human gut metagenome | biome: human-associated habitat; feature: organic feature; material: feces | place: Cameroon | collected 2013-10 ... | reverse complement strand
TTAGATAAGTTTACAAAAGATATTTTGGAGATTGCAGAACAATGATTAAAATTAAATTAACTCATCCAGATTGTATGCCTAAAATTGGTTCTGAAGATGCCGCAGGTATGGATTTGCGAGCATTCTTTGGTACTAACCCAGCAGCAGATTTACGTGCTATTGCGCCAGGTAAATCTCTAATGATTGACACTGGTGTTGCAGTAGAAATTCCACGAGGTTGGGTTGGGGTTGTAGTTCCACGCAGTTCTTTGGGTAAACGCCATTTGATGATTGCAAATACCGCAGGTATTATTGACTCAGACTATAGAGGAACTATTAAGATGAATCTGTTTAACTACGGTTCTGAAATTCAAACTCTGGAAAATTTCGAAAGACTTTGTCAGTTAGTGGTAGTACCACATTACCCAACTCATAATTTTGAAATCGTTGATAAGCTAGAGGAAACTGATCGTGGAGAAGGCGGATTTGGAAGTTCAGGAAACAAATAATTTTACTGACCCTAATATGGTAGGTATTGATAATACCAATATGTCGACTTATCAGATTAAAACCACTGAATCCGAAAAGTTTGTGCTGAAAACAGATAAAGAAGGTAATGTTACTTTCTGGGATCCTGAAGGTTTTGTAGAACTTTGCACCAATAGCGATAATGAGCATTTAAAATTCCTTCTAGCCATTTATAATCTTGGTATTATAGAAGGCAGTAAATAAATAATAAAACCCCAGTGGATTTTGTCCCCTGGGGTTTTCTTTTATTGTGATAATAATTGATTAACTAATGCTTTTAGCTCTTCTATTTCAGTCTCTAATCTACTTATACGATCATCTGCTTCACGATATCCTTGAACAAGTAAACCAACTACTCCGGAATAGTTTACAGTAAGATAACGCGTCCCTATTTCCTTATCTTCTTCTGTATAAACAGTCATACCTCCCACTACTTCAGGAATTGCTTCCATTGCTTCCTGAGCAATAACTCCTGCGTAGGGCATACCATCAGATTTAAGTGTATAGGTATATCCATACATTTTTCTTAGACGATCAGTAGCATTATCTATAACTTGAATATTTTCTTTCAGATCCCGATCCGATCCAGACGATACGTTATCTGCTTGTACTGTGCCATTTACTTGGAATATACGGGAATTATCGCTATTACGCTGCATATAGAAGCCATAACCATTACCCCAGCCATATTCAAATACATCAGCACGTGTTCCAGAACCCCACATATTCAACCTACCATCCATTGATGATGTGCCATCATTACACACACGTAGACGTTTGTCACTAATATTTTGTTTTGGTGGAATTACAATTTCACCGTTATAATTAAAATCGTAGTATACTGAGGTTCCCGCATCGTTAACAACATTAATACGTGCGTTTATTATGTTGTTCGACCTAACCCGCACCATCTCTAATGACGCGGTATAGGTTTTTCCATCAAGGTCTATACCCTGAGAGATTAATTTATAGCCTGTTCCGAAGTTGCTAGATGAATCGTTCTGCTGATTCTGTGGTCGCTGTGCTGTCCAATCAGTATTAATTTTCTCTCGAGTCTGTAATGCACTAACGTTGGATTTTAAAGCTGATGTATCAGATTTTAGTGTTGATACGTCAGATTTTAATGTGGTGGTATCTTGTTTTAACGTTGATACATCACTAGTTACTGATTGAACATCAGTCTTAAGTTTTGTAATATCCGTAGGAATTACTGTTTTAGTTACCATTATAAAACCTTATGCCCACTCTCTAAGAGGCTGTTCCAACTGAACTATAAAAGGCTCAAAGTATTCATAAGTAAAGGATTCATCAAGAATCCTTACATTAATATAATAACCCTCATTACGAATATACGTAGGTTCCTCATCTCCTGGTTGCGAAGTTTCAGTGTACGTATACCCAATTTCATCAATCATTATATAATTCTGAAGATTTTCATTAGTATCCCACTCTATTTCTATGAGAAAATCTTTATATGCTGATTTATCTCTGAATTTTAGGGTTATATCTCTCATACATACTCCTTCACTTGTTTATCTGTAAGTGCCCTATGCCAGATACGTAGGTTCCTTATATGACCAAATAAATGGCGTGTGCCTGCTGTAGTCTGTCCACCTATATTTATTAGTCCATCACTATACTTTTGTCTATAATATGGTGATGTAGCTATCGGCCCCAAAGAACCATCAACAATAACTTGTAATTCTCTATTATCTTTAAATATAAAGCCGATAATATTATGTCTTCCAGCTCTAACCAAATCACTCTTAAATTCAGGAGCAGTGCCCTTACCATTGGTAATAATTGCTTTACTACCATAAGAAACAAATCCCAAATACATATAACTTTCATCTGCAATATTAGTATCGTCCCCAACAGTAGATACATTTAGTATTCTTGCTGCACCAGTCCTATTAGGCATATCCCCACCATCCCAATTAGTGTTAACTTCTACTAAAGCACTTAGTGCAGGAGAACACCAATTATTTTTAATAGGAAAAGTAACTATATCACTAGCTCTTGTAACAGGTACAGATTCTGTTATAATGAAAGATGATGCACGTAGACCACCCTCTACTTGAGGAGTGGATACATATATATAGTCATCTTCTAGTGTGCCTAAGCCTTTAGCAGGAGCATATTGTACCATAGCACCAATCATACTATCGGTATCTTGAGATTTAATTGTGGCCTGATAGTATATCCACTTACTACCATAATCTTTCACTGCACTAGCTGTTATATCGCTTGCTCTAGATCCAGTATAATCGATCTCTAGGGTGGATAGATTAAGATACGCATCCCCTAAAAAAGTATAGGCAGATCCGTCATAATTCTCAAATCTAAGTCTACATCTTAAATTAGGAGTACCACTCTGCACTCTACAGGAGATAGTTACATACTTCTCACTCCCAGTAACATCAAAACCTTTACTACCAGATACGGTAACTATATTAATAGCTGAAGTCTGTCCAACCAGAGTAGGTTTTACCGTGAATTTACCAAAAGGAAAACCGTAGGTATCATTGCCAGATATAGATAACTCAAGATTGGAGGATTTATTCCACTTACTTGGGTTAGTACTATTAATTAAAAGATTAGTTCTCTGACCTTCTATTAGCATCCCTAATTTCTCGAACCTAGGCTCATCAGTTTCCGCCACACTATACATACCAGATTTGTCTATATATGTAGCAGATGATGCACGTTTAAACTTAATAGCCTTATCGCTAGGCATTGTTATTTCATCCTCCCCGATAATAATTTTTTTATATGAAGGAGAAAAACCAGTGATCATATCTAGAGAATCGTTAAGTGGAGCCCAAACATCTGGAAGAGGTTGAATATCAGGAGTAGAATTAGCAGCAGCTTCTGATCTATCAGCTTCAGTCTTTGAACGGTCAGCCTCAGTCTTGGCAGTCTTAGCACTATTGGCAGCATTAGTAGCTTGTTTTCCTGCTTCTGTTGCCGAATTAGAAGCAGCAGTTGCAGAAGCCGCCGCCGCATCTTTTAAAGCTGTTGTCTCCGTTACAGCACTGTTTTTAATTGATTGGGTATCAGATTTTAATTTCTCAACATCTGATTTAAGTCCTTGAACAGTAGTTACGGATTGACTAGCAGAAGTTGCAGATCCTGCAGCACTAGTCTCACTAGCCTTAGCTTTTGTTTCGCTAGACTTTGCGTTTGTTTCCGACGTTTTTGCATTTATTTCAGAGGTTTTTGCAGCAGATGCCGATGCAGCAGCTTGTCTAGCGAATGTTTCCGCTTCATCTCTAAAACCTTTAGAATCTGCAGCAGAAGCAGCAGACTCAGCAGCATTAGTCTCACTGATTTTTGCTTTATCTTCACTAATTTTTGCAGCAGCAGCCGATGCAGCAGCATTAGTTTCACTAGCCTTTGCCTTATCCTCACTAGCTTTTGCGTTAGTTTCGCTAGTTTTAGCTTTTGTTTCACTAGCCTTTGCATTAGTTTCACTAGTTTTAGCTTTTGTTTCACTAGACTTAGCATTGGTTTCAGAGGTTTTTGCAGCTGCAGCTGATTCTGCAGATTTAGTGGCAGAAGCGGCAGACTGAGTGGCAGAGGTAGCTGATTGGGTAGCTGAGGCTTCAGAAGCTCCAGCGGAAATAGCAGCATCATTCTCAGATTCTTTAGCATTAAGTTCTGAGGTTTTAGCTGCTATTTCAGAATCTTTTGCAGCCGCAGCAGATTTAGCAGCGGCCTCTATAGAAGATACTAACTCACTAGCAGTAATAGAACTAATAGAATTTCCAAGAATTACTGTATATCTAGGAAATTTACTAGCAGTAGCTTTCGTATCATCTATATTCAGTATTTGTTGCACAATAATTTTAGTAGTTACTGCCATTATTTAGTTACCCCATCACTGATAAATACTTTACCCTCCATTATACGAAAGGAGCTAATAGCTGATCCTATGACATCTCGTGTCATAATTATATCATAGTATCCTGCAAAACGTTGGCGAGGATTATATTTATCTCTTTCTTTGGTGGCTTTGGCACCAATATTCTCTACCGCCTCTACTGGCAAACTTATGGCTATAGCACCTTGAGCAGCATCAATAATTTTAGTAGTAAAAGATGCCAAAGTTTCCGCATTCTCATCAAGACTGGCCTTTATAGTACCTCTTAGAGAATACCCTGTTAAGTTAACAGGGGTATTTGTAGGTGGATAAGTACTATCGTCAACATCTAAGAACTGCATCATTAGACCATAAGGTACTTTTTCATCTATTACTAAGTCTATAACTCTATTTTCAGTACTCATTATTTTACCTTATATGAATATATCCATTTACTAGATCTATTTTCATCTTATATTGAGCTTCAGGATTTCCTGATAATGCGGCAGCCCTATCATATATAGTATTAACACCTATTTGTGATAGAAAAGCATTTCCAGCTACTATTTTATCCGCCGTAATAGTACCATTAACTATCATATTACCATGAAGTACCATAGCTGGGTTAACCCAACTAGAACCGTTCCATTGTCTAGTAAATGCAGTTTGAGGTGAATTACTATTAAACTGAGTTAATACATCATATTTAACTGGTGGGGAGCCGAAGTTACTTTGAAAGAAGGAATTAGCACGACTATCATCCCAGCCCCCTAACCCAGCTACGCCGAGAGAGTACATACCAGGACCTCTCTGACCATCTTCACCTATAGTACCTTCTGTCCCACTCCATTGAACAACATCTGCCCAACTAGTACCCTCTAATAACTTATTAGTAACAGGATCTAGAGTACCAGTAGTAGCATAGATATTTTGGGTCATATCAGTACGATTTGGTGGTGTTTTAGACCATCCAGGAGGCGGGTAATCTTGTTCTAGAGGTTTAGCAGGTAAGCTTTTACCGAGTTTGTAAACAAATACCGTTTGCTTACCTTGCATACCTGTACCAAGATCCACGTCACCATTAGGAGTTCCTATAACAACACCACTAGAAATACGAAGTGTAGTACCATCATAGCGTATCCACTGAGTAGCATTACCTATATCTAACTTTGGTTTAGCGGAAGTATTATCCATTCCCATCCAGATACCAGATTTTGTATCACCCCAAGTTTTACCTTGAGTATAAATTGCTGGGTTATCTTGACCGGTCAGGTTAGTCATTACAAAGTTAGCTGCGTTTATAGTTTTAGTGATTACACTACCATCAACGTTAATTATCTTCTTAATAGGATCGAAAGATATTGGTGCTTTTCCTTCTGCGTCTAGAAGACCTATGTTAATAGCACCGGTAGCAGCATCGATTAAAAATGTTTGTTTCCAGGTAGAACCATCTTTAATTTTACCCTTAATGTACGCATAGTTTACTTCAATACCAGTTTCATTAACAAAACTATTATCAAGAGGAGTATCCTCATTCAGTATAAAAGTTTGTACTGCAGAATCTGTTACGTCTTGGGCATCCGGACCCCAGGCTATTGAGGAGACCTTAAACTTATGCTCAATTTTCCACGGAAAGGATATGATAGTTGCTGCCTGTGCAGCTCCCACGTTAATTTTTTGAGCTTTAGCCCATCCAGTCTTTTTAAATTCTGCTGAATCTATGTAAGAAACAACAAACTCTCGAACATTTGCTCCAGCTCCTCTATCCCAGTCCCATTGTACACGTAGGTCGTAGCGTTCTTTACCGTCAGCAATTCTTGCAGCTTTGAAGGTAATATTATTAGGAGCAGTAGGTGGTACAAAGTTATACTCTACGGTAAGAACTTTGGAAAATTCAAAATATCCAGAAGAGTCTACCGTTACACCATCAGGCATAGTAACTTGTCCAGATATGCGTACTTTATAATCTCCAATAGGTACGCCACCAAATCTAATAGTGGGGGATAACGGACCTACATAATATTTTACCCATGGACTATTTGAAGGTTGAGTACTTTTTAACTCAATAGTACAATAACTGGCTTCTCCGGTAGTTTCTATAACTACTATAGGAGCTCCGACACCCACATCTACTGGATCAGCTTCTGATCTAGCGGCGGTAATAGTGGGTTTTTTCTTGGTACTAAAAGTAGTTTTATTAGATAAGTTTATACCAATCTTAGCTTCCAATAACTCTGAATCTATAATAGAGTCATAGAAAGCCCCCTGAATCTCATAGGAGGTAGAGGGGGTTAGATTATTAATCATTACGAAGAAAGTATCTATACCGGTGTAGTCACGTCTATCTATACTTTCTCCTATTTTTAACCAAAAAGATCTACCAATAACATCATAATCAGTATAAATGGAGTGCTGGACATAGGCCAAAGTATATCCAGTCATTATACTGTTTAAGACCATTTTGGCTGGTGCATTATTTGAAATCATTAAATGGATGCCCACTCCACAGACTGTTCTCCATCATCTCCTTCGGCCCTAATACGAAAATACAATTTTCTATTTATACCTAGAGCACCGCTGTTGTGAAGAGCAAAATCTGCCTTATTATATGTTAATAAATAGTCATAAGTATACTGATTTTCAATACGTACACTTCTTAACATTCTATTCTGTGAATCACGTATTTCAAGGGTATAAAATATACTCTCTATTATATCTTCTTCAGGTATTCTATCCCAGGCTAGTTTCACATCTGGGCCAACAAACTCAGTTACATCTCCAGAAGCCGTATTAGTTACCCTAAAATTAGATACTACACTAAGGTTTTTAGCAGAGTTAAGTTCTATAGACAGAGTCACCGGGGAACTTCTTCTACCATTAATATCTACTGCCCTTATCTCAAATATAGCCAGACCTGCTGGTTCTCCAATTATTTCTTGGATCATACGTTCGTTAGGATTGGTCTCTAACTGTTGTACTATGTAAGGTTCGGCATGGCCTGAATGCACAATAGAGTAATAAACTACATTATTGGTTAGACTCGGAAGCCAAGATAACTCACCATTTTTACCTATAGAGCCTACTAAACCGCCAGGAGTAGGGGTATATTTAAAGTCTCTAGGAGGAAGGACATTATTACTAATATCAGGAATATCATTACCGCTATTATCAACCTGCTCGGAGTTAATGAATACATCTTCTCCATACTCCTGTAGAGTAACATTTATCTTACCCTCTCTAGAGTTTTCAACTTCATCTACTAGAAAGTACTTCTTATTCCATCCGTAACGGTCATATGTGAATGCAATAGCATCATTAGGCTCAATCCCTATGAACTGGTATGGCAATGAGAAAGAAAGTGTTCTTGAGTATCTGGATTTCTTGAGTTCCCTATCTGCAAAACTTCTTGCAGTATAATAATTAGTAATATTAGCAAAAGATAGTTGTAGTTTTTTATCTAGGTTCTTGTCCTGTTCCTTATACTTAGAGTTATAGAATGTAATGGCGTTAGTTTTCCAGCTAAGGGCTGGATCTATGATAGAAGCTTGAACTGAGTTGAATTTATTCCTACCAGTAGTATCTGATAGCTCCAGATCCCCGTAAGTATCTAAAAAGTTAATCTCTAATGGAGTATTAGAATATTTTTCTACAGTAACTCTATACTGCCCTGATAGGTTATTTATAGCACCACCATAGGACTCTAATAGACCTTGTACATTCTTAAATACTGACTCAGAAGTATCTAAGATAGTGTTCATTTGTACTATTTGTCTATTTTCCCCAAGAGGGTTAGTCCATCCTACGTATCTCCAGTATGGCTGCCAAGATACTTGGTAGGATTCATCTATAATATCTAAAATAGCTGCTTCCTGAATTAACTGTTGCAGTGGAAATTGATCAATGGTAATATTAGCACCATATCTATCAGAGGTTAAATAATCTAATGTCTGCCAAATACCATTTAAACTAGTAGTATTAGCAGTTACCCTACCATCAGAATGATAGACTTTTATCTTTTTACCTTGAACTTCAGCGCTAACTTCTGGAATCTCAGTTCTATTTTCATTAATAGTAAAACGTACTACGGCATAAGCAGTGTCTAGTAGCTTATACCTAGCATCCCAGTATTCAGGGCCGTTGCCATTCATATTTTGAAGATAGAACCCACGTTTTTTAGCGATGTCCACTAGCACATCGGAGGCTGCTTGATCAGATTTTCCGTGGTAAGTCCAAATCCTTATATCACCGTTTCCATCATTATACTTATACTCCTGACCATGAACAGATGGACTACTAGAGGAAGTTCCAGATGCTATCCTCTGCATCGTATCTCCTGCTATTTTTTTAGTACCAAAGCAGGTTCTAGCAGAGCTATCATTAGCATCTACACAAATCATAGGGTTATCGCCAAAGGAGAAATCAAGAAAACCATCAATCTCTCCTTCCGCAAATGCATAGACTACATAAACTATATTAGGATTGTGCAGTTCTGTATCAGCAAAAACAGGTATTCCAGGAATTTTTTGAACTCCATAAACCACTGGTATGTATTTAGCAGCAAGGTTAAAATCTATATCCACTTCCTTAGTAACAGTTTCATAGTATTTTTTAAGGCTGTAGCTTCTAGATAAACCAAATAATTTTTTCTTTGATTTTAGCTTGTATCTTTCTTCTTGAACCTGATATTTTGCTAGGATAGAGATACTTTTATTAGCGTGGAAGAAGCCGTAGTCTTCTTGATATTCTGATCTTTTAGCGCCATTAGACGGTACTAACTGTCCAGCTACAACTTCAAGCCCTCTATGGGAGGCATCATCTGTATAACGTCCGTTAACCCTATCAAAATCGTAAAATTGATTAGAGCAATTCCACGTAATAGTGGATGAACCTACTCCAGAGGTACTAACGTTATCTTTAATACCACCTCCAGTAATTTTTCCCCTGAAGTATAATAAAGGGCCATTAGTATCTGGATCCACTGGAAGAATAGATCCATCTTCGGCAATAATAGCTTGATGGATTGATACTGTTCTGTCTAAAAATGATACTCCATTTTGGACAAGTTTTAGTACTTCATCCTGTGCTGTACCGGTAATAGTAAATGATAAACTACCAATAGATAAATCTCTATTTTGCTTATGGGGGCTAATAGATTTAACTTTACCTGCTTTGTATAGAATACCATTATATAGCACATCTCTAAAATAATCAGTTAAGTAAATAAAAGCAGTGCTAGTTCCAGTAGAGCCAGGTAACTCCAAAGATATTAGACTAGCAGTTTTTATTCTGCTATTATTTTTTAAATAGTTTCTAGCACTATCTAGTATTTTTTTCATAGACTTTCCCGTAAGCTTAATGAGATGCCAGAGTACGTTCCATTATTATTGAGGGTAGACCCAAAAGCATCCCCATTCATAAGTTTTGTTCTAAATAATATTCCGTTAAATACTGGCTTTTCAGCTCCAGTGGTGGTTATAAATAGGTCAGGGTATACGTTAATAGACCATGAATTACCAGATCTATTAAATGATGTTATTTTATAAACTTTTGGGTGATTGGATAATTTAAATAAATCGCCTGGTTTAGGGATACCAGTAAGAACACCTTTTGTATCCATAGTAATATTGGAACCTTTTTGTCCTGCTGGTATATTTACTAAGTTAGTATTACCCCTAACCCTAAAAGCCTCATACTGAGGTAATATAACATCAATGTAACCTCCTGTCCTCTTATACTCTAGAATAAAGGAATCTAGAACGCTATATTCATCAGGAAACAATTCTGGGTAAGAAATATTTATACCCCAGTACTGAGCAGATACCTTAACTTCGTTAACTTTACCATTAGGTAACTCATCACGAATTACTGGGTCATTATCAATCAGGTTAACACTTTCGAATCCTAATCCTGAAAGTTCTGGATTCGTGTATGGGTCTGGTAATCTCATAGTTAATTTCTCCTCTTAGATACAATTATTATAATAGTATTAGAAAATTTTATCAAGAAATTTTTATTTTTCCATAAAGAAAAGGAGGACTCAAAGTCCTCCTCCAGTTTTAAGAATTTCCTAATGTTTTTAGGCTAGCACCATTCTCATTCAGAGCTAATTCTACTGCGTCCCTCAGAGCACCGCTATTACTAGAGGCGAACTCCCTAAAACTAGCAGCATCCATAGCACTAATATTCAGGATGATAGGTCTTCCTGAGGTTGAATTAGAGGAATTTTTTAACTCATCATTAGGTGTAGCTTTCATAGGAATCATAGGCGTAATTACTTCTGTACCATGTTCTCCCATCTGGTAGCTAACCCCTGGGTACATATTGCCACCTTCGGCACGAGGCACAAATGAATTAGCATTACCAATACCTTGACCACCACGTACATAGGATAGTTCCCCAGCATTAGCAGACATAGATACATCAATGTTCTTCTGACGCTCTCCAAGAGTTAAGTAACTAGTGGTATCAGCTCCAGAATCCCCTATACTAGACATACCTGATGCTGAAGAGGCTTGAGCTAACGCCATAGCACCTGCTAATCCTGCCGCAACCATTAATGGGATGGAGAAGGGGTATGGAACTGCTGTAGCTGCCTGCATAACTGCTACTGCGGTTTGGATGATAATCTGTTTCTTAGCCGCATCTTGTTGAATCTTCAGCTTTTCAGCTTCTAACTTCTTCAATTTAGCTTTAGATGCTTCTGATTTACCATCACGTTTCTGCTCCGCTGCAATAGCTGCATCAATAGCACTAACCTGCTGACTGGTGCTAAATTGGATCATAGAAGATACAGTTTGCATACCAGAAGCAATCAAGGAAGTAGTATCTAGGGATCCCTGTGAGAATTGAATCATAGCATTAGTTAAATTACCCATGCTTTGAGCCACAGCGGTTGCTTCAGAATTTAATTCAGATAGCTTAGAGATTGCCTGGTCATAAGAAGCCATTCTATTTTGCATATCTGCAAAATCTTTGTCTTCCCCAGATAATCCAGTTGTAGGAGTATATACAGCACCTACAGAAGATCCTACCTGTTGCTGCATTTGGCCTTCTCTCTGCTTTCTAAGTTGCTCTAGAGCAGCAGCAGTTTTATAGATCTCATTACGATACTTGATTTCTTCTTCAGTATTGCCCTTAGATAGTTCTAACTGTTCTTGCAAAACAGATAATCTTTCAGTAAGAACCTGAGATTGACCAGTAACATTTCTTTGTGTTTGGCTGACCTCCAATGCATCCATGAGGGCTGATACATGTGTAGCAGTTGCCTGCTTCTCCGCCTCCCATAGTTCCCTGCTTATTTGTGCTTGAGCACGCCTAGATTGTTCAGCCTCTTTTTGTTTATCTGCCTGTTTTGTGTACCACTCATACTTCTCTTTCTCTATAGTTAGTTCTAGCTTTAACTGAGCTAATCTATATTGTGTAGTAGTCATAGTACGGTCATTAAGAAGAGCTATTTCACGATCTACTCCAAGAATTTTATCAGTATAATCTTTAACTTTCTTCTGAGCTTCCATACCCTGATTAGTAAGTTTAAGTTTTTCTAATTGAAGTTTAGTAATCTCACCTTCAATAGCTTTATTTCCCTGATTAGTTTGAAGTACACGGCGTAGAGCAGCTTCTTGTTCTTCTAGCTGTTGTAGTTCTAGACGTCTACCGGCCTCTTGTGCTTTTTCTTTATCTTTAGTTTGATTATACACATCGGCTATCTTCTGTTGGACTGCTAACTGGTTCTTAGTCTCATTACCAGTTAATTTAACATACTCAGATAGAGCCTGAGATGCAGTCTTCATTTCAGATAGTGTGTTATAACCTAGATTAAGATTTTTAACGTACTCATCAGCACTCTTACCAGTACCTAGAGATAGAGATTCTATATTTTTTATAGCATCTGCTAAAGTGGCACTAGTTTTAGCCGCAGTATCCGTATTCTGAGCAACGTTCTGTATATCATTAGCTAAGTCACTAGCAGTTTTCCTAGTTTGATTATATGCTTTCTGTTGTTCAGTTAGTCCTTTTAATACTGTGGAGTTAAAGTCATATACAGCATCAGGATCCGTGGTATCCCTCTGTAGATTAATCTGTTTTTGGAATTCTGGATTAGCTTTTGCAGCAGCAGCACCCGCAGCTTGATAGGCGGACTTCCAGGCATTAAGGTTTTCAGTAGAATCTTCTACCTCCTTACCTAGTCTGGTTACTTGTAGACCCATAGCCGCAGTTTCTTCTACGAACTTTTTATTAGCTTCGGAAGCACCAGCAGCAGCAAGACCAACAGGAATACCCTCACCAACTTGACGTATGGCTAATCTTGTATAGAAATCTGCTTGCTCCATTCGCTTATCGAATTCGGATTTTAGCTTATTGCGCTTATTAAGAGATTCCTTATACATATCTAAGGCTTTATTATAGCCCTCTTCAGAAGCAGCCAAACTTAAAGCAACAGCACCAACGTTGGTAGGGTCTATCTGTTTATTAGTTTGTTCTTGCGCTCTAGCTGCCTCAGCAGATACTGAAGCCTGAGAAGTATAGAATACAGTATTGATAGCATCAATTACTGGTCCTAAATATTTAGCAGCAGCTTGTTGTATTGTTCTTAGTGCAGCATCAGCATTAGCAGCAAACTGCTCCCATGGAGTAGCACGCAGAACTTCGTCTAAATACCCGAAACGTTTAGTAGATTCTGCTATAACAGCATTAGCATATGCTTGTTGTTTCTGGAAAGTAGTAAGACTATTAATGTTATAAGTTATACCTGTGTTAGCAGCATTTAGCTGTTTAACATAGTCAGCATAAGCGTCATTAAGACGGATAGTAACACCAAGTTCATCCAGAAGTTCGATTTCCTGTTTTGATACACCCTTGATTACACGGTTAAGCGCATCAGTCATATCAACACCAAGAACAGCAGCAGCACGACGAGCTACTAGACCAAATTTATTAAGTTGTTCAGCATCAAATCCGTACGCAGAAGCAGAGGATGCTTGTCTCATTGCTTCTTCAAAGGAAATAGCATATCCAGCAGCTTCTTGTAATGATCTAGCAAGGGATTGAACAGGAGTACCTGTTTGAGTACCAACTATAACACCAAATTTTTCTAGACGATTTAACTGATCACCTAGCTTAAGTTGTTCAAATGCAGATTGCAGAACGAAGATGTTGGAAGCAATAGCAGCATATAATAATGGTAAACCACCACCAACTTTAGCCATTGCAGCAAAATCACGGGTAGCACCACGCGCTGAACCAGAAGTATTACCAATAGCTCTAGAAGCCCTACCAGCAGCACCAGCAGTGTCATTAAAACCTCTAGCTGTACCACCTAAAGCTCTATTAGTATCATATAATCTATCTTGAACTTTCTCTGTTGCAGCTGCAACATCATTGCCCATTGTTTTAACGGATCTAGAAACTCCGTCGAATCCAACTTCTAGCTTATCAGCTACCTCGATCATTGTAATAGCAAGGTCGTCCAGCTTAGCTCCTATATCATTAATAGATTTAGTAACACTAAGCATACCCCTACTAGCCTGCATTTTAGTAAGACTTTTTGCTGCTCTATCTGCTGCCCTCT
>ERZ1026903.733-NODE-733-length-14051-cov-4.029937_pt1 | contig 14051 bp, 11 predicted proteins | sample MGYA00380180_ERZ1026903 | MGnify/ENA primary metagenome ERZ1026903 (study PRJEB33269, sample SAMEA4719816) | human gut metagenome | biome: human-associated habitat; feature: organic feature; material: feces | place: Cameroon | collected 2013-10 ... | reverse complement strand
TTTCTATCCATCCCCGTATGTAGGGGATCTGGAAGATCTCCGTACTGTAAAAGCGTTGCAAGAGACGATCCACAGATTCGAGACGCTTCTGGAGGTAGAACCGGAAGTTGCAGCATGCGATCTGCATCCCAAATACAACTCGACAGTCGTTGCAGAAGAACTGGGACTTCCAGTCGTAAAGATCCAGCATCATTATGCACACATTTTATCCTGTATGGCAGAAAATGACTGGAAAGAGCAGGTGATCGGTGTTGCATTCGACGGAACCGGATATGGTACAGACGGAACCATATGGGGAGGAGAACTTCTGCTTGCGGATTATCACGGATTTGAGCGGATGGGAAGTATCGAACCATTTCTTCAGATCGGAGGAGACATTTCTGCTAAAGAGGGATGGCGAATTGCAGTTTCACTGATCTATCAGCAGACGCAGGATAAAGTGCAGACGATGGAGATTGTAAAGCAGCTTGATCTGTGCAGTGAACCGGAATGTAAAGTGCTTCTTGCCATGGCGGACCGGAAAATGAATGCTGTGCTATCAACCAGTGCAGGACGTCTGTTCGATGCAGTCAGTGCAATTCTCGGGATCCGGACGAAGTCTACGTTCGAAGGGGAGGCTTCGATGGCACTTGAATTTGCCGCGGAAGCGTATGAGAAAGAGATGTGGGAAATTGATGAGCCGGCAGAAGGTGAAAACAGTTCGGATGAAGAAAAGAAAGGGCCGGAAGACAGGCTGATTATGAAGACAGGAAGCCTTATAAAATATCTGACAGAGAAGAAAACAGAAGGCATCCGTGTAGAAAAATTAGCTTATATCTTCCATCAAAAGCTGGCAGACCTCATAATCTATGGCTGCAGGCAGATCAGAAAGAAAACAAAATGTAATTGTGTGGCATTAAGCGGCGGTGTATTCCAGAACCGGCTGTTGTTGAAAATGGTGGAAGAAGGTCTGGAAAAAGAACATTTTACCGTACTCAGACATCACCTGATCCCGGCAAATGACGGCGGAATCGCACTGGGACAGGCAGCATATGCCATGCAGTATATTCAGGAGGGAAAATAACATGTGTGTAGGATTATCAGCAAAAGTAGTCCGTATCAGTGACGGTACAGCGGTTGTAGATGCGGGCGGTGCAAAAAGAGAAGTTTCTTCGGAATTACTGGAAGATCTGGAACCGGGAGACTATGTAATGGTGCATGCAGGGATTGCCATTGCAAAGATTACAGATGAAGATGACAGTGAGACAGATCAGTTGATGGAGGAACTTCTGTAATGAGTGGTGAGATGAAGAAAACGGCAAGAGAGATGATAGAAGGATATGACGGCCCTGCAGTCCGGATCATGGAAGTATGCGGGACACATACGCATGAAATCTTCCGTCTGGGTATCCGCAAACTTCTTCCAGAGCAGGTAGAACTGATCTCAGGTCCCGGGTGTCCGGTCTGTGTCACACCGGTAAGTTATATCGATGAGGCAGTTTATCTGGCACTGGAAAAGAGCGTGACAATTTGTACATTCGGAGATCTGGTGCGTGTGCCGGGAAGTAAGAAGAGTCTGGCAGACGCAAGAAGCGAAGGCGGGAAGATCCATATCGTCTATTCGCCTGCTGATGCGGAAAAATATGCAAAAGAACATCCGGGAGAGGAGGTTGTATTCTTATCTGTAGGATTCGAGACAACAACTCCGGCGGGATGTCTGTCTGTCAAAAAAGCAAAAGAAGAAGGAATCACGAATTATTCCATGCTGATCGCAAATAAGACAATGCCGCAGGCATACGAAGCATTAAATGGAAGCGCAGACATTTTCTTATATCCGGGACATGTCAATGCGATCACAGGAACAAAGCTCTGTGAAGAACTGGTGCAGGAAGGTGTAAGCGGTGTGGTGGCAGGCTTTACGGCAAAAGAACTTCTGACTGCACTGGCAGTTGCTCTGACACATTTTCAGAAAGGGAAACCTTTCTTTGTAAACTGCTATCCGCGTGTAGTGACAGAAGAAGGCAGTAAGGAAGCGCAGAGACTGGTGGATACGCTGATGGAAGCATGTGACAGTGAATGGAGAGGACTCGGAATCATACCGGGATCAGGACTTAGGTTACGTGATGAATGGGACATGTATGATGCCAGAAAGAAATATCAGGTTCCGAAGATGGAAGGAAGGGCGAATCCGGCTTGCAGATGCGGGGATGTATTACAGGGAAAATGTAAACCATCCGACTGTAAAGTATTTGGAAAGGTCTGTACACCGCAGCATCCGGTAGGTGCATGTATGGTATCCGGAGAGGGAGCCTGTTCAGCATATTATATGTATGGAAGAGAATAAGAAAATAGACGGAAAATAACAAGGAAGTGGACAAGATGAATGAGTATGTGGATAACGAAGCAAGAAAAGCGAAATTAGTGGGGAAAACTGTGACGATGGCACATGGTGCGGGAGGACACCAGACGTCAGAGCTGATCGATATGATCTTCAAAGCACATTTTGATAATCCGGATCTGACTGCGGATGATGCAGCCGTCCTGGCACCTCCGGCCGGTAAGATGGCAGTATCTACGGATGGATTTATCGTATCACCGGCATTCTATCCGGGAGGAAATATCGGAAAGCTTTCCATTTGCGGTACGGTCAATGATCTTTCATGTATGGGAGCAAAACCATTATACCTGACCTGTGCATTTGTGATCGAAGAGGGATTTCCGATGGAAAAACTGGAAGAGATTGCAGAAGCAATGGAGAAGACGGCGAAAGAAGCCGGAGTCCGGATCGTATCGGGAGATACCAAGGTTGCCGGAAAAGGGCAGGTGGACGGAGTCTTTATCACGACAACAGGTATCGGTGAGATCACGGATGGAGTCGAAGTTGCGGGAAATCTTGCAAAACCGGGTGATGCGATCATTGTGACAGGAGATATAGGAAGACACGGATGCACGATCCTTCTTGCGAGAGAAGATTTTGGAATCGATGCGGATGTGACGAGTGACTGTGCACCACTCTGGGGGAATGTAAAAGCAGTGATGGATGCAACGCATGAACTGCATGTGATCCGTGATGCGACCAGAGGAGGAGTCGGAACTGTGCTGTATGAGATTGCCGGACAGAGCCAGGTAGGAATCCGTCTGGATGCTTCGAAGATTCCGGTTGCACCGGAGGTACGCGGCGTATGTGGAATGCTTGGCCTGGAGCCGCTCTATCTTGCGTGCGAAGGACGGCTTGTGATCATGGCACCGAAAGAACAGGCACAGACGATCGTGGATGCATTGAAAGCATGCCCGTATTCCAAAGATGCGGCTGTGATCGGTGAAGTGACAGAAGAGCAGCCGGGAAAAGTAGTGATGTTGACGGAGATTGGAACGCAGGCATTACTTCCGCAGCCGGGCGGGGAATTACTGCCGCGCATTTGTTAGGAGGGTATCAATGGATACAAGAGTGGCAGTTATTTCGATTATTGTGGAGAATCCGGAAGCGATCGAGACATTGAATCATCTGCTTCATGAGGCAGGACAGTATATTATCGGAAGAATGGGGATTCCGTACCGGGAAAAAGGTATCAATATTATCAGTATTGCCATTGATGCACCGCAGGATGTGATCAGTACGTTATCCGGCAGGATCGGTCGTCTGAGCGGGGTGTCCACGAAGACGGCGTATTCCAATATCATTACGAAAGCAGGAGAATAAAAAGAATATGATTAAGATTGCAGTATATGGAAAAGGCGGGATTGGAAAATCAACGACCGTGTCTAATGTAGCTGTGGCACTGGCGGAAAAAGGACTGAAAGTCATGCAGATCGGCTGCGATCCGAAAGCCGATTCGACGATCGCATTAAGACACGGGGAAGCGGTGCCGACCGTACTGGATCTCTTCCGGGAAAAGAAGCAGGATCTGAGATTGGAAGATATGGTGCGGACAGGATACCGTGGGGTCATCTGTGTGGAAGCCGGTGGTCCGACGCCGGGACTTGGCTGTGCGGGAAGAGGCATCATTACCGCACTGGAAAAGCTAAAAGAGACAGGAGCATATGAAGTATATCAGCCGGATGTGGTACTTTATGATGTGCTTGGAGATGTCGTGTGCGGCGGATTCTCCATGCCGATGCGGAAAGGTTATGCGGATAAAGTCTTCATCATTACGTCAGGCGAAAATATGGCGATCCATGCCGGGGCAAATATTGCGATGGCGGTGGAGAATTTCAAGAACCGGGGATATGCGTCTCTTGGAGGGATCATCTTAAACCGCAGAAATGTGGCAAGAGAAGAAGAGAAGGTAAAAGAGCTGGCAGATGATTTCCAGACACAGGTGATAGGAACATTGTCTCACAGTGATCTTGTGACAGAAGCGGAAGAAGAAGGAAAGACGGTCATGGAGTGTTTTCCGGACAGTGAGACGGCAGAGGAATACAGAAAGCTTGCGGAAGCAATCTATGAGTTGTCAAAAGAATCCGGGGAGGGATGGAAATGTTAAAGAAAGCCGGAGGATCAAGCGGTCTGGAATTCAATTCCCCGGCGCACGGGAACTGGAATATTGTCCATACAGGAATGCTGCTTCCGGAAGCGATCCAGATCTATGTCTGTGCAGATAACTGTATGCGGGGAGTCGTTCTGACGGCAGCCGAGATGAATGCCGCAGACCGTTTTTCTTTTGTGATCGTGGAAGAAGAGGATCTTCTGAATGGCAATCTGGAAGATGTGACGATCGAGGGTGTGACAGATGTATTAAAGAAACGGGGCGATCATCCGAAGGCGGTACTCCTGTTTACTGTGTGCCTGCATCATTTTCTGGGGTGTGATCTGGAACGGGTGTATGAAGAACTGGAAGCGAGATTCCCGGAGATCTTCTTCATCCGCTGTTATATGGATCCGATCATGCAGAAGCACGGACTGACTCCGGATCAGAAGCTCAGGAAGTCTATTTATGACGAACTGTTGGAAAGAAATGCAGGGAAGTCTGAGTCAGAAAAATCAGTGACAATTTTAGGCAGTGATTTTGCGCTGGATGAGACGAGTGATATCAAACGTTTGTTAAAGGCAGAAAATATAGAAGTGAGAGAACTTCCGACATGTGATTCATGGAAGGCTTATGAAGAGCTTGCAGACAGTGAAATATTCATAGCATGCTATCCGCCTGGAAAATATGGACTGGAAAGTCAGGCAGAGAGGCTTGGAAAGAAAGCGTTATATCTTCCGGGAAGCTTTGAGTATGATGAGATCATCAGGCAGTGGAAGACGTTGGAGCAGGCGGTTAAAGGAAATGTGGAAGATATTGAGAGTATGGAAGATACAGATCTGCACATGGAGAAATCACCAGAAGGAATTATACAAAGAGAGATTGAACTGTGTGAAGCTGCTTTAGAAAAAGCCGGAAAAGTGGTCGGAGATGTACCGATTATGATCGATCATACATTTCATCCAAGACCGCTGGAGCTTGCCAAGCTGTTACTGACACATGGATTTGCTGTGACAAGAATCTATCTGGATGCTGTAAATCCGGAAGAAAAAGCAATATTTGAGTGGCTGAAACAACAATATCCTGACCTTTCATATGAACCAACGATCCGTCCCGAGATGCGGATGCGTCCGAGAAAAGAAGAAAATGTACTGGCAATCGGGCAGAAAGCGGCGTGGTTTACCGGAACGAAGCATTTCGTCAATCTGGTGGAAGGTGCCGGACTGTATGGATTCGACGGAATCCGGAGAGTGGCAGAATTGATGACAGAAGCCTGGCAGGAAGAAAAAGATCCGGAAGATCTGATCATCCGGAAAGGATGGGGGTGCGAAAGCTGCATATGAGACGAAGTTATAGGATCATACCAATCTATACGGCAGATGTATCCGGTGTCTGCTCGGCACTCTATGAACTTGGCGGGATGACGGTGATGCATGATCCGTCCGGCTGTAATTCTACCTATAATACACACGATGAGATTCGCTGGTACAACCAGGACAGCATGATCTATATCTCAGGGCTTACGGAAATTGATGCCGTTATGGGAAATGATGAGAAACTGATTCGTGATATCGAGATTGCGGCAGAGGAATTAAAGCCGAAGTTTATAGCACTTGCGGGATCCCCGATCCCCTATATGAATGGAACAGATTTTGAAGCAATCGCCAAGATACTGGAACAGGATCTCGGAATCCCGGCATTTTCCATTCCGACAAACGGAATGCATGATTATGTATATGGTGTGGGAATGGCACTTGCAGAGATCGCAAAACGTATCGAAGGAAAGAAAGAAGTGATGCCAAAGAGTGTGAATCTTCTTGGTGTGACACCACTGGATTTCGGACCACAGCAGCATGTGGATGCTTTAAAAAGAAATGTAGAAGAGGCAGGATGGAAGGTGCTGTCGACCTGGGCAATGGGAGATACACTGGAAGATCTTGCGCGTGCACCGGAGGCAGAGGTGAATCTGGTGGTCTCTTCTACGGGACTTCTGATGGCGGAAGTGTTGAAAGAAAGATTCGGGACGCCTTATGTGACAGGAACACCAATTCGTGGATTTATGGAGGTTCTTTTGCATGCGATGGAAGAAAAAAAGCAGGTGTCATATCTGGAAGAAGAGAAACGTATCAGAGGATTTACGCTGGAATCAGGACAGAGAGATACAATTGTATTGATCGGGGAACCTGTGATCATGAAATCGCTGGCTGCAGCAATTGAGATAAAGTACCGGATAAATGTAAAGGTTATCTGTCCATTAAAGGAAACAGACGGACTGCTTGCAGACGGAGATGTGGCCGTCCGCGGGGAAGAAGAGCTGGAACAAGTACTTCTTCAGGAATCCGAGAATCTAAGAGGCATTGTGGCAGATCCTATGAACTGCCGCATATTGCATTTTCGGGAAGAATCTATAAAAAGAAACTGCCGGTTCTTGCGGAATTAATATGAGATATCGGGAAGCACATATAAGTATATCAATATCAGAAGCGTCTGTAAGTACTCTTCGGCGAAAGAGCCTTACGGATGCTTTATTTATGCCATAGTATGCAAGAGAAGCTGCCAGTGGCAGGTTCTGTAGATATCAAGAAAAAACATATGTTCGAAAATACTTGAAGAAACAATTTATTCATGATAGAATGTGAAATATGAATCGCCAGATATTTTTATTGGATGAATATCTGGCACCGGTAAGAAGAAAAAACAGATGGAAATGGAATAACGAGACGAATAGAAAGAGAGCACAAAGAGGGTAGAAAGGAAAAAAGAATGGGACACTTTTATTTTGCAAGACATGGACAGACGGTATGGAATGTAGAGAACAAGATCTGTGGAGCTACAGATATCGAATTAACGGAGCTTGGTCATCAGCAGGCGGAGGAACTTGGAAAGGCAATTCTGGAACAGGGACTTCAGATTGATGAGATCCTCTATTCGCCTCTGGTGCGTGCAAAAGAGACTGCCAGACATGTATCCGAAGTAACGGGAATTCCGATGCGTGAAGAACTGCGTCTGAAGGAACAGAACTTTGGAAAATATGAAGGTACGCCAAGAAACGGAGAAGAATTCCAGAAAGCCAAGGCGGATTTTATCTGTTCTTATGAAGGCGGTGAATCGATGCTGAAGCTTTGCCACCGTATCTATGATCTTCTGGACGATATTCGGAAAGAATCAGATGAGAAGACATATCTTCTGGTTGCACATAATGGAATCTCAAGAGCAATCCAGTCGTATTTCTGTGATATGACAAATGAAGAATTTGCAAAGTTCGGAATTAAGAACTGTGAGATACGGAAGTTTGAGTTTTAGGAGTAAGAATGAAGAAGGATGAAAAGATGTCAATTGAAGATATGACGGTATATATGCGTATTGTGCCGGAACGGACGGCTTCTTATGCGGAATTTCCGGATACTATGAATGGTGAAATACAGGAATATCTCAGAAAGCAGGGAATCCAAGCTTTGTATACGCATCAGACGGAAATGTTTGAAAAGGCCGGACAGGGAGAGAATACAGTGATCACGACATCGACTGCCAGCGGAAAGACGCTGGCATTTCTTCTCCCTGTTCTGCAGAAGATACTGGAAGATCCTCTTACAAGGGCGGTTTTTATCTATCCGACGAAGGCACTGGCAAGTGACCAGTACCGGGCACTGAAGCCGGTGCTCGAGTATTTCGGAGACGGGAAGATACAGGCGGGAGTCTATGACGGGGATACGATGCCGGCAGAACGAAGCCGGATCAGAAAGAGCGCGAACATTATCCTGACGAATCCAGAGATGTTGAATTCTGCATTTCTTCCGAATCACAGCAAGTATGGATTTGACTTTATCTTTGCAAATCTGAAATATATCGTGATCGATGAATTACATAGTTACAGAGGTGCGTTTGGAGCACATCTTGCTAATATATTCCGGCGGATGCACCGTATCTGTCAGTATTATCATTCTAATCCGCAGTTTTTATGCAGTTCGGCGACGATCGCAAACCCGGTCGAACTGGCAGAAAAAGTATGTGGAGTTCCATTTTCTCTGATCGAGAAAGACGGTTCGCCGTCTCCGGTCCGTGAATACCGGATCATCCAGCCGCCGGAGATCAAGGGGCATAATGATAAGGCATATGGAAGATATGCTGCATCTACGGTTGCGGCAGATCTGCTTCCGGAGCTCGTAGAAGATGGAAAGCACTTCATTGCTTTTGGCAAATCCAGAAGGAATGTAGAAGTTCTCTTGAAAGAAGCAAGGGATAAGCTGAATGCTGCAGGATTCTTAAGCAGGGCAGACAGCAGTAAGATTGCGGGATACAGAGGCGGTTATACTCCACTGGAGCGAAAAGAGATCGAACGAAAGATGATGTCGGGGGAGATTAACGGACTGGTATCTACCAATGCGCTGGAGCTTGGAATCGATATTGGAAGTCTGGATACAACGGTGATCGTCGGCTATCCGGGAACGCGGGCATCGTTCTGGCAGCAAAGCGGACGTGCCGGGCGAAACGGGCAGACCTGTGTCAACTACCTGATTCTTGAGAATCTTCCGCTTGATCAGTACATAGCGGTAGAACCGGGATGGCTTTTTGAAGGAAAGAGTGAGAATGCGATCGTAGATCCGGATAATCTTCTGATCGAACTTGCGCATATCCGTGCTGCAGCGGCAGAACTTCCACTAAGTCTGGATGACGCTGCACTTTTCCCGAGTCTGGGTGAGATCATACCGGTTCTTATGAAGGCGGAAGAAGTAAAAAGTATGGCGGGCAGATTTGCCTGGTCAGGTCCGGCGTTTCCGGCGGGAGATTACAGCCTCCGGAATATGGATAAGAGCAGGTTCAAACTGATCTTAGATGGGGAGAACCGAGAGATTACGGAGATGGACGAGACACAGGCATACCATGAACTTCATCCGGGTGCAGTCTATATGCATGACGGGGCGTTGTATGAAGTGTTGAAATTAGATCTTGTGAGCCGGACTGCGACAGCGGTGCCGTTCACGGGAAATTATTATACGGTACCGGCAGGTACGGAAGAGATACGGATCCTGCAGACATTTGAGGAGGAAACATTTGGAAGGACGAAGGTACATTTTGGCGATATTAATGTAGATGAAGTAATCTCGGTGTTCAAGAAACTGCAGTTTCACAATCATCAGAATCTCGGATATGTAACTTTGACGCAGCCTCTTCAGAAGGATTACGATACAGAAAGCACCTGGATCGATATTCCGTCAGAGGTTGTGCGTGTATACAGAAGTCTGCTTTTGCCGAACAAGGCAGGAGAACTGGTGTTGAATAATCATTTTGAAGGTCTGGAGAATGCGATCAAGAACGCTGCGATGATGGTAACGATGACAGAACGGGATGATATTGATACCGGAATGTCCAACAATGCAACGGTACAGGGATATGTAAATGCAGTGTTAGATGAGTCTGACAATCAGGAAGTTGTATCATTGTTCATCTATGATAAATACGAAGGCGGCCTGGGATATTCCGAGAAGATCTATGAACTGATTCCGGAGATCATAGATCATGCAATCCAGATGGTGAAGGGCTGTGCGTGTGAGGATGGCTGTCCGGCATGTGTGGGTGATTATACGTTGGATAAGAAGATGGTATTATGGGGACTGCAGAGCTTGAAAGAGTCATTAGCTGCACCGGAATATACGAAAAAGCAGGTGGAAGAAGAACGTCCGTCGGTGCGGAAAAAGTATTCGTTCTTCAAATTGCCTGATATGTGGCAGGAATTCTGCGAGGCTGTGGTCAGGAACGGAGACAGCGGCGGTGCATTTCTGAAGACTGTAAAGCGTGTAGAAGTAAAGGAACATAAGCTGATACTTGTTGTAGACAACTATTTTTACGAAGAATGGCTGAAGATTTCGGAGAATGCACGCAGTATCAGGAATATATTAAAGTATCATGCAGTCTGCCCGGGAGACATGGAGATTATCGTCCGGACAGAGGAAGATGCGGAACGAAAGAAAAAGACAGAAGGAAAGTTGAAACGAAGATACGAAGATAAATTTTAGGTGACAGGTATGAGTTTTACAGAAGAATGGAACTGGCTGAATTCCTATCAGATGGATGCGGTGACGGATGAAAGTCCGGCATGTATCGTCAATGCAAATGTAGGCAGTGGGAAGACAACCGTACTGATCGCGAAAATTTTATATTTACATTATGAAAAGAAAATTCCATTGGAAAAGATGGTCGTCCTGACATTTACAAATAAAGCGGCAGGAGAGATCATTGAACGGCTGTGGAACAAAGAGCCGGATCTTACAGAGGAGCAAGTGCAGTTCTTTGGGACGTTTCACAGTGTTGCCATGCGGATGTTGAAAAGTGTACTGCCGGAAAATAAATTAGAAACTGCAGAAGAATCGGCTTCATATGAGAAAGCAGAGTGGACTGCGGATTTTGAAATCATAGATCCGGATGAAGAGCAGGAACTCGCATTACGTCTGATCACAGAGCACGGCCTGAAAGTAAAGTATAAAAACCGCCTGAAAAAGAGGCTGGAACAGGAATATCCGAATTATAAAAAAGGAAAAACAGTCAGCCGGTATAAGGATGATCTGTTTCTGCTATATCCATTACTGGAAAAAGAAAAGAAACGGCAGAATAAGATGAGCTTTTCTAATCTTCTGGAAGAGGGGACAAAGAACTTAAAAATGGGGAAAACTTCTCTTCCGGCGTGGATCATTGTGGATGAAGTACAGGACAGCGACACGACACAGCTGGAATTTCTGGAAGCATTGAAAGGAACAGAGACAAAGATTTTTGCAGTCGGGGATCCAAATCAGGTGATCTATAGTTTCCGTGGTACTACACAGAATATGTTCTTCTTATTAAAAAAACGTTTTCAGGCAAAAGAATTGTCACTTCCGGTCAATTACCGTTCCAATACATCCATTCTGGAAGCGGCGAACCGGTTCCTGCAGTTTGGCGGGAAAATCCAGGGAAGTAACAGAAGCGGTGAGAAGATCCGGGTAAAGAATCATTATGATCCATTCCAGGAAGCGATGTATCTGGCAGATCGGATCCAGAAGCTTCATGCAGAAGGAAAACGGTATCAGGATATTGCTGTTTTTTACCGGCTGCAGAGACAGGCGGAGGGACTGGAAAAGATGTTCGGAGAACAGGGGATTCCGTATGAAGTGTCGGTAAAGAAATCGTGGAAAGATATCCCGGTACTGAACTGGCTGATGAAAGTACTGCGTTTTGCAGTGAATCTGGAAGATGTGCAGGCGGGGATACAGGTACTGACAGATAAGCATTACGGAGACTCTGTCACAAAGAAAAAAGCAGAAGATATTATAAAGAATCAGAAAACAGAAAAGTCGGAGCTTTACCGAAAAATTATCTTGTTTGGAGCAGCGTATGCACAACAGGAAAATGAGGGGACACAGGATGGTCCGGATGGGGAAGAACTTTACGATGTCCTTGGTTTAAAAGAGGCATTGCATCCGACATCTGCAGATTACCAGAACGATTCAGAACAGGTAATAGATTTTCTGAATCAGATTTGCAGCTATAGTAAAGAGAAAAAGCTGAGCGTGACAGATGGAATCCGGGAATTCCTGAACGGGGCACTGCTTGGAAGTATAGAGAATTCGGGAAAAGAAAGAGAATCGGAAGCAAATGACGGCACAGTAAAACTTATGACACTTCACGCATCCAAAGGACTGGAGTTCGATACAGTATTTATCATCGGAGTGAATCCGGGATTGTTACCGATCCGCTGCAGCAATTTTGATCAGGAGGAGGAAGAGCGGAGACTGTTCTTTGTCGGGATTACCCGTGCAAAGAATCATCTGGAACTTTCTTATTATACCAATCCCGGAGAACCGGGAGTACTTGGAACCTATAGTAATTATCTGAAAATGATCCCGGAAGACCTTCTGGAAATGGAAGATGTAAGAAGCGAAGAGGAAAAGCGGACGAATCTTAAGGCTCTGGCAAGACAGGCCCGGGCAGAGATACGGAAGAACGAAGAAGATTCGAAAGCTGGTAATGGAATAGAGAAGACAGAGAAAGAAGAGACGGCTGAAGCAGAACAATCAGATGCAGAGTGTTCTGATTCAGGAATAAGCCAGGAACAAAAAGCAAAGCATCCGAAATATGGAACGGGTATCGTAACTTTGGAAGACGATATGATGATAGAAGTAGACTTCCCGAATTATGGAAAGAAACAATTCATCAAGGCGTTTCAGGAAATTGAACTAATATAAACGAATATAAAAAATCCACCGTACTTAATAATATTTTAAATACGATGGATTTTTATGATATCTCATCCAATGGACTATACCTCTTTCTTTCTTCGATTTGTTTTTTATCATTTTTTAAAATGATGTTAAATTTACGTTCCTGGTGGTTTGTCCTCCTTTTTCTTTATTAGACTCTTTTCAGTTTAAATTGTCCTCTGCATTGGACTGTACCTCTTTCTTTAAATTTTAAATAAAGATCTAACTGATTGGTGGTCCGTCCTCCTTTTCTTTTGTTGATATTATAATATCGCACGAAAGAGGAAATGTCAATAGGTAATCTGAAAAAAATATAAAAAATAATAAAAAGACAGAATTTTCTGGAAATTATAATGAGAGTAGCATGGATAAATTGTGCATAAAAATCAGGACAAAAAAATCAACTTTTTGGTGAATCTTTATCTGCTGTAGGTGTTATAATACGACTGTAACAAAGGAAACCTACTTAACAAAACCTCTTTGTAGCGTTGAAACCACAAAGCGAAGGCTGCTAAGCATCAGATTTTTGGAGGAAAAGATAAATGAATACTTTAAAAGCTGAAAAAAGAAGCATGGATGTAAAGGCAAAGAGATTAAGACGTGAAGGATTTGTTACAGGTAATGTTTTCGGACATGCCATCGAAGGCTCCATTCCGGTAAAGATGAACTCTGTAGACGCAGAACGTCTTTTAAAGACTGAACATAAAGGCGGCCAGATCAATCTCGACATTGAGGGGCAGGTATATGATGTCCTGATCAAGGAAATTGACTACAATGCAATGACAAGAAAGATCGATGAGATTGATTTTCAGGCACTTGTAAGCGATGAGAAGGTTACTTCCACGGCTGAGATCGTTATCCTGAACCGTGAAGCTGTTATCGGCGGCGTTCTTCAGGAAGACTTAAGCGAAGTTGCTTACAGAGCATTCCCGTCCGCACTGATCGAGAAGACAACACTGGATGCTGCAGGTCTCAAGGTTGGTGACATCGTACATGTCAAGGATCTTGACATCGCAAAGAACAAAGACATCGACTTAAAGACTGATCCGGAGGCTGTTGTGCTCTCCGTCATCCCGGTTCACAACGTTGTTCCGGAAACTGAAGTTACAACTGCACCTGTTGCAGCTGCTGCTGAGGAAAAAGAGACCAAATAATCTCCGCGTCCATATATAGAAATGGATATAAAAATGGCGGTATCGCTTCAATGGTGAGCGATGCCGCCATTTTTACATCCGTAGGAAATGAACACTCCTTGTACTTCCCGCTGGAATCAAGTATAATAAAAACAATCAAAGACGCTTTTTCTGATGGGAGGAATTTGCATGGGAAGTTATCTGAATCCGGGAAATGCGCTTTTTAAGATGGCAGTGAATTC
>ERZ1026903.724-NODE-724-length-14165-cov-124.823529_pt1 | contig 14165 bp, 8 predicted proteins | sample MGYA00380180_ERZ1026903 | MGnify/ENA primary metagenome ERZ1026903 (study PRJEB33269, sample SAMEA4719816) | human gut metagenome | biome: human-associated habitat; feature: organic feature; material: feces | place: Cameroon | collected 2013-10 ... | reverse complement strand
ATCAAGCCTCGCGAGAAGGATTACTTTACCTGGGACGAGAAGTTGACCCTGGAGTTTACGGGTGCTGCCCCTGCGGTGAAGAGCATCAAGGTGGAGCCGGCTCCAGCCGAAACCACTACCTTGTTTCTTTGTGGCAACTCTACGGTAGTTGACCAGTTTACGGAGCCATACGCTTCATGGGGACAGATGGTAACCCGCTGGTTTGGTCCTGAGGTGGCTATCTCAAACCATGCCGAAAGCGGATTGACTGCCGGTTCCTTCCTAGCCTCCAACCGTCTGGACAAGGTGCTGGCGATGATGAAGAAGGGTGACTATGTGATTTGTGAGTTCGGTCATAACGACCAGAAGGAGAAGTCTGCGGGCAGTGGTGCCTGGTATAATTTCTCATTCAATCTGAAGAAGTTCATCGACGAGGTTCGCAAGAAGGGTGGCAACATCATCTTCGTAACTCCTACCCAGCGCCGAATGTTCGACAAGGCTACCCATAGCAAGATTCAGGAGACTCATGGTGATTATCCTGATGCAATGAGAACTGTGGCGAAGCGAGAGGGCGTGCCTGTGATAGAACTTCACGATATGACCCGCACTTTCTTCGAGACCTTGGGTTACGAGAACAGTAAGAAGTCGCTGGTTCACTATCCTGCAAATACTTATCCAAACCAGCCTAAGGCTTTGGAGGATAACACCCACTTCAATCCATACGGCGCCTACGAGGTGGCTAAGATGGTGGTGATGGGCATGAAGCAGCTCAATCTGCCTATCGTGAAGTATCTTCGTGCTGATTGGAAGGACTTCAATCCTGCCCAGCCAGATGATTTCAATAAGTTCGTATGGTATCCATCCGTGAACCAGGATGTGACCAAGCCAGACGGAAATTAATTAATAATTGATAATTAATAATTAATAATTGATAATTATGCATTCAAAAATACTTTTCGCTTCATTGCTGCTGGGTGGTTTGCCTTTGGTGGGAACCCTTTCGGCTGATGCAGCGGTGCGCGATACCATCAGCATCAACCAGGGATGGCAGTTCCATCGGGGTGATGTGAAGAACATAGCTGAGTTGAAATCAACCCAGAGCGGGGATGATGTGGTGAATCTGCCACATGATTTCCTGATAGGACAGGATTGGGTGGCTCCGGATGCCAGCGAACGACCAGACAATAGCGATGCGGGCAGCAATGTGCGCAGCCGATTGAGTTCCCGTGGATTCAAGGAGATGGGCATCGGCTGGTATCGCTATGAGCTTACGCCTAAGGATGAATGGAAGGGAAAGCGCATCGTGCTCGACTTCCAGGGCATCATGCTGGTGGGCGATGTCTATCTGAACGGTAAGCGAATCGGCGGCACCGACTATGGCTACCTGGGCTTCGATATCGACCTGAGCAAACTCTTGAAATGGGGACAGCCTAACGAAATCGCAGTAAAGGCGGATACGCAAAACCCAAGCAACTCCCGTTGGTTTACGGGTGCCGGTCTCTATCGTGATGTCAATCTCATCGTTACCAGTAAGGATCTGTTCTTCCCTCGCCATCCGCTCTTTATCCGTACACAGGGCAATAAGGAGGTAAAGATTAAGGCTGAAATCATCAACCAGCAGAAGGTGGCTAAGGGACAGACTGCTGCCAAGATGCCGGTGGGCGTTCGCATTCTCGATGCAGATGGCAAGGTAGTGGCTGAACAGAAGAACGATATCCACTTCAATGCTAAGTGGAGAGACAGGGAGTATGAATTGCCAAGTATCTCTTTGGAGAATGCCAAGTTGTGGTCAACAGATACACCTTATTTATATACTGCCGAGGTGACGCTTTATGACAGCGAGGGCAACATTGCCGACCAGATTAAGGAGCCGTTTGGTGTGCGCACCATCGAAATCGTTCCGCAGAAGGGCTTGCTCGTGAATGGCAAGAAGGTTCTCCTCAAGGGTTATGCCAACCATCATACTCTTGGTGCCCTGGGTGCTGCCGCTTATCCGCGTGCCATCGAGAAGCGACTGAAACTGATAAAGGAATTCGGAATGAACCATATCCGCACCTCTCATAATCCATATAGCGAGGACTTCTTGAAACTCTGCGATAAGTATGGCATCCTGGTGGTGGATGAGCTTTACGACAAGTGGCTCACCCAGTATGCCGGTGGCAGAGTAGATTGGGAGAGTCTCTGGCAGAAGGATGTTCCCGAGTGGGTGAAGCGAGACAGAAACCATCCTTCGGTGGTGATGTGGAGCTTGGGAAATGAGTTGCAGCAGTATAGCAACCTGCCTTTCAACGATTGGGGCGTTACGGCCTATAAGCTTCAGAAGGAGTTGCTGCACCGTTATGATGATACCCGACTCACCACCGTGGCGATGCATCCGCGCTATCGCAACCTGGAGACGGATTCCATCCCAGCCGACCTGGCAATTGAGACAGAGGTGAACTCATATAACTATCGCTACATGTATTTCCCTGGCGACAGCAAGCGCTATCCTGAGAAAACCTTCTATCAGAGTGAGGCAAGTGTGGCTGCCATGGGACCCAACTTCTACGAGATGGATCTCGACAAGGTGATTGGTCTTGCCTATTGGGGTGCCATCGATTACCTGGGCGAGAGCATGGGATGGCCGATTAAGGGTTGGAATCAGGGCGTATTCGACCTTTCTCTTCAGCCAAAGCCGGATGCTTATTTCGTGAAGAGCATGTTTACTGACGAGCCAACCGTTCACATCGGTGTTATCGAGAAATCGGGTGGCAACATCCAGTGGAATGGCATCAATGTATCTGCCGGAAAGCTTTCTGAAAACTGGAACCGTGAGGCTGGCGAGAAGGTTTCGCTCTATACCTATACCAATGGCGACGAGGTGGAACTCTTCCTGAACGGCAAGAGTCTGGGTGTGAAGAAGAACAGCAACGACCCTAAGCTTCGTGCCCGAATCAAGTGGGACAACATCGCCTATGCTCCAGGTACACTTGTGGCTGTGGCTAAGAAGAACGGAAAGGTGGTGGCTCGCCATCAGATAGAGACCACGGGCGAGGCTGTGGCTCTGAAGCTGGTTCCGGATATGGAGACCTGGCATGCTGATGGTAAGGATTTGATGCACGTTCGCATCTATGCCGTAGATAAGAAGGGCAGAAGAGTACTGAACGTGAAGGATGCTAAGGCATTCGATAAGTTGACCTTCACCGTGAAGGGCGATGCGAATATCGTGGCGGTGGATAATGGAAACATCGCATCTGATGAACTTCATATCGGAAAGACCCAGTTGGAGAAGTCCATCCAGCGCAATCTCTTCCAGGGTTCTGCCCTCGTGATATTGAGAGCAGGCGATAAGCCAGGAAAGATAGAACTTTCGGTGGCTGGCGAAAAGATGAAAGCCAAGAAGCTGGTTTTGAATACGAAATAGATATACTAAAAAAGGTCGCCAAAATGCTGGCGACCTTTTTTAGTATTATGACACATTCTGGTCGGAATATCTTCAAACGGTCAGATTTTCGGTCGGATTGAGGACTTTTCGGTCGGATTATGATTAAACTGACCGATATTTGAGTGATATTATCACTTGTATTATAGCCGAAAAAGGTTGAATGAACTACACTAAATAGCGTAAGAACGACCGCAACGACCGCAAGAACGACCGCAACGACCGCAAGAACGACCGCAACGACCGCAAGAATGACCGCAACGACCGCAAGAACGACCTATATTATTAGTAAAGTTCTTTTTCGCCTTTCTCTGTTATCTTCCATTTTTTTCCATTCGATGATTTTACTATAAGTTCATCTTTTGCCATATTAACAAGGAGGCGTCCTATTTTTCGTAGCTTTTCGTCACGAGTGTTGTTTGTGGGAAAAACATGTTGAAGGCTTTCAAATGCGTCTTTACGCCAAAATCCCATTTCGCCTGCGTTATGCGCCAATTGCAACAATAGCTTTTGGATACTATTTTCTGCAAGTCCTTTCTCTTTGGTATAATGCCCTATCTGTTTCGTCAGTTTGGCAACCTTTAGAGATATGGTATAATGTGGAGCACGTCCTTCAATCAAACCTTTATCAAGTAGATGTTTGGCTGCATCTTTGGTAATAGGATGATGCTTCTGTACCGCATCCAGCCAAAGACACTCCTTTAGTGACAAAGACTGGTTGCTCTTTAACAAGTTGGTATATTTCTCATCTATCATCTTGCCATGGATGGTTACGCCAACAGTACGATGTTCGTTGTCGATGTCGTAATCTGGCATTGGAAAGAATCGTTTGCGTTGCTCAGTGTAGATCTTTTTGATACCACGTCCTACGGTATCAATCATATTGAAATTGACCATGCCCTTGCAAAGACAATCGTTACGATAATGAAATTGAGGACCTTTATGCTCCAGGGCATTTTCTATTGTTCCTGGAATGAAACTGCCACCATTACCATAATATAAGGTACTAGGACCTTCTACAAAAACAATTCGCTGCTGTAAAGTGTAATCCTGATGTGCGATGGCGTTATGTAAGGCCTCTCGTATGGTGTATTCGTCATACTGTTTCATGGTGTCAGGGAACAGGGTTCCACCTGGCAACTCACGCATAGTCTTGTTGCGTATTTTGCTCAATACCTTATCTACTGTCAGAATGAAAGGTATTGTAAAATGTTCATAATCCTGTACGATGCCTTCTTCATCTTCCCATGTCCATGTGATTTGTGCTACAGCTGGATGAATCTTTTGGATGGAAAGCGGTTTGCCCAATAGTAGAATGGCTGCACGAGTGAGTTTGCCTTCTCGCATCATCATACTATTAGCCAAGAATTCTTCTGTACTCCACGTATCTATTTCTTCGGCTGGAATACTTGAAGAGTGGACTTTCTTGAACATGACTTTAGCTGTAGCCACAGCCAACTCATCCAAATCATTGATGGTCGCATTGGGTACAAGTTGGGCTGTCCAATCTGGTATTGGTGGTTGTTGGCGGATGGCATCTTGTTTGGCTTGGTTCAATGGTTTCAGACTTTCGCCATCACGACCATAAGCCACACCTTTCCAGTGCATCACGATATTGCGTGGCGATGCAGGAACTTGGAACAACAAAACACGCTTGCCTTCAACCTCAATAGGTACAATATCCCTAAAGATGAGGTTGTCTGTAGTATGTTGAGACATATCTTGTTTCAGACGGTTCAAGGCTACTTCACCATCTTTGAAACTGGTGCCAATGATTTGGTGTTTCTAGTCCCAAACACCGAAGACTATCCAAGCGAACTCACGTTCTCGCAAGTTTGCTTCATTGCTAAGGGCAGAGAAGTACTTTCCCAACTCGTCAACATCGAAGTTGTTTTCTGCCTTTTTAAACTCTACAACCTCATTTTCAGAGTGTTCCCAGAGTTGGCTGAAAATATCTATATATTTTTCCATTGATACTGTTATTTAGTTATTTATCCTTATATAATTCTGTAATCATCATTTGAAACTCATATGATGTTATACCTCTTTCTGTAAAGACTATGTTGATATTTACTTTAGACTTTGTTATGTCATCAAAGTTTATGTCATACTCAGACATGTTGTTTTTAATACCATTTAAACTACTATTGTTGTAGGTAACAATAAAAATATTTTTGTTGTCTGTCTCACTATTGATTACAGAAGTTAAATATGGCTTGAAATAGTCAGAGTCAGTAATACCAAAAGATTGACCAAAGAAAACAACGTTTTGTGCTGTCTCTAAATCATTCTGTAAATTTTCTTTATTCTTTGTGTTGAAATTATGATTATTTACTTTTATTATATGTGAAAGCAGTTCGCTTTGGGCAATACAGGAAGGCATCATGGAGTCAACTCCAAAGATTAAGTTCATAGGAATAAAATGACATAGCCCATGGTGTTTTGCCCAATCCAGTGGTACTGTTTCATTATGAATAAAGACAGGTTTTGTCTCTTTTGATAATTGGCAAAGATACCAAGGATTAGTATAATTGAATGTATACCAAATTGATTCATGTCCTTGGTCTGCTATCAGCATATTGTAAGCACATGAATTCTTGGTTATTTCAATTTTATCCAAATCGGTTAATTGGGGAAGATATATTCCCCAATGTCTTGTAATCATAAGCCAAGCATCGTTGATGGATTGGGCAAATTTTTCACTTGGATTTTTTGAATACTCAATTAGTTCTTCACGTAGTTTACCCTCTATATCATTCCATTGATTATCTCTTATCTTTTTTATTAGTGGGATATCTGCAATAGAACGAAATTCAAAGGATTCGCGAAAAGCTTTAAAAGTTGTATTTAAACCTAAGTCTATGTCAAATCCATTTCCTAAAACCATTAAGTTGTCCATAAAATTTCTATTTTAATTGTCAAATCCAAATTTATTCCAGGCTTCGAGGACGAGGCGCTTGGTGCGGTATTCTCCGTACTGGCGTATCTTGTTGTCTTTTAGCACACGGAAGGTCTCGTTGATGCAGCCTTTGCCACAGACATCTTCTGGGTCTAGGATATAACGGAGATTTTCTGAGTTGAGGCCATAGAAATGGGCAATGATGGCATCAAGCTCGGCTTGAAGGATGGCTCTGCGTTCTGGATTGTAAATCCAAGGCTGCTGTGCTCCCAACTGTGGTAACTCTGCTCGCTGTTCTTCGTTCATTTCATCCCATAATTCTGATACCCAACCATCCATATCGTGATTGAAATAGCATAGTTCGGCTACTCGCTTCGCGATTTGCCATTGCATGGCAGATGGGATTTGGTCGGGAGTGTGAGTTGGAAGCTGCTTTGTTATAAAAGTATTCATATTAGAACCTCCCATTTTCTGTTTAACAGAATAATTGAAAGGTATAGATGTGATAAGATCTTGTAAAATAGCAGAGTTTAGTATTTGGTCTATGTATATTTCTATAATACTATCCCCCGCATCTTTATTTGAAGGAAATAGCGAGGCTATGAATGTTCTTTCATTTGTAGCATTGCTAATTTTTCTATATCCAAGCATCCATCTATGTTTCCATTTCCATACAACATTCCTTCTTTGTCATATTTTACTAATCTATTGTTTACTGTTGATAATGGAACCCAATACCATGACACAATGCAACTGTCTGGAATGTTTGAACATTCCAAGCATTCACTTCTTCTGTAGGTATGCGACTATGGACTTTCTTGAACATCATTCGAGCCTTGGCAATAGTAACCTCATCCAAATCGTCTATTGTTGCATCAGGTACAATTTCTGCAGACCAGTCCTTTGCTGCATAGATTGGTTCTTCAAGAATAACAGTCATTCTTTCTTGGGTCAATTCTACCAACGAATCTTCTATGCGTTGCCATGTCTTCTTGTGGGCAAGGACAGGGAGACGAGGCAAGTGCTTTGGAATATGTATTATCCATACTCGCTTGTTTGTATCATCGGTTATAAACTCCTCAATGCTTAGACCTTCAGATGAAAGATAAGTGCATTGTTCTGTGAGTTTGAACGTTGCCGACTGAGTGTTTGCAGGTTGCCCATTAAAAGTAAGCCTTGAAATATCTGTCCCGACTATTTCAAGCGTCTTATCCTTTACACCAATCACAAGATGTCCACCCTCCATGTTGGCAATAGCTGACACGTAGGAAATAACATCATCCTTCTCGTCCCCACAGAACGAGTTCTTCAGATTCTTAAATTCCTTCCATTCACAGCGAGCATTCTCTTGTGGGTACTCATGGAGGAAGTATTGTTGTAGTTCGAGTTCGAGCATATCACATATTTACTTTTATGATTATTCGTGCATTTTCTTCTCTATTCTAGTAGGAAAAATCATATTTATTCTTTTTTTTCATATAATCTTTCAGGAACACTTTTTAGGGGTTCTTGTAATTTGCCATCATACAGAATATACAAGTTTCTATATGTTCTGGTCATTGCCACGTAAAGTGCCTTCTTTTCGTCTGTATTTCGTGCACCATTGTAAAATGGTATAATTACAGTCTCAAACTGGAGGCCTTTAGCACTATGATAAGTCATGAGTTTTGGATGTTCGGTTTTAAAGTTCAGTGTGTCCTTATTTCTTGAGTCATTATAACCAGCATTGTATTTAAATTCGCATGCAAATTTTGAAGAAGTAAATGAATTCATTATTTCAATAACCATTTCATTATCAGCTACTAAGATTCCAACATTTCGATATTTGTTCTTTTTTGTTATAGAAATAATCTTGTTAATTTGTTCTTGTTTTGATTCACAACTCATGATTACAGGTAATGCATTTTCTTTGCTTAAATAAAGGCTTTCAGAGAAATCTCTAACTTTATCGTTTTTTTCGTCCAAACCAAGATAATCCTGCGTAATTTTAGCAACTGGTTTAGGAAGACGATAATTATTGTAGAGTCGTGATACAGCTACTCCTGTCATCTGAGATATTTGATCTATTGTCATTGTCATTTTTCCAAATGCTTTATATATAGATTGAGCTGTATCTCCGAAAAAATAGAAGCATATTTTGGCAGCATGTATAAACTGCAATATTTCTTTTTTATCAAAATCCTGTATCTCATCAACGATTATATAATCTGCTGATGGCATACCTTGGTCAATCCATTGCCAATGATAAAAGAACTTCTTATCAAGTGTATTTGCTTTTCCTTGACTCATATATCTATTTAATGATTTGGTGAAGGCGATTAATATTACATCACCTCCAGCTTCTAGAATTTGCTGAGCTTTGTACATAGCAATAACAGATTTTCCACTTCCTGCACATCCTGCTACAATCATGGATTTTCCAATATTATCTCCAATTAGGTCTAATTGATCATCGTCCATAGATTCTGTATCGACATTGAATGCTTTTAATATTTTTTGCTTCAAGCCGAATCGTTTCTTAGGCTTTGAAGTTTGTTCTATTATAATATTATTAGGTTGATTAACAATATTATCAACTTCATTTTCAACAGTTTTAATGTCCTCAATTAATTGAGTTGCATCTTCTTTAATCACAGATAATTGCTCTGCAGAAGTGTCTACATGATTATTAGCTTCTTCCAATCGTTCTGCTTTAATCTGAAGCAACTCAGCCTGCTGTTGTTGAATAATTATATCCTTTTCTTCTGCCATTTTCTGCATTTTAGCCATCATAGTCTGAAGTAAATCTACAGCCTCATGTATTGTTTCTTTGTTCTTGGCATTATCCTCTTTTTCTTTTGCGAGAAGGACGTTAGGGGAGAAATCATCTCCGTTATGAGCAAACTCTTCGTGGAATAAATCTCCCGGCATCACGTTTGTATCGCTATATTTTGTGATTATATAACGCTCATCTAGTCCCTTGCTTCTGATAAAATCAAATATATCACCATCGGTCAAAATAATTGATTTATTCGAACGTGTCCTTGCTTTAATTGTATCTAACTCTTCGCAAATATGCTCTACATCAGATACATTCACCCACGCATTTGCTCCCCATTTAAATTCTTCATCCAATTTTAAGGATGAAATTGAAGAAAACACAACAAGTGCTTGTATATTATTACATGCATCTTCATTCTTGATATATCTCGATAACCCATCTCGTAAAGCTCGACGGTTGATTTTAAGTTGCTCAAATACAGTTTTACTGGAACCATCTTTCTTCTTGGCTCCTCCATTTATTCTTTCGCTGCCATGAAACCAATCACCGTTCGCCTGAGCTTTAATCTCACCAGCATAGTTCTTAAATTCAACTAATACAATGGCATCTTCTTTGATTATTAGCCCATCAATATCAACTCCGTTAATATTCAGTTTGCCACTTAAATATAGTACAACTTCGTTCTTTCCCTGATAATGTTTTTGCATGATTGGCAATGTGGAACGAAATTGACTAATTTCTCCAGCATTATCAGCTTTATTAAATTCATATGTTATTAAACTCATATTTCTTATAATTTATTTGCCATATCCGGCAATGTTAACAATAAATATATAACCTTGCTTTTGGGCATCTTGTGACCATCCTGAAGCATAATTAGGATTCTTTCCTGTTTCCTCTTCTGCATGCCTGTCTGCAACAAGTGTATCATCATACGTCCAATAGAAAACGTCGCTGACAAAAAAAACAGTCAATAGTTCTATATCATCTGCTTCCATACGGTGGGCTATACTGCTTCTTCTGGATAATTGGCCAACAATGCTTCCATTATGAATAATATTATATGTAGTGAATTGCTGGCCATTTCTGTTCATACCTCTGTAACGTCTAATTTCTACTGGATCATTCTTACGCACATTATATGCGATAGCTTTGTTTCCATTAAAATTATATCCAGCATTAAACCCTATATTATAATTATCGAGTCCAACTTTTCTTTCTCTTATTCCCCATTGGTCTTCAAGGCTGGTAAAGCGACGCATGTTTTCAACCGCCTTCTCCCTATTTCCTTTGTATACGAATAGGTATTTTCTTGCACGAGTATATGCAACATATAGTAGTCTTTTCTCTTCTTCTATTTGTTCAATGTCATTAGAGGAGAGTGGGGTAGACTCATCAATATCTTCAGTTGGGTTAAAAGGAAGAGACGTTACCGATGGTGTTATAATGACAGCATCGAACTCCAACCCCTTCACTTTATGCATAGTGGTAAGCACTACATTAAGTTGTTGGTCTAATAATATGCGTCTATTTTGGAACCGCTTGTCATCATATAGCTTATATAATTGAGGATTATCTTCTTTTAAGGTTTCTCTGATACCATCGGCCATATCGCCATAAGTGTGCGATTCCTCATCTGTCGATGCGAAATCAAGATAATCAAGTATTAGTACAAATGCAAAATCCATATAGAAAGAATCCCAGTTTGGAAATTTGTTTATCCATGAAGATATTGTTTCCTTCAATGCAAATTCTGTCTGGTTACCCTCTAATTTCAGTCTCTTGTTGCGGTTGCTATCCAACAATTTCAGAACTGCATAGATTTCTCGCATTCTATATAACTCACATACAGAAACTCCTTGTATTCTGATTCTAATACCAGGTAAATTTAGGGTTTTTATGAGTGAGTAACCGTGATAGACTTCGTTATTCGTTCTGAAGAACACGGCCAAATCTGTCACACCCAGCTCTTTTAAGCGTTGAACATATCTTTCAAAATCGTTTGACCACTTTCTGCTGTCCTGATAAATAATCACATACTCTGATTGTGGTTCGTTTTCTATATTCTTCTTGCATGGAACTGGTACATGAGAAGTTGCTGGTAGATAGCGACTGGCTTCTTTGAGAATCTTTGGATATGAACGATAATTAGTGCTCATTGTCATTTTCTTAGGACTTAAAGTCTTATAAAGCTGTTCATAATAATAATTTGGATCCATAGACTCTTCTTTCTCAAATCCATATATACTTTGATCTTTATCTCCAATTGTAAAGAACGTGAGGTCATTATAGATTTCTTTCAACCCAAACATTGCGTTAAGTCTTGTTTGAGTAATATCTTGGAACTCGTCAATAAATACATATTGAAGATCTGGCATTGCTGCTCGAACGTCATTTGGCTTGTTTTTTATCGTTCTAAGTAGTATTCTTTCCCACTCATTCATTTCATGTCCGGAGAGCGCAGTATCTCCGCACACTCTTTTTGCAAGACTGTGGAAAGTGTATACATGTAATTGACTTGCAGAACGACTCAATCCAAGTGACGCGAATAGTTTAGCCAAACGACTTTTTAGCTCAACAACTACAGCCCTGTTATAAGCCAACACTAAGATGCTCTTAGGGTTTACATGTTGATGGTATATTAGTTTTGCACATTTTAATGTCAGGACATGTGTTTTTCCTGATCCAGGGCCTGCTTCTACGTTAACATTTTCATTTGAGTTCTCATTGTAGATGGCCCATTGTTCCGGATTGTCTTGTAATTGTTTTTCCGCTTTTTTTATTGCCGTGGCACGAAGAGCATCCCAGATAGGATCAGATTCTTCATAGTAGTTACTTAATAATGTTTTAAAGTCTTCGGAGTTTTTTAATGAAAAATATGATCCGATCAATTCCTGGAATTCCTGTTTTGAGTGAATCTTCGTTGTAAGAACGTCCATAACGCATAAACGAAGATTTCTGATTTCTATAGCTTCATCAAATGCGACTTTGTCTTGATAATCTTTCGAATCTGGCTCAACGTTCTCTAAAATCACTTCTTCAGAATTGTCAGTTGTATATATCTCAATGCCAGTAGGAAGCAATGCATCCGTGGAGATGTATGCCATTCCATTTAGATATCGTAAAAGGCTCTCGAAATATACGAATCCTTTATTTTCAAATCCCAACTCAACAATAGCATCAGACCAGCGGATTATAGTGCTTTGGCATTTATTGATATATTCCAAGGTTTTCAAACAGTCTGCCTGAAAATCATTTAAAAATTCTTTCCATGTGTCTTTCTCTACTATTACAGATTGAAGAACACATTTTTTCTTTGTATCTATGTATGATTGTACTTTAACATCAGGAATAATCTCCAATAATGATATGACTTGTCTCAGGCGTTTCTTGTATAAATCGTCATGGTATGAATGGGCAATAGATAAGCCTTTATTATTTTGTTTATCATTCTCATTATACCAAGTCATGTATTTTTCTGTAGACTGATTGCCGTCTTCATCGGTCTTAGTGACCTTCTTTACAATTTCTTCTAGGGTATCTGAATCCTTAATGAATTGACGAATATCGGAAAGAGTATAATTCTTTTCGAGTTTTAATCCATTATTCAGCAACAGTGATCTTGTGGCATTCAAAATTATATGAAATGCAACTTCATGTGAATTCCAGTCCATCATGTAGGAAACTTCACTCAGTCTAGTGAACGCAATGTGGCATCGAGTTTCTTGTTCTATTCGAATAATTTTATGTTTCTCGCACCAAATCAAACTGTCTAGCAGTTTGGCTGAAGGCATTGACAGTTTTGCCGCAAGTTTCTGAATGGAGACCTGAATATTTGAATTTTGTTGTTCTGTTTGAATGAATCTCAACTCAGCTAAAATAGCTGTAGCATAAGTGGCGCTACGGGATGTAGAAAGCCTTTTGATTCTTTCTTCTAACGTCTCTTCATTTGAATCTGCTGAATTATTATCAAGAATTGTAATATTAATATGTGCAGGACTCAAATATCCCATCTTGATTCTTCCCATTCGCTCAAGCCAATACTGGCCAATTTTGAAGTCTGTAAAGTCATGATCGAACTGGCCATTTGCCCATAACGTATTTGGAACTACTACAGGATATTCTTTAGTTTTATCAATTGGCTGTATTTTTGTAATGTACGAATTAATAGCTACTCTAATCTCCTCGAGATTCTTCCAACTTAAGGTGCTTTGGAGAAGCTGCTCTTTAGCTTTCTTAATATCATCCTTTGAGAACAGACACAAGGTCGGTATAGGATTTGATTCACTAAATCCTGCATCTATATACATTTTTTTATTTCGTCCAGCTCTACCAACTTCCTGAAGATAATCTTCCATTACACTTGGCGGCATCAAATGGACAATATAGTGAATGTTAGGTATATCCATCCCCATACCAAATGCCTTTGTTGCACAAAGTATATATAATGGATCATTGTTATCTTTAAATCTTTTATATGTTTCTTCTCTATCATCGCCATCCATACCAGCATGGAAATAGCCTATTGCTTGTGTTGACAATTCTTTACTTAAGATTTCTGCCTTGTACAATTCATCCGCTAGAAGCAAAGACATTTCTTCACATTGATTTCTAGTTTTACAGAAAACAAGCATTCGGCTATCTTGAGCTTTGATGTTATTTTTTATGATATAGTCAACGATTTCTTTCAAACGATGAGGTATATCATGAAACACCAATTTAAAGTCCATTTTGATGTGGCTCCTGATAGGATTGTAAATCTTCTTATCATTTTCTTGTCCCAATCGCTTTACAGGAATTACATCATTTATTTGATCGTATATCATGTCGGTTACTGTCGCTGAAAACATTGATATACACATGTCATCGCCATAAGTATCCTTGAACTTCTTACATATTTTTATAACATTTAAATATTCTGGACGGAACTCCATTCCCCATTGTGAAATACAATGCGCTTCATCAAATATCATATACTCAAGTCCATGATCATTTGCCATTCTTGAGGATAAAGCATTTAAGAATGCTCTTGAACGGAAACGCTCAGGAGCACTAGTGTCTCTTAAAATTATTTAAATTCGAAATTATGTTGTTCATGCACAATG
>ERZ1026903.721-NODE-721-length-14197-cov-33.717013_pt1 | contig 14197 bp, 9 predicted proteins | sample MGYA00380180_ERZ1026903 | MGnify/ENA primary metagenome ERZ1026903 (study PRJEB33269, sample SAMEA4719816) | human gut metagenome | biome: human-associated habitat; feature: organic feature; material: feces | place: Cameroon | collected 2013-10 ... | reverse complement strand
GTGTCGCTTCGCTTGCCCTGGGCTGGGTGCTCCATTGGGCTTTCAGCCCGCACTTGCCAAACCCGGAACTTGAGTATATAATATTGTGTACGCACGCAAAAATAACCGTGCGCACGCACACCGCAAATGTCATTATGAAATCGCGAGCCATAGTTTTACATATCACAAAATACAACGACGAGCAGCTCATTGCCGACCTGCTGACCGAAAATCAGGGCAACTTGGGCATGATTGTGCGCATCAGCCGCTCAAAACGGGCCGCGGTGCGCCACACGCTATTTCAGCCGCTGGCCATTCTCGACCTGGAGTGGGAGCATCGCCCAAAGGCTAACCTGCAGCGGCCCAAGGCGGTGCAGGTGGCATGGCCATTGTGCTCACTGCCCACCGACCCCTACAAACTGTCAATTGCCATGTTTGTGGCCGAAGTGCTGCACCATGCCATCAAGCAGGAGCCCGACTCGCGCACCATATTCAATTACGTGCTGCGCTCGGTGCAGTGGCTCGACGTGTGCCAGTCAGGCTTTGCCAACTTTCATTTGGTGTTTCTGCTGCGCCTGACGCACTTCCTCGGGTTTATGCCAAATGTGGAGGACGCACGTGAGGGCGACTACTTCGACTTGCGGGCTTCGTGTTTTACTGCACAGCAGCCGTCGCATGCCGACTTCTTGGCGCCGCGCGATGCGGCCTTGGTGCCGAAACTCATGCGCATGCGCTACGACACCATGCGCTTTTTCCATTTTAATGGTGCCGAGCGCTCGCGCCTGCTCGAGTATATCAACCTTTACTACCGGCTGCACGTGCCAAACTTTCCCGAACTCAAGTCGTTGGCTGTGCTCAAGGACTTGTTTGCACACTGAGGCGCCCCGCAGCATGGGGTATTCAAAATCAGCAACAAATACAATACCGCTTTGGGGGATTTTAAGTAGCCTAAACGCGCTGCAAGGAAACGCAAGCACTAAATACTACCACCAAACGCTAACATCAAAACGCTAGCTCTAATGGGGGCGACGCGTCTCGCGTCGGGAAAAAATGCAGCTATTATTTAGTAGAGTTCGTATTCTCATCCTTTCTCTGTCCCGACGCGAGACGCGTCGCCCCCATTAGTGGTAGCGTTTGGTGCTTGAGGCCGTTCGAATGTTTACGTTTCACCAAACAACAATAACATATATATTCCCCTCTATTTTGAACGCTCTACCCGCAGCGGCCATACACGCTACAAGCGCAAGCATCAACAGGGCTATGCCCTTGGTGCTTGCGCTTGTAGTATGCGTATATATATGTGCAGAGCGTGCTACATCAGAATGTCAGACGGAACATGCCGCGAATGCCCCACTTTTGTGTGCCCGGACGTATATAGTTAAGGCGGTGCACATACTCAATGTGGAATATCTTGAATATGTTGTGAATGCCGGCCACCACCTCAACATACGGCACCTTGCGGTCCATCACGCGCGACTGGTAGTTGAACCCGTCATCGCCCCTGTTGCCGGGGAAGTAGAGCAGGCGCTGGTCGTTGGCGTTCTTGTCGAGGAACGGATTGTTCTTGCTGCTGAGTGTGCCCCACAGCACATTACAACCAATATATTCGCGCCATTTCAACTTTTTGAGCAGAGGTATGCGGTTGAATATCTTGCCGTTCAAGTCCCACGAATACATGAGCGACACGTAGCGGTCGTTCAAGAACTCCATGTTGTCGATGAGGTTGAAGGTGTTATCCTCCATAATGTACGACAGGTTGGCAGCTGGCATGATGAGCAACGGGAACGGCACTTTGTTCCACTGCACACCACCCTTGAGCGTAAAGTCCATTTTGCCCCACGAGGCCAGCCACAAACGTTTGTACACCCCGGCCTCGGTCAGGTTGTAGGCATAGTCGGCACGGCCAAAGTTGTAGAGGCCGGCGGTGTGGCTGAGCGAAAAGATGGGCGCATCGTTGTTCGACGCTATGCGGCGCTGCTTGGTGTTAATCCATTTTACGCCGGGCTGGTAGCGCAGCCCCATGCTCAAGTCGTAGGTGCGCAGATAGGGTAGATTGAAACCTGCCTCACGGCTGATGTCGTCGGCATGCAAGCTTTGGTAGAACAGGTGGCCCGTAGGCGTGTCCTTCGATGTGCGCAACTGCACGTCGAAGCGCAAACCATTCTCCCACTCGCGGTCCCACAGCAGTTTGTAGGTTTCGTAGTACATCATGTGGTCCACCGTGGTCCACTTGAACGAGGTGAACACGTTATCCTTGTCGGTGGGCATAAATTTGTCGGAAGGCGACATCACGTCGCGCGAGTAGTTGAAGGTGAGGTTGTTCACCGGAAACTCGCGTGGCAAATAGGCCTTTTTATTGAACGAATAGGTTACCTCGCCCATGCCTTTCCACTTTTCGTCCTTAAAGCCGTAGGCTATGTAGCCCTTGAGAAACAGATGCTTGTTAAAGTTGGCCGTGGTTTGGGCCGAAGCACGCAGGCGCAGCCCGTCAACAAAGTTGTGCGTTATCATGGTGTTGACCGGACCGATGTCTACCTTCGACGGCTTGTCGGGGTTCACCGATGTTTCTACAAAGTTCTCAATAAATGCCTTGGCCACCCACAGCACGGGTTTGAAGCCTTTCACGCTTTCGAGCTTCTTGATGAGTTGTTTCATTGTGCTCTCGCTCTTGGTGAGCGAGTCGGCACGGTGCTCCTGCCAAAAATGCTCGTCCTGCATCTGTGCATTGGCCGAGGTGAGCGTCTCGCCCTTGAACTTGAAGGTCTTGTCGGGAATAGGCTCGAAGGCAAAGTTGCTATACTCGGTGTCGCGCTTTACTTGGAATTTGCCGGCCGACTTGGTGATGTGCAGCTGCACAAGCATGTTGTCCTTTACAAGCACCTGCTCGCCGGTGGGCAACTGGTCGAAGGTTTGAATGATGCGCATGCTCTGCACAAAGTTCACATCGCTGCGCACGGGTATGCCCATGTCGGCCTTGTAGACGCGGTAAGTGCCATCGGCCATGATGTAAAGGCTGCCCGAAAACCCGAAGTCCTGCGGATTATTAGGCGTAAAGTCCACCTGTATGCAGCGCTGTTTGCCGTCTACCATCAGTGTGTCCACTATAAAGTAGCGGTAAAACGATATGGCCGTTCGCGACGATATCGGACTGGTAAAGGGGTATTGCAGCAAGCGCACCTCGTCATTGTAGATGTCTACATCGGTAAAGCAGTCCTTCAGCATGGTGTTGACAATGTCACCCGTGTTGAGCAGGTCGTTGATGCCGTTTGAGCGCTGACCAAGAATGATGTTCTTCTCGCTCTTGGGCTCCTTGCGGTAGATAAGGCGCGTGACGGTTTCGTCCACCGACAGGGGCAGAATGAGTTTGCCCGTCTCGTTACACACCTCCACATGGTCTTTAAGGAAAGGCAGTTTCTTGAATTTGCCTTCTTCAAACACCTTGTCGGTCACATCGTTCAGGGCAAAGGTTATTTTGCTGTATTTGTCTATGCTGTAATAGTCGTGCTGATGCAGGTCGCTGCTCTTCTTAGCCGCTATCACCTTGCGCATGAGTTCAACGGCAGGGTTGTTCTTGCGCGAGTATTTGGTTTTCTTGCCCGTCACCTCTGCCGTGCCGAGCGAGCGATCCAGCGACTTAAGACGGAACACCAGCGAGTCGGCCACCTCCTTCACCGATACGGTCTTGGTTTCGTAGCCGAGCACCGAAAAACGCAAACGACCGGCTTTGAACGGAAGCGTGAAACGCCCGTCGAAGTCGGTTTGCGTGCCACCGCCGTCAACGTATATCACATTGACGAATGGCAGTTTCTCACCAGTTTTACTGTCAATCACCACGCCCGAAATGTTGCGTTGGGCCAATGCGGCACCAATGCAGCCGAGCAGCAAAGTCAAGAGTAATAGTAGTCGTTTCATAAGTTGTGTTGGAAATATAAAGGGCCCCTCCCCTACCCTGCGGAAGGGAGGAACCCCATATTTTTTTGTCATGCCAATGCGCGCGGCCGGGCCATCAGGCCCCCACTTGCTGCAAATCGTGCCTGTTCGGCACACGCAGCACATTGCATGGCGCTGATGCCGGCATCAATCAATTTCCTCGTCTGCCTCGTAGCCACCCATTTCGCGAATGGCATTCTTCAGCATCACATACTGCTGGAAGAGGTGGTTGATAGGCACCTCGCCCTGCGTGTAGTCGTGCATCGGGCTCTTGAGGAAGAAACTCAGGAAGCGCTGCGTGCCATAGCGGCCCTTGCGGGCAGCGAGGTCGGAGAGCAGCACGAGGTCGAGCAACAGCGGAGCGGCCAAAATAGAGTCGCGGCAAAGGAAGTTAATCTTGATTTGCATGGGGTAGCCCATCCAGCCAAAGATGTCGATGTTGTCCCAACCCTCTTTGTTATCGTTGCGGGGCGGATAATAGTTGATGCGCACCTTGTGATAATAGTTGCTGTAAAGGTCGGGCTGTTTGTCGGCCTCGAGAATGCTCTCGAGCGTCGAAAGCTTCGACACCTCCTTGGTGTGGAAGTTGGCAGGCTCGTCGAGCACAAGGCCGTCGCGGTTGCCAAGAATGTTGGTTGAGAACCAACCGCTCAACCCCAGGCAACGGGTGCCAATGATGGGGGCAAAGCCCGACTTGACAAGGGTCTGGCCCGTTTTGAAGTCCTTGCCGGCAATAGGCATCTTGGTTTGTTCGGCCAGCTCCCACATGGCGGGAATGTCCACCGTGGTGTTGGGGGCACCCATTATGAAGGGGGCGCCCTCCTTCAAGGCTGCATAAGCATAACACATTGAGGGGGCAATGTGCTCGCGGTCGTCAGCCTTCATGGCTGCCTCGAGGGCCGAAAGTGTGCCGTGCACCTGTTCGTCGATGGGCACATATATTTCAGTTGATGCGGCCCAAATCACTACCACACGGTCAACGCCCTTTTCGGCCTTGAACTGGCGGATATCCTGGCGCAGGGCCTCAACCATGTCCCAACGTGTGGCACAATCCTTCACATTGTCACCATCAAGGCGCTTGGCATAGTTGTGGTCAAAGGCGGCCTTCATGGGCACAATGGCCTTGAGTTCGTCGCGCACCGGCTCAATGTCGCGGTCGCGCAGCACCTCGGCATTGAGGGCGCTCTCATAGGCATTGGCCGGATATACGTCCCATGCACCAAACACAATGTCGTCGAGCTGGGTCAACGGCACTATCTCGCCATAGTGCAAGTATTGCTTGTCCTTGCCGCGGCCTACGCGGATTTTGTCATACTGAGTCATTGAGCCAATGGGCTTGGCCAGGCCTTTGCGGGCCATGAGCACACCGGTCATAAAGGTGGTTGTTACCGCACCAAGACCGACGCACATCACGCCTAATTTTCCTTTTGCAGGTTCCATACGAATATTACTGAGTAAAAAGGTTGTTATTATAAAGATATAATGCTTGTTGTTTAGGAAAATGCTGTCCGTGCACTTCATACTACACGGCGCAACTGCAAAGGTGCAAAAAACCTCTTTGCCATGCAAAGTTTTACGCCAAAATTATTGGCCGATGCAGTGTTTATGGAACACATTAAGGTAAAAACAGACACTTTTTATGCGTTGGCGGAATTAGTAAACAAGTTGACAAGTTAACGGGTTAACATGTAAGTTTACCAAGCTTTTTAAGCTTCTTACCATTATGACTTTAACATAATAGCTCAACTTTCGGATTTAGCAAGTGCGGGCTGAAAGCCCAATGTAATCCATAGCACTAAACGCTACCACTAAACTCAAGCACAAACTCGAGCACTAAACGCAAGCACTAAACGCTAACACTAAACGCAAGTTCTAAACGCTACCTCTAATGGGGGCGACGCGTCTCGCGTCGGGCATCAAGGTTTAGGCTCACAGATAGGCATGTAATTAGCGCTGTCTGAGAGCCTTTATTTTAGTGTATTAGCCTTTGCCTTAATGCCCGACGCGAGACGCGTCGCCCCCATTAGTGTTAGCGTTTAGTGCTTGCGTTTTGTAGTTGCGTTTAGTGCTTGCGTTTAGTGGTAGCGGAACCTTTACCATACTACAAAAGCTTTACTTGCCGAGTATCTTACATCTTACACTAACACGCTGCAACTCACTGACTATCAACACTTTATTTAGTGTAAGATGCTACCAATTTCACCTACACGCAACCTACACAACCCTCATGCTGCCACACGGCACAAGCACGGGAGGGCGATATCACAGCATAGGGGAACAGAAAAGTCTGTTGCTCCGACAGATTTCTCTACGTCCCCGTGGCGTAACCCCCACCGCATACGTCCAAACCGACTGCACGGCAGCGGGGTGGGGTGTGTAAGATGTATGCAGGGGAGTGTAAGATACTTTGAAATCATCTTACACTCTTGAAACATCTGTATATCAACTTGTTACGCACAAAAAGTGTAAGATGGCAGTAAAAACACACGCACTCTTTTACTAGTAGGCAGACGGGGAGGGGGCAAATATTTGTGTACGAACTGTACGCCGTGCGCGACTGGTCTACGGCGCGCTGCACTTCTTTGGTGGCCGCAGCTGCCGCCGTCACAAGGTGTTCCTTGCCGTCGAGCGTGAGGTGCAGGCTGAATGTCATGTCGTTTTTTCCCGTCTTTTTACTTTATACAATTATATTTGCCTATATTTGCGGCATGTGTTTTAATATCCTGCGATTATGAGCAAATTTCCAAAACGAATAGACGCGCGGCTCGAAATCAAAATAACCGAAAGCCCCGAAACTGACCCTAAGCGCATAGCTCTTGAGCGACGCATGAACCGGGCTGGAGCGGTGTGCGTGTTATCCTTGATAGCCCTTTTTGTCCCCATTACAATCCTTTACAATGTGTATATCTGCGACTTTTTGATATACTTAAGCACGGCGCTATTTGTAGTGGCTGTCATATCAGGGTCTATTTCGTGGTCGGCGCGCCAAGCGCTTGATGGCGACTGGACTATGCCATGGTGGATGGGGAGCAGCGATTATTAGCCCACCCCCGCCACCAGCGCAGCAAACCGCGCCCGTGCCTCCTCCTTTGTGGGTTGAGGTGCGGGCGCGGTTTCGTTTTTACCGCGTGCCTTGGTGTCCCATGGCAGGGGCAGCAGAATTTCACCATTGCCATGCAGTCTTTTTCTGTAACGAGGTATCGTTTCGAAAGACAAGATATACCATTGAATATCCATGACTCAAACAGTTTGTTTACACATTGTTTACGCAGAAATCGGAGGGAATCTCTTACCCCACACAAGCACTTCATTCCACTTTGATAAAGCCGTTTTGCTGGCTATCTATCAACTGCTTAAGATATCTGTCTCTTTTTATCTCTTCCATATCATTCCTTATTTTTGCCAATATTGGCACTTTTCGGTAATGCGAAGATGGTAGATTTAATTCATGTCGCCAAGCCATCACGACTAAAAAATGCCAATTCTGACATTTTTTAGTCGTGCAAGATAGTATGTACACGGAATTTTTGGCAATATTGCCACTTTTTCCTTGTATTAGATAGTATACGACTCGTTTTCAAGTTTAATTTATGCTTCTACAGCAAGTATGATAGTTAAGCAACCTCAAAGAAACTCCATTTATTTGGCAATATATTAAAAAGCCATTACCTATGCATATCGCTATGTATTTAGGGCAAGCCATCACCGTATAGACATAAAAATATAACTGGTAAAGCCAAGGTTGATGATGCTGATATGTCAAGGAATGAAAGTGTTAGTTTGTCGAATGGTTGGATCAAGACATAGCTCTGGATGTTCTTGCCGCGTTTCCTTTATACAGTCATTTCGATTGTCTATTTTGTTGCATCGTAATAGGTAAGTAAGTGGAGGATGGGGTGATTAGAAGTCACCTCTTCCTCTACTTTTGCGAGGATTTATTAATGTCTATTCATATACTTGCTCCAATCTCTCTCTTGCATTTTCATTGCCGTTCTTTAAAGCTTTTGTCCACCATTCTTTTGCCAATCTTATGTTAGGTTTGGCATTAATAATAAAAGCATCACCTTTTATGGAATCAGTTACGATTCGGATACAAACCTCGCCATCCCTAAACATATCTCCATAAGAAAGTTGAGCATAAGGATTTCCCTGCTCTGCAGCCTTTCTAATTAATTCAGTTGCTTTAACTAAATCTTGCTCCACACCAGCCCCTTCTCTATATGCTTGTCCAAGGTTATTCAATGCTGTATTATGGCCTTGCTGTGCCGCTAATGTATACCAATATGCTGCTCTTTTTAAATCAATTTTTCCGCCAAGCATTGTATAAGATAATTCGTCATTAGCGTCCATAAAATAAGGTTCTTTTGCATCATAATGACCACCTGCATATATCACTCCCAAAGTAAACTGAGCGTTAGCGTTACCTTTTTCCGCAGCATTTCGTAATATTGCGATACCCCTTTCAATGTGATTAAAACCACATTTTTTCCAACATAATTGATTATACAGATGCACATCTTCTGCGGATTCTTTGAAAAGTTCCCTTGCTATGCTATCAGCTTTAGTAATATCTTTCAGTGCAACAGCCTCGCGACGCTCGTCCTCTTTAGTCCATTCTGATGCCAAATGTGAACCATATAGCCAAAAACAAAGTAGTACAATTAACCATATTACAATAAGAACAACGACCAATACAATAATACGTTTTAACCATTTCTTTATATAGCTCCCTGCAGTTCCGTTAGATTTGAACTTTATTGTTGAAATTTTTGAATAGATGTTTTGAAAAAGACAATACAACGTATTCCATATTGAACTTGGTTTTGTATTGATACCTTGTTCCTTGCCACAATAAGTACAGAAAGGTGCATCTTCATCAATGAGTTTGCCGCAGTAGCGGCAATATACTTGTTTCTTATCCATGATGTTATATATGTTTCTATTTTGAATGGGGTTAATGTGTATTTCACAACTCTTTTCCACAGTACTTGCAATAAAGGAAACTGTCGTAGTCCACTTTTCTTCCACAATGCCTACAATATTTGATGGCTTTTATATTGTCGTTAGAAGTTTCTTCTTCCTTGCCTTGTCCAATTTGCGGAATACTTACATGGACAGACAAATCCATAGGTTGTACTTCGTTTGGGGTATTTATATTCAACACACCATTTTGAGGCATAAATCGCGTATTATCTTCTGTTTGGGATTCTCCTCCAAGTTTCTCATCCATCATTTTGTGAATGGCGGCAATTCTTTGTTGTTCGGCTATTTGCGTTCTCTGCTCATTCAATTTCTTTGCCTTTATCAACGCATAACCTGACATCAAACAGAAAAGTCCTGGTGCAACTAATTCGGGTGCGTCAAAATAGTGGAAGTTTGTTGCAGAACAATAAAACGCGTACATCAGCAATCCATAGAAAAATCTAAGAATCTTCTTCCACCATTTTCTATCTGACTTTTTGTAAAAGAAGCAATATGCAGCCAAGGCCAAACTTGAGAATACGTTGGTTATGCCCATAATTGCACGACTCTGCTCGGAAGTAGTATACCCCCATACAACATATTTGTCAGAAGTTCTAACAATTTGATTGGCACTATAAGAGAAATCTATAGTTTGCTCCGGGTATTGCACTTGCGTTAGCCAATATATGCCCGTAGCAAGGCACGAAATGGCTAACAGTATATTTATACCACCGATGATTTTGAATATAATGTGTTTCTGTGGTGATGTTTCCACAGAGTTACAACTTGCCATCTTCATCATGGTGTAGATATAAGCTATACCGAAGACAACGATAAGCAATAGACGACTGATAAATTGATCTTGTAGCATATTCGAATGTTTTTAGTTGATTGATAATAAGTTCTGCGGTACTTTACAATGGTTCCTAAGTATGGTATATGGTAGTGTGAGAGAAAATTGCTTGGCTGAAGCTTTTTCTCGGTAGACTAATACCATATTAGAATGGGATAATGCGAGCATACCAATGAATTCCTGTACGTCCTTGTCTTGTGCAAGTTCTTGGACGAAGGCATCCATAAAGTCCAAATCTTCCTCTCTGTCTTTTAGTCTTTTTATGTCTTTCGCGCCTTCTTCATTGACCTTATATACAAAAAGGAGATTATTTCCTTCGCACTTTATTGATTGTAACAAGCAACTTTCGTCTTTTACATCTCCAACGATACTATTTATCGCCACCGTTGTTGCTTTGGGGGAGTCACTTGTTGTGACGGGTAATTTCAGGTTGGCAATTTTAATCTGCATATCAATCACCTTCTTCAAAGCAGTTGTCGGAGATAACTTGCAAGAATCAACAAATGCGCTAAGTTCTTTGCCTGTAATATTCCATGACATGGATTTCTTGTTCTCCGTTGAGATCTTGAAACAGATGTTCAAACCTTTAGTTTCCAAACTGTGCGCGAAAGTATTCCCTAAGTTTCCTTGACCATTCATTTCTATAAAGGAGTATTTCAGCATATCCTTAAATTCATCATAGTTGTCTGAATATACTTGAATAATTCTGTCATCACCTTTCACACTGACGGCATAAGTTATTGTTTCATCCGCAAACGACATGCTGTCCAAATAACCTATCGTCCCAATTTCACGAGGCAAGTCCGTATTACATTCAGCAATGATTTTGGATAAACGCATCTTTTCGTTAAACGTTAACTTTGAACGAGGTATATTTAAGGCGATAAAGATGCCTGTGAGTGTACAGGCAATAAATATAGCTATTATATACTTGAATAGTTTATCCATATCACTCAACACTTATAGTACCACCATCAACATAAACACTACCAGACACGACACGAACATCTTGTGTTACAGGTATTATTCCCAAATTTTGAAGGACCAACATCCAAATGCCAATAGCGATGATTACTAAAATGCTTTTTAGGGATAAGTTCTTCAATTGATTCTTCTTATAATTCCTGTTTGTGTTATTGATAGGTCTTCCACAATTCGGGCAAAAAGTAGAATCCTCGGGGATTTCTTTTCCACAATTTTTACATTCCATAGTACAAAACACATCTCCTCGCCCCATCGGAGAGCTAAAAGTTTTTTATAGTTTGATATACAAAAAATAAGAAACGTGGAGCCAGTCCTGTCACTCGTTCCACTTGTTAAGGCCTTCGCATTGCCCGGATTGTCGAAACGAGCAACGCCGAAAGCCCCACGTTAGTGTAAGTATATAATTCACCCTCTTGACAACGAGCAGTATAACCGTCCGAAGCCAATGAGGGCTGTATACAATACACCCCATGAGGCGTTCCCGTTGCTTTGTTTTTGACAATCCATAGAGTTTGCGAAGTTCTAACAAGTCAAAACCTAAGCGTACAGTTACGCCTTATTATGTATATGTCTGCCCTACCTCTGCCCATTGGGGCTTTCGGTATGAGTATAGACATCGCAAAGGTAAGGTCTTTATGTGACAATATATAATGTTTCAGTGAAAAAGTTCTTGAAAAGAAGCAAACACCTCATATTGCCCATAAAACGATCTCCGAAGTAGACCTTATAGAATATTGTTGAGTATCACAGTGTAAACATCTCCAACTCAAACAGTTTGTTTACGCATTGTTTACGCAGGATTTAGGAAGTGAGCAGAACTTCTAACAATTCATTGGCAAGTTTGTTGTCCACCACTTTTATCACATTGTCATCTTCTGTTGCATAGCCAAGAGCATTTATAGCACCATACCATACGATGGCTTTGTCTATGATGGTTGTGCACAATTTTACTTCTGGCAATATTCTTACAGATAATCCTCTTTGCAAAAGGTATTCTGTTTCATGGTTACTTGCTGTCGTGATAATAAGAACATCGATTCCAATATGAGCCAACTCGCTCAACTGATTGACCAAAACATTACGCTCTACCCTATATAACTTGGGAGAAGAAACAACGATAGAGCGCTTGGCATCTCCAATACTTGAAGCGTAAGGACGGTAAAATGTTCTACCGTTGAATATCTGCTCCTTACTAACAGGTATGCCTATATCTTTCACATTGTCAAACAATGTGGGTGAATGTCGGGAAATGATTTTATATCCAATAGAAGCATACCCCTTCAGTCGTTTCCTGTACATATTGTCGCAGACAGGTTCATGAATGTCAATGTAATCATAGATGCGCACATCTGTCTTTCCCTCGTTTTCACGATGCAGTCGGCCCGCATATTGGGCCACAAGACCCTTCCATGAAATGGGCAGAGCGAGGAAAAGGGTGTCAAGGCGAGGATAGTCAAAACCTTCGCCTACATATTTTCCCGTGGCAACTATCGCCAAAGGTTCTTCGCTGGGAATCTCATGCAGGTGTTGCAGCGTCTCCCGTTTTTCTTTCGTGCTTCCTGTCCCTGTCAATGTCACAACATTCTTCACTTTTCCCCTCAACTTTTCGGCTAATATAGTGACATGTGCGGTTCTGCTGGTCAGAATGATTGGCGTTCTTCCAGCTTCAACAGCCTTACACACATCTTCTACTATGAGCGTATTGCGTATTTCGTCTTCTGAAAGCAACTGATACAATGTCGTTATAGACTGTTTGTCATTAGTAATGGAACGGTATGATGTGAATCGAGGAATGAGATGCCTCTCAAATGTCTGTTTCGCTATCTGGCTTTTTGCATCGGCAGAGAAACGAATGGGACCACATTGCATGAAAATGATAGGTTGATGTCCATCTTTGCGGATAGGGGTTGCCGTCAGGCCGTAAACGGTATGTGCCTTTACGCCCTTCAGCACATTCTCAAATGTCACTGACGACACGTGATGACATTCATCAACTATTACCATTCCATAGTTTTCAACAAAAGGCTTTACGCTATCGCCATCAAGACATGACTGGAGGAGTGCAATATCAACAATGCCATGAAGCGAGTTGTCAGTAGAGTCGAGACAGCCTATTGGGGAGAATTTCTTATGGCGGCCACGCTTCTTCGGCACTGGTGGTTCTACATAGTCAATACTCAAGAACTCCGTCAAGCGTTCATGCCATTGGGCAAGCAATGCCTTTGAATGGACGAGAATGAGAGTGTTCACCTTTTTTCGTGCAATGATTGCGGCCGCTGTAACTGTTTTTCCAAATGCTGTAGTAGCGTGAAGCACACCATTACTGTGCATTAGCAATGCGTTGATAGCTGCCAGTTGTTCTTCTCGTTCTTTACCTTGAAAAGAAACAGATATCGGCGTACCGTGGTTGGTCTCGTCAACAATATTATACTTTACTCCATTCTCATTGAGGAAAGAAAGAATTGCATCTTCGCAACCGCGAGGCATGGCGAGATAGTCGTCTGTGATATCAAAACACGAGATAATGCGAGGTGTAGAATATGTGGAAAGTCGCAGTGCCTGCTTGCTATAAAACTCAGGGTTCTTGAATGATGCTATTCTTTTAAGGTGATTCAGAACTTTTGCCGAAACAGCCTTTAGCGGAATATAAATCTTATCGGCTTTGGTGATTTCTATTTCGGAATAAAAATCGCCCTTGGAAATATCTTGTGGTATAGGAGTAACCCAAGGCTTGCTTTCACTTGAAGTTGTGAGTGCTCCAAGTTCTTCACAGACATGTAGGTTTAGCAGCATGTCAACTTCTGTATCCTTCACCTTGTTAATGTTATAAAGGAAAGCCCATTGGTCTTTGTACGTCAGGAAATCGTCATCTACGAAAACACTATTTCGTCTTTTACGAGCCTGTCCCTGCAATGGCAAGGCGACCAAGTTGCCAAAACCTCCTTCAGGCATTCTGTCTTGGTTTGGGAAAAATCTGTCGTATGAATTGAAGGACATACGACCATTATGTCGCATAGCCTCTGTAAGGATGGCATTTCCTAATCGTCTTGCCTTGAAAGCTGGTATTGGCTCCTCAAAGAAAATCCATACATGGGCACCGTTACCTGAACGCGAGCGTTCAATGGCATAAGGAATATTCCATTCTTTGCATACTCCAACAAATGCAAGGACATCGTCTTTATAGCCATACTTACAGCTCTTGTCATCGAAATCGGTACAAAGAAAGGTACAGTTGTTGTCGGGCATTATGGCATATAGTCCGACAACATCACAACAGTTCTCGTCCTTGCCCTCCAAATGACGATAGAGGTCTTGATAAGTGAGTGGCGCGAAATGTCTGTTAGGACAATCTGCACATTTGTATTTCTTTTTGTCGCATACGCCTCGCCTCCATTCATTGATACAGACAGGTTGGTAACCGCTCTTGCCAGTTGTTTTGCTGAACCATCTTCGCGCAAACACATCTTCTCTGCCCTTGAACAAGGAATG
>ERZ1026903.718-NODE-718-length-14247-cov-4.906778_pt1 | contig 14247 bp, 25 predicted proteins | sample MGYA00380180_ERZ1026903 | MGnify/ENA primary metagenome ERZ1026903 (study PRJEB33269, sample SAMEA4719816) | human gut metagenome | biome: human-associated habitat; feature: organic feature; material: feces | place: Cameroon | collected 2013-10 ... | reverse complement strand
GCAGCCTGCGCAGCTGATATAGTACGTTGATTATCGGGCGGTTACATTATGGGTGTAAACTTTTGATAAATCGTATCTATTTTTAACTAATCTTTAGTGTTTTGAATGTTGTTTTTATCAATCAAAATATTTATCTTTGCGGACATGAAGAAAACAATCCCATACATCCGCACTATTCCGTTAGGAGTTTTATCTTGTCGAGCTTCCGACTCACCTCCACCAGTTTGTCATAGACTTCTCTATGCTCCCAGTTGGTGAAGTATTCTGCCCAGTCTCGATAAGTGAAGCAGATGCCTGTGTCTGGATCCTCGTAGTCCATGCTGTCCCAGTAGTCAGATAACTGGCTGTTTACATCATAGGGGTCTTCTCCAAAAGCATCAACGACAATCTCGCCATACTCACCGATAAGCGCATCAATCCAGTCTTGGCACTCGCAACCATCATTGTCACGAAGAACCTCGAAAGCAGCTCTTTTCAACTTGTCCATATCAGAAGTGATAATGGTTTTCGGTTCCTTCATATTCACCATTGATTATACCTTGAATTTCTTCTGATGTAAGTCTTAACTCTTTAGATGGATATTTGTTGTCTTTCCATCCTCCTATGGGTTCCTTTACAGGTACTATTGACACCGCAAATGGGAAACTAACTATATAAACACGATTTGGCTGCTCGTGAATAATTGTTCCAATTGTACTTCCACCATCCTCCATTTGCAGTTTTATTCTATCCCCTTTTTGGAAATGATTTATTTTATGAGACATGTCGTATCTGTACTTTTGGTAACGTCTCCACTCATTTGGATTCTTAATTTTACAGAAGAAGGAGTTGAAGTAATTGTTCGCTTCTTTTGAATCACAGCCATACGTCTTCATTAGCTCCATGTGCTTGTCATACCATTCACGATATTGTTTGTATCTAAATACTGGCATTCGTAAATCAGATGCAGCAACAACATCTGGGTCTTTTGTCGCTTTGAAAATTGAAGATAGCCAAAACATGATTATATATGCTAATAGAGAAAACACACCTCCAAATATGACTTTGAAAATAAGTGCCTCAAATAGCATTCTTGAAAGCGACACTCCAATAAGCAGCGATATAGCAAGCCAAAATAGTTGTGCCAGGATGTTGGCAAAAAATATTTTTCTCATTTCCTTACCTCCATCAAAACACTAATTAACCTCTCCTTCTCTGCAAGCAAAGCCTCCAGAGACTTTACACGCTCTTGAAGGACAGCTAATTCACTTGAAGCATTCGTCGAAAAGTGATGCGCTGTAGCATTGCCTGCCACAGCAACTCCTCCATTATCAGCTGTAACTGTATTGCTTTCATTTGAATGGAAGCAATCAAAGAAATTGAAATTCAACGCCTCGCTGATTGCTACAAGCTTATCCGTATCAATACTTGTACGCTCCAAAACACGATTAATATTTTGGTTAGCAATACCACTGCGCCTCGCCATTTCTGACTTAGACACGCCTAACTCGTTCATTTTCTGCTCAATAAGCAGTCCAATGTTGATTTTCTCGAACCTCATAATCAATCATTATTATTGAATAAATGTTAAATTGCGCAATTTAATTCAATCAGTTTGATTGTGTTTCAATCATAATGATTATCTTTGCACCATAAAGTTACTAAATAGTAATCATAATAACAAGAAAATGGAAGTAAAAAGACTACAGACGGCATCATTATCCGATGCTTTGAAGCAGATGACAGTTGGCGAGACATGTCTTTCTCCCGACGGATATTCACACAGGACGGTAATAAAGACCTGTTGTGAACTCAAAACCGAAGGTTACATATTCAGCACCACCACCAAGACTGGTGAGCAGTTTATAACACGCATCAAATAACCACTATGCAAACTAAAACTCCCTGCCTCGGTTGCCAAGACTCACGCAACCAACTGAATGGGGTCTATTGCAAGATACTAAAAAGATACGTTGAGCATTGTCGTATTAAGCCATGCCAACAATAACGAACTTAAAACATAGATTTATGAAAGAGCTTATCACAATCCTCTACGGACAGGAGATAGAGGAGTTCAAGGGCTTCACTTTGAAACAGAAGCTGGCTTACATCTACTTCGTTGTAAGTTTCGCACTATTCCTGCTGTTTGCTTGCTGCAACAGCATCGTTGCAATAATCGTTGCACTCGTGAATATGGTCATTGCCTTATTCGTCGCATTTGAGCACATTCCCAACTTTAACAAGGAGGACGAGTAAAATGGAGAAGACAACCATCAAGCAATTAAAGCGTGACCAGTTCTTCACTCTCAATCCAATTGAGGAGCCGAAGGAGAGCCAAGTATGGGTGCGTGGCGATTACGACAGAAGCACGAAGAAGTACGAGTGCAGCAAGTTTGAAGACATCTGTCACTTCCGAGAGTTCAATGGTGACAAGGTGGTATATACCGACTTCATCTTTTAGCCCATGATGCAGATACAATTCCCCGACCGCATGGTTTCCTACGATACCTTTATGGCAGACCTATCCAATCGCATAGCCGAAAGGATAGTAGCAATAAAGCAGGAGCCAGAGGTTATCTCTCAACGAATGGCGTACCGACAATACGGACGTGCCAATGTGCAGCGTTGGGTACGCCAAAACAAAGTTCATCCTTGCAAGCGTGTTGGCATGATGGAATACACCACTGCAGAGCTGCGCAAGGCACAATCTAACCAACAAGACTATTTCAAATGACACATGCCAGTCTATTCTCTGGAATAGGTGGAGCCGAAATTGCAGCCGAATGGATGGGATGGCAAAATCTATTCCATTGCGAGATTGAAGAATTTCCTCGTAAGGTTTTAGACTATTGGTTTCCAAATGCAGAAAGTTATGAAGATATCAGAACGACAGATTTCAAAAAATGGGGGGGGGCAAAATCGATGTTCTTACAGGAGGATTCCCCTGCCAGCCTTTCAGCGTTGCAGGTAGAAGAGATGGAGAGAAAGATAATCGCTACCTCTGGCAAGAAATGTATAGAGCAATCCAAGAAATCAACCCCACTTGGATTGTTGGTGAAAATGTTGCTGGAATCACAACAATGGTGGAGTCAAGCAAAACAACTTACTTGGGTCGCAAAACCAATCTATTCGACGAGAGTGACCTATATCGAGAAGAAAGTATCTTCACACTCGAGCGAATTTGTCAAGACCTCGAAAACGTTGGATATGAAGTCCAGCCGCTTATTATACCAGCTTGTGCCGTCTGGGCACCACATCGACGAGACAGGGTGTGGATTGTTGCCTACCGTTCAAACGCAAGGACTGAAGAAGTGCAACAACAAGACAGGCAGAACGGAGTTCTATCCATTAAGCCTACTACCGACACCTACAGCATTAGACAAAGGAGGAGGAAGAATGAACAGAAGCCTATCTGTAAACTCAACGGAGAGACCGTCACTTGCACTTTCGGCAAGGATGGAATTATTGCCAACTCCCAATGCGTCAGAGGGTGCGAAATATACAACAACATACAATCAACACAGCCAAATGGGCAGAAGCCTTACTGCAATGGCTATAAATGGTATGTTGGGAACAAAGATAGACCGCAAAAAAGATGGGATACCTTTCCATCTGAATCCCCTCTATGTAGCCGATATGATGGGTTACCCTTCAATGTGGACAGTCTTACCATTTCTTTCGCAAAATGGCGACAAGAGTCAATAAGGGCTTATGGAAATGCGTGGGTGCCACAGGTGGCGTATGAGATTTTTAATTCTATTCAAAGTGCATTTAATAAAGAATGAATAATATGAAAAAGAAGGTATTGAGGTTGATCCTCAAAAGAAAATGGTACAATCTCATTGCAATTGGTGCCAAGCGAGAAGAATATCGTGAAATCAAAGAATACTGGTTGAAGCGATTGTTTGATATTCAAAGTCCGATGATTGCAAAATATAGCTTCGGTGATGTAGGATTGACACCTAAGGATTATACACATGTTCAATTTCGTCTCGGCTATAAAAAGGATGCGCCAACTATGGAGTTTCAAATAACTGATATAGACATTGACAAAGGAAACGAAAAGATGGGAGCACCTATAGATAAAGACGTGATAATCATCAAGTTCAAAGAATAAATACAATTCAATTATGATTGACAGAAATAATATTATAGAAGCTGCAGAACAAGCGTTTGCTAATGTTAGCAAGCCTAAAAACAGTGCTTGTATGAAAGTTGGTTTCCTACGTGGCGTTGATTGGTTCAAGCACGCCATTTGGCATGAAGCAAATGAGGAACCAGAAGAAGGAGAACAAATCCTATACTTAGTGACTGAGGAAGACGAAATTGTTGATGCGAAAGTGACCATTACAGCCTTGTACGACTTCATGCCATGGAATGAGGTTGTAAGCGACTTCGGTATCTCTGTATGGTGTTATCTCAACGATTTATTACCTAAATACCTACAGAAATGATAGATGAACAAGTAACAGCAGTAATGGAGTGTGAAGACCTCGACAATGCATGCACTCTCTCCTACGATAAAGAGACAAACGCTCCTAAAAAGGAAGCAGCCTTGAAGAAGTTCGGCAGCGACGAGGTTATAAAGTTGTTTGGCAGGGCGTTCTTTTCAGAAGTCGAATTTGGATTTAACTTCTTAATGACGAACAAGTTGAAGATAACAATAACAATCGAAAAAGCAGAATAACTATGAGAAAGTTCCTAATAAACCTCCTCGGAGGTTACACCGAGAAGGAGTACATCGAGGCTAACCGCCACTCCTACAACGAGGGAGCATCGGAAGCGTTGCTCACGTTGAAGCTAAAGGCTGACATTCTCTACGGCATCCCTGCCGATGAATGGAGCAAGCAGATATACGAAGGCATTGTTGAACTCAAAAAACAATACGACGATGAATCTGACGAAAATCAAAAACGAGTGCTATGAAGCAATGGTCGAAGCTATCAAGTCTGAAATTGGCAGCAGCGGTATTGACTATGCCACTTATGCCTGCACTTCTGTAGACACCAACGACGGATTTATAGAGTTGGTAATCGACCATCATAGCGACACTTCTGTTGTAATCGTCCATGACAATGGGAATGAGCACGACTGTCCTCTGCTATGCAAAGTTATTGAGGAAGCTCTTCCCGACTGGGATGCAATAGAAGAAGAATGGCAGGAAGAAAATCCAGAAGAAGACGAGTATGAGACTCACGGCTTCAGAGACGAAGCCGACTATCTCAACTGGAAGTACGGATAGGCAATTTTCATTCTACATACAATCTTTTTTGTTTTAAGTTTAGTATGTGGCTGCTCTGTCGGGAGACGAATGGTAGTCACAACATGGAAGGATAGTTCAACGGTAGAACAGCACTTATAGTTGCCATTTGCCATAATGAATAGCAGACGCAGGTTCGACTCCTGCCCTTCCACAAGTAAGTTTAACACTTTAATCACTGTAATATGAGTAATATCGCATTAACGGTTGATACTATCAACCAACTCAAGCCACTCGAAGTGGTAGAGAACGAGATTGTAAAAGCACGTTTCATTCAGATTTACGACACTCTTTGGGGTGCAGGTACTGGTGAAGCAGCCTACGAACGTGAGAGTTTCTATTTCAACAACAAGCTCCGTGACGAAGAGAAGTTGCAGAAGGCTACAAGTTTCTCTATCTTCACTTCATTCATCGACCTTGCCGTTGACGGTCTCTCTTTGGAGCCTGGCACCCGTGCTCTCTGCTACCTGCAGGGACGCAATGTCTGCATAGGTACTGACGCAAGCGGCAAGAAGATCTACGAAGGTCGCCTTACTCTTACCGTCAGCGGATATGGCGAGTTGGTACTGCGTGCAAGAGCTGGTCAGATAAGATATGCCGACAATCCAGTCCTCGTGTACGAGGAGGACGAGTTTTCATTTGGCGACAAGGGAGGGCAGAAGATTGTCGAGTACATGTGCCACTTCCCACACAAGTCTAACCACGTCGTTGCTGCCTTCCTACGCATTACTCGTGCGGATGGTTCCATTGACTACGCTGTAATGCTCGAAGAGGATTGGTTGCGCCTCCAAGTCTATTCAGAAAAGAATAATCGTAAATGGGATGTCAACACTCGCCAGTGGATAGAGAAGCCTAACGACCTCTATCTGTCTAACGGTGGCAGAATAGACACTGGCTTCCTTGCTGCAAAGCTCATCAAGCACGCCTTCAAGACATACCCGAAGATACGCATCGGCAAGGGTACAGAACTTGAAAGCCTGCAGGACGACAACAAGCAGCAGGAAGTTGACGACTTCTACGGTGTGGCTCCTGCTATGCCAGTAGACAACAACCCTGCCTTCGGCAATGCCGTCGATACTTCCGAGGGTGTAACCATCGACCCTGCAAAGGCAGATGTACCAGAGCAGGGTGCCACAGATGATGATGGAGCGTTCTAACAATTTCTTTTTTCAATCATAATCGCAAGCGTCGCCTGTGCCTTGTGGCACGGGTGGCGCAACTTAAAACAAATATCACATGAGTACCGAAGTAGCAATCATCAAGCGAGAGAATGTAGAACTTATTGCTTCTACAGCTCCACAAGCATATAGCGAGAACCAAGTGTCACGTCAGCGTTGCCTTGCAGCAGGTAACACTCTCCTTGCAACCATTCAGCAGCAGGGTATGAATGACGAACTCGACCAGCAGGCTGCATCGTTCATTGAGAAGGCACGCAAGACTGTCAAGAAGATGTACGACAAGCGTAGCCCACTCACAAAGATGTTCGACGAGATACGCACCAACTTCACATCGATGGAGTCAGATGTAGACCCGACGAAGAAAGACTCCGTTCCTTACCAGCTCCAGCAGTTCCGCAACGAGTTTGCAGCACAGAAGCGTAGACAAGAGGAAGAGCGTAGACGTGCTGCCATGATAGAGCAGCAGAAGCAGGCATCTATTGCCAAGTATCGTACCGACCTCGAAGAAGACTATCGTCGTGTGTTCAATGGCGTTCTGAACGGTTCTCTTAACAAGCTCATGGGCATCAATACAGGTATCAACCTTGACAACATTCAGCAGAGCAAGGAGACGATAACCAACTTCACCACCACTCTTGACGAGACTCCTTTCTCTCGTTCAATGGTACTTCTGCCTACCAACGTCAGCAGCGAAGAACTTGCCAACATTCGTGCGTCTGTCCTCAACCGCCTAATAGCCAACTTCCGTGAACTGTATTCCTCTCAGCTCACTAAGGCAAAGCAGGAGTACATCACAATGCTGCCGTCTAAGGAGGCAGAGTTGAAGCGTGCAGCACAAGCAGCCAGCGATGAAGAAGCCGAGCGTATCAAGCGTGAAATCAAGGCACGTGAGGAGGCTGAAGCTGCAAAGAAGGAGCAGGAACGCATTGAGCGTGAGAAGAAGGAAGCTGCCGAACTCGAAATGAAGAAGCAACAGTCTGAAATGGGTGCTCTCTTCAACACGGCATCTGTTAGCGTGCCGACCTATCAGCCGAAGACTGCCGTTAAGAAGAAGCTCGTATTGCTCAACCCCGAGGGCATCATGCCAGTGCTCTCAATGTGGTGGACTGAGGAAGGCTGCAAGATGACGGTCGAAGAACTCACAAAGATGTTCAAGAAGCAGATAACCTACTGCGAGAAGCGTGCCAACGACAAGCAGAACTCCGTCACCATTGCCGACGAGTCTGTATCATACGAAGAAGAAGTTAAAGCTAAGTAACTATGGCTAATCACAATCCAGATGAATACTACAATCGCCCCGAGGTCTCCAACTCTGACCTAACAGAGTTGAAGCAGCTCTTGCACCCTCGTATGCAGTTTGGCGACAAGGAGGCGGCTTTCCGCTTTGGGTCACTGGTTGATGCTATCATCACCGAACCGTCAAGGGTAAACTATTATCAGTTAACTGTTGATGATGTTCAGTACACCGAAGACGAGTTCTACCATGCCAAGCAGATGCACCAGGCACTACTGACGGAAGCTAAGCACGACCAATTCCTTGCAAAGGTGCTCGAACTCTCCGACACTCAACGCTTCATGGTGAACAAGCAACAACAGTTCGAGTATGGTAGCTTCCCTTTCTGCCTTGACACTCGCTGCAAGTGGGACTGGTGGTTGCCGATGGCTGGCTTCGGTGGTGACTTGAAGACGACCTTCGCATCATCACAAAAGCAGTTTGAGGAGGCTGTCGACTTCTTCGACTGGGATAGAAGCCGTGCATGGTACATGGACATCGCACACTCTGACCGTGATTTCATCTACGCTATCAGCAAGAAGAACGGACTCGTCTTCAAGAAGTACATTGAACGTGGCGACGCTAACTATAATCGTGGACGTGAGAAGTACGAAGAACTGGCGTTCCATTACTGGTGCCTAAATCTCTAACGAATATGGATATATACTGCCGTGTCACTGACATAGGACTCATACCAATGTATGACAGCGACCTTGACGAGAAGCACCGACTTCGCATTGGAGACAACGTGCTTTGCACTATCAAGCGTCCTCGCAACTACGAGTTTCACAAAAAGTATTTCGCTCTGCTTAGGCTCACCGTTGCCAACCTTCCGCACCTCATTCAACAGCAGATGCAGATATTCACAGAAGAAGACCTGCTCGATTGTCTGAAGATTGACCTCGGACTATTCACCACACGCTGGCATGGTGGAAGGCAGATTGTAAAGACTGGCTCCATCAGCTTTGCCAAAATGGATAACACAGAGTTTGAGAAGTTCTTTTCTCGCTCGGTTGATGCCATACTGCGTATCTATCTCCGTGGCACGGACAGACAGGCTCTTATCGAAGAAGTTGAAAACTACAAGTAATATGATATACTCACTCAATGGAAGTCTTAGATACATTCCAGACAGTAAAAACAGAATAAACAATGGCAAGTACAGAATTAAAACATCATCTTCGCATCCAGCCGTACCCCTATCAAGTGGAAGGAATAAAGTACGGTCTCGAAAAAAGAAGACTGTTCATCGGGGATGAGCCTGGGCTTGGAAAGACACTCCAGTCTATCGGCATCGTCGATACTGCCAACGCTTACCCTTGCCTTGTCATTTGTCCGTCCTCGCTCAAAATCAACTGGCAAAGGGAGTTCGAGAAGTTCACGGACAAGAAAGCTCTCGTCCTCGACAACTCCACACGCACCACATGGTCATATCTCCTGCAAATGGGTATGCACCACGTCGCAATAGTCAATTACGAGTCGCTGCGCAAATATTTCGTGTGGGACATCAAAGGTGGCAAGAACTTCCGACTGAAAGATGTGGTCTTCTGCCCACAAATTAAGCAGTTCCGTTCAGTTATCATCGACGAGTCGCACCGTGTAAAAGACCCTTCGGCACAACAGACCATCTTCACTAAAGGCATCTGCACTGGCAAGGACTGGGTGATAATGCTATCGGGCACGCCAGTTGTAAACCGACCAGAAGACCTTGTTGCACAGCTCTCCATAATGGGACGGCTTAACGAGTTTGGCGGCAAAAGCCAGTTTCTTGCTGAGTATGGCGAAGGCGAAAACCTCTCAACCCTTAGCCAACGTCTCTACTCCAAGTGCATGATCCGAAGAGAAAAGGCAAAGGTACTTACACAACTTCCCCCTAAAACACGCTGCGACCTCTATGTTGACATCAGCAATCGGGAGGAGTACGACCTTGCTGCCAACGACCTTGCAGAGTATCTGCGCACATACAAGGAGTGTACCGACCATGAGATACGTCGCAAGATGCGCATGGAGGCTCTTGTTAGGTTCATGACGCTGCGTTCTCTATCGGCAAAGGGTAAGGTCAAGCAGGCTATCGACTTCGTGCGTGTCTTCCTCGACTCGGGCAAACCGCTTATTCTCTTTTGCTCCTTGCATGAGATTGTGGACGAACTTAAAAAGGCGTTCCCCAAAGCGGTAACAGTTACAGGACGTGACTCTGCCGTTAGCAAACAAGCTGCCGTAGATAGCTTCCAAAGCGGACACAGCAACCTTATCATCTGTTCCATAAAGGCTGCTGGCGTTGGTCTTACACTCACAGCATCATCCAATGTCGCTTTTGTGGAGCTGGCTTGGACGTATGCCGACTGCTGCCAGTGTGAAGACCGTGCCCACCGCATCGGACAGAAGGACAACGTAACGTGTTATTATTTGTTGGGACGTGGCACAATAGACCACGCACTCTACAAAATCATCCACAAGAAGAAGTCTATCGCTAATGAGATTATGGCTTCATCGGATGATATACCAGAAGACGAACAATATTTCAACGAGTTAATAAACGAATTTTTACAACCAAATTTATTTCAAAAATGAAAGTAATCAATAAGAACGGAAACATAGCTATTTGCCCAGGAAAAGGAGAGACCCTTTCAATGATAGGCAATAAGTGGTACTTGAACGGCAAAGAAGTAAATATCAACGATTATTGCCAAAACAGCGAAAACAATCACATCACCATCAACATTGAAGGCTCGCTCGACCGCCTTGAGATAGATTCATGCGACCGCATTATTGTTCATGGCGACTGCAAGCGTATCAGAACAAGCTATGGCGACATTGAGGTCAATGGTGACGTTGCAGGTGATGTTCACACCAACTGTGGTGACATTGAGTGCCGCAATGTTGATGGCGATGTTCACACTAATGTAGGTAATATCAGATATTGCAAATAGACTATGCTCCATCCTACCCCCCCCGAAGGCTCATACGTCGATTCCAACGGCAAACGCTGGATAACACTCGACATTGACATCATGGTTAATCATGGCGAACGCTTCTTCTGTACATTCCGCTACACGGCACCAGTAACATTCGACTACGAAATTGGCTGGCTCACCATGCTTGACAATCTGCAAGACGCACTCTATAAGCGGTACACGTCGCTTCAACATAGAGACGATGTGCGCATAATTTTAGGCGACGCAAAAGTAGTAAAACATACAAATAATAAATTTAACTCTATTCAAAATGACAAAGTTAGAAATTTCAAGAGAGCTGGCAGAACGCAAAGACATGCCACTCGCTGACGCTATCAAAGCGGTTGATGGTGTTATTGACATCATGAAGGATGCGTTCAAGAACGGACGCAATGTGTATCTCCGTGGCTTGGGTTCCTTCGTTATCAAGGAGCGCAAGGAGAAGACAGGTCGCAACCCACGAACTGGAGAAGTTATCATCATACCTGCACACAAGGAGGTAAAGTTCAATCAATCACAATCACTCATTGTTAAACAGTAATCATTATGGAAAAGAAAGAGCTTAATATGAAGCAGTTTACCGCAACTAAGACGGTAAAGGCAACACCTATGACGAGAACGGATGCCGAGAAGTTTCTTGGACGTTCTATAACGCCAGCAAACCCGAAGGCAGAAGAAGGTTATCTCCTGCTGTACCCAGACGGCTATTACTCATGGTCACCCAAAGAAGTCTTTGAAAAAGCTTACAGACTTTCAGAGTCTTTCATCGACCGCCTGCATATCGAAGAGGCAGAACTTCGCCACCGCATTGAGGCTCTCCACTCGTTCACTCTAACCAACAAGTACAGAGACATGCCAAGAGAGGAGAAGATTATGCTTAGCTCACAGTTTACAGCAATGCACACTTATTATAATGCACTTGCTACAAGATTGGACTTTTACTTAAAATTTTAATCATTATGGGATTAATAACAGCAACATTTTTTGAGTGTGGTGTACGCTATGAGCGCAACACCGAAGAAGGAACAACAAAGAAGGTTAATGAACTCTACATCGTAGACGCACTCACATTCACCGAAGCTGAGTCACGTATCACAGAAGAAATGAAGCCTTTCGTCAGTGGCGATTTCGATGTAATGACACTAAAGCGCACTCGTTATTCTGAGTACGACAACAGCGAGGGTGATAAGTACTACAAGGCGAAAATCATGTTCATCACTCTCGACGAGAAGACTGGTAAGGAGAAGCGCACAGCCGTTTACTGGCTTGTTCCTGCCAACGACATTGGTGAAGCTCGCAAGAAGGTTGTTGACGCATTTGCAAACACAACTCTTGACTACGAGATTGCCACACTCGACGAGACCAAGTATTTTGATGTGTTCTTGCACGACACTAACCTTTCAGCCGAAAAGACGGACTAATGGGAATGTCGCTCGAACAGATGCGAGAGCTTGCCAACAATGGCGTGAAGCAGCGACGCAAACAACATGATGAGGAACATCAGATACAGGTTGCTTGCGTGCGCTGGTTCCGCCTTCAGTACTCCAAACTTAGCCTCAACCTATTTGCCGTACCCAATGGTGGGCGGAGAGACAAGGTTACGGCTGGCAAACTCAAAGCAGAAGGGGTGGTAGCTGGTGTCGCTGACTTATTGCTGCTCGTGCCATCGGGATGCTTCCACGGTCTTGCAATAGAAATGAAGACTCGCATCGGTCGGCAACGTGACTCGCAAAAGGAATGGCAGGAGTACATTCAGAAGCAAGGCTACAAATACGTTGTCTGCCGTTCGCTCGACGATTTTATGAGTGAAGTGAAACACTACCTCTCAACTTGTAAATAACATTACTAACACCATCTAATAAGTTTCTTATGAACTATTTCTCCCACGACAGCAATGCTCGTAACGACGAGCGCATCATCCGACTTCGCATGAAATACGGAGCTGCTGGGTATGGTGTATTCTTCATGGTGCTGGAGCGGATGCGTGACGCTACTGGATACATGTGCGCTACCGACTATAATGCCATATCCTACGACCTGCGTGTTGATGCTGAACTTATCCGTGCCGTCGTCGAAGACTTTGAGCTGTTCAAGTTCACCGACGATCACGCTTTCTTCTATTCGTCGTCTATGCTTAGACGCATGAAGCAGAAGGACGAGGTGAGCCGCAAAAGGTCTGAGGCTGGCAAACGTGGTGGAAGACCAAGAAAACCAAAGGTGATACCGTCCGCTCCAGAGTCCGATAAGCCTGCCAAGAACTCTTCGCCTCCTGCTGACACTCAAGCCGACATCAAAGCTCTCATCGGTGAATATGAGCAGGAGTGTATGTGCATGAAGTTCCACATCAACCAGGCTGAACTCTCTAAACGTTACGCTCAGTTCATTCTTGACTGCCAATGTAGGCAGACAGAGCATAATGACCGACGAGACGCTATTAATCATTTTAACGACTGGCTGAGGATTGTACTCGAAGCCGAAACAAGAAAAGCAAATGAACAATCAGAAAGAACAAGCGCATCGAATAAACGTAGAGGCGTTCAAGCAACAACTTCTCAACCGCAAGACTACAGCGGAGCGTTTTAGATTACCGTGGCAATATGAAGCGTCGGTCGATGCTATCACAGCAGCTTACAAGGCTAATGTGGAATTCAGACACCGCATTTATCAAGACGACATTGCTACACAAGAGCATATCAAGGCTGCGGCACGGTGGCTCACTGCCGAGTGTCCTAAGTTCGGTATGCTTCTTTGTGGGCAGTGTGGCAATGGCAAGACTACATTGTCACATGCCATTCGTGACCTCGTATCGTGGATTTACAGACACGATTACAGCAACGATGGCTTATACATCAAGCAGGTGGATGCAAGGGAGATATGCGACGCTGCAAAGAACGATTACAAGGCATACAAAGGTCTTTGCTCACAACTCATGCTCTCCATCGACGATTTGGGCGTGGAGCCATCGGAAGTGCTCGACTATGGCAACGTGCTAAGCCCTGTCATAGAACTGTTGAGCCGTCGCTATAACGCACAGCTCTTCACTATTGTCACCACCAACCTAACTCCGAAACAAATTCGAGAACACTATGGCGAACGCATCGCTGACCGTTTCAACGAAATGTTTGAACGCATCGTGTTCGAGAACTCAACATACAGAACATTATAATCCATTCAATTATAAACAACATGAAAGAAACAAAAACAATTCAGATTGAAGTGCCTGCTGACAAGAAGGCAGAGTGGCAGGAAGTAGGCGGCAAGACCGTCCTCGTAATGGTTGACGAGAAGGACAACCGACCAGTAACTGAGCGCATAAAGACTTTCGAGGATGCCTGCAATGAACTGGGTGAAGACCATCCTATGGTGTCTGTCTACGATGCTTTGGTCACCAGAGCTAACGGTGAGCAGTCGCTTGCAGAATGGATGGGCAAGGATGTTGTAGCTTTCCTAAAGCTGCGTATCATTACTGAAGCTCTCAATGAAGGCTGGCACCCGAAGTTTACTGAAGACGAATATCGCTACTATCCCTGGTTCTACATCTACACTAAGGAAGAGTACGACAACTTCTCCGAGGAGGAAAAGCGTCGCTGTGTCGGTCGTGCG
>ERZ1026903.717-NODE-717-length-14270-cov-45.132606_pt1 | contig 14270 bp, 7 predicted proteins | sample MGYA00380180_ERZ1026903 | MGnify/ENA primary metagenome ERZ1026903 (study PRJEB33269, sample SAMEA4719816) | human gut metagenome | biome: human-associated habitat; feature: organic feature; material: feces | place: Cameroon | collected 2013-10 ... | reverse complement strand
GTATGCATTTTTGGGGTGTTAACTGTTAACCTGTTAACCCCCATCTTAATTTTCTTTTTCCATAGCGCATCTTTTTATCTTGATGAGTGCCTTATATTAAGACAGATAAGTGCCTTATATTAAGACCGATAAGAGACTTAAATGATGACCAGCGGGAGGCTTCAATGATGCCTCACGAGGGGGCAATTAATGCGTCGCGACGGAAGAATTTGTACGTCGCGACGAAAATAATTTTGCGTCGCGACGCAAAAAATAATGCATCGCGATGGAAAAAAACAGCCATTTTACAGCCATTTTTCATCCTATCGCGATGCATTCTTATTTTTCTCAACCGGAAAGCTATGAGTTGAGAACCGGAAAGCTATGAGTTGAGAACCACAAAACTATGAGTTAGTTTTTTTAACTTTTTAGCCCATTTTCTATCTTTTTTACGCCTAAACGGCTCAAAACAGAGACTTTTAAATCTTCTTCTTATAGCAGCGATGACGGCGATGCTGTTCGCTCTCCAGATACTGCCACTGGCTCTGAACACCGGTATTGGTCTCCATCTGCGGCATTGCCTCAGCCCATTTAAAGCCATAACGGCGATACTGCTCTATCAGATCGGCAAAAATAAGCGCGTTGGCTCCCTTCTTGCGATATTCCGGAAGAACACCTATCAAAAGCAAATCTACCGTATCCGTCTTGTGCCACTTCAGAACCTTCAGCACCTTCAGCCAACCCGTAGGGAAAAGCTTGCCATCGCCTATCTCGCGCAGCGCATCGGTAAACGAAGGGAAGGAAACACCAAAGGCTACCAGCTTGTTGCCAGCGTTGCCATCTACCACACCCGTTACCAGGTTCAAATCAGCCTTCTTGATATAAGTATTTACATATTCATCTATCTGCTTCTCCGTAAGCTGCTGGAAATCATAGAGATTCTTATAAGTCTCGTTCACGATTTCGAACACCTTCCTGCCCATTCCTCCCGAGGTCAGTTCCCGACGGGTAAACTTATGAACATGCAGATTATATCGGCTCTCTATCATCTGGGCAGTCTTGGCAAACTTAGCCGGCGTCACTTCCGGAATTCTGATGCGGTACTCCAGCCAGTCGTTATCCTTCTCATAGAGCGGATAACTCTCCATATGCGTCTTGTAATAAGGATAATTGTAATTGATATACATCGTAGACTTCCGGTCGAAGCCCTCGATGAGCAAGCCTTCACGGTCCATATCCGTAAATCCGAGCGGACCTACGCATTCGTTCATTCCCTTGCTCTTGCCCCAGTTTTCTACCGCGCGCAACAATGCACAGGAAACCGCTACATTATCCACGAAATCGAACCAGCCGAAGCGAACCTGCTTCTTGTTCCACTCTTCGTTGGCACGATGGTTGATAATGGCAGCAATTCTACCTACGATACGAGCCTCGCTGTCAACCGCCAGGAAGTATTGAGCCTCACAGAATTCGAAGGCAGGATTCTTCTTTGGGTCCAGCGTATTCATCTCGTCGAAACGCAAAAAAGGAATGGCAAACTTATGGCCTCTGTAGAGATCATAATGAAACTGAATGAAGGTTTTCAACCCCTTTTTTGTTGTTACCGGTATGATTCTTATCTCATCATTCATTAGTAAATTGTTTTTTGTATATATATTCAATTGCGATGCAAAAATACAATAAATTTATGAATAATGCAACTCTTTTCTTATAAATTTATAAAAGTTTGTTCATAATTGTCCAACTTTGTGGATATTTATGTACCTTTGCAGGTTGAAATGCCCCAAAAGAGCATCATAAAGTTATGAAGAAAGAGAAAAGAGACAACTATACGTTCCTCACTCATGCCCCTGTGCATCATGTGATTTTTACGATGGCCATACCAACGATTATCAGTATGCTGTCGACGAGCATGTACAATCTCGCCGACACCTATTTCGTAGGCAGCATCAACACGCAGAGTGTGGCAGCGGTAGGCGTTTCCTTTGCAGCAATGGCTGTGATTCAGGCGATTGGTTTCTTCTTCGGTCACGGAGCGGGCAATTATGTTTCGCGACAGTTGGGCGCCAAGCATACGGAAGAGGCACAGAAGATGGCAACAACGGGTTTTGTGCTGAGTTTCCTTACCGGTCTCCTCATCGCCATTCTGGGTCATCTTTTCCTCACACCGCTCTGCCTTCTGATGGGTTCTACGCCCACCATTCTTCCTTATACAGAGCGTTATCTGGGCATTATCCTGCTGGGTGCTCCCTTTATGACCACCTCGCTTACGCTGAATAATCTGATGCGATTTCAGGGCAATACGATGTATGCGATGAAGGGCATCATGTCGGGTGTGCTGCTCAATCTGATTCTGGCTCCTCTGCTCATTCTCTACTTCCAGCTGGGCATTACCGGAGCCGCCGTAGCCACCCTCATCAGCCAATGTTTCGGCTGCGCCATGCTCTTCTGGATGACGCATAAAGGCGAGAACATCCGCATCCGTCTCAGCAATTTCACCCCTACCCGCGCCTTTGCCAAGGAGATTATCTTCGGCGGAACCCCTTCGCTGTCAAGACAGGGACTGGGAAGTATTGCTACGCTGATGCTCAATGTGGCAGCAGGTGCGTTTGGCGATGCAGCCATTGCGGGCATGAGCATCGTTACCCGCATCTCCTTCTTTACCTATGCGATGGTTATCGGTCTGGGACAGGGATTCCAGCCGCTCTGCGGATTCTGCTACGGCGCCAAACTCTATGGGCGCGTAAAGGAAGCCTTCTTTTTCTGCATCAGATGCGGCACGGTTTTCCTCAGCGTCTGTGCCCTTCTCGGCTTCATCTTCTCAACTTCCATCATCAGTATTTTCCGCGATGATGCAGCGGTTGTAGCCGTAGGTTCGGTGGCTTTGCGATGGCAGGTGCTCAGTTTTCCACTCGTAGCCAGCATCGTGCTCACCAACATGCTGATGCAGACCATCCGTAAACCGGTGAGAGCCAACATCGTAGCGGCAGCACGAAGCGGACTTTTCTTCATTCCGCTCATCTTCATCCTCCCCTATTTCTTCGGACTGCTGGGCGTGGAGATGTGTCAGATGTGGGCAGATTGCTGCTCGTTTGCCGTTGCGGTTCCGATAGCCTGGAGTGCTTTCAGGGATATGAGAAGAGAGCAGATGGAACTTGGGAAAAGCCACTAGAAGATAAGAAGATACTAGAAGATAAGAGAAATACTTGAGATAAGAGAAATGGAGAAAACTTATTACATAGGATTGGACGTTGGCTCTACGACAGCCAAAATAGCCGTTATCGACAGCGATAACCGGGTAATTTACTCAAAATACGAACGCCACAACGCTCGTGTCAACGAACTTGTGTCGCAATATTTCGATGAGTTTTTAGCCCTTACGGGCGATGCAGAGGCAAGAATCTGCGTAACGGGAAGCGTAGGAATGGCTACTGCCGAACAGCTCCAGGCGGAGTTTGTACAGGAGGTGGTGGCTGCATCGGTCTATGCCCGTACTGCCCATCCTGAGGCGAAGGCGCTCATCGATATTGGTGGCGAGGACGCGAAGGTTATCTTCTTCAAGGAAAACGGAAATATGGAACTGCGCATGAACGGCAACTGTGCCGGCGGAACGGGCGCTTTCATCGACCAGATGAGTGTGCTGATGGGCGTAGAGAACCAGAAGATGAGCGAGTTGGCGATGAAGGCAGAGCACGTTTATCCGATGGCTGCCCGCTGCGGCGTATTCGCCAAGACCGACATCCAGAACCTGATGGCGCGCAATCTGCCCGAAGCGGATATTGCAGCCAGCATCTTCCATTCCATCGCCGTACAGACGGTGGTAACGCTTTCTCACGGCATCAGTTTCGAAGCTCCTATCCTGCTCTGCGGCGGTCCGCTTACCTTTCTTCCGGCTCTCCGCAAGGCTTTCTGCGATTATCTCCATCTCTCTCCAAACGATTTCATCGTATCAGAAAACAGCAATCTCATTCCGGCTCTGGGCTGTGCTTACCGGGCTAAATCGGCAGATTCTGCAGCCTCAGTATCTGTTCTCAGAAGCCGGATGAAAAAAGAAATACAAACGGAATGGACCAGCAGTCTGCTGCCTCTGTTCAAAAACGAGAAAGAGCACCAGAAATGGCTCAAATCGAAGGCGAAATTCGCTACGGAAACCCAACCGCTGAATAAAGGGAAACAGCAGGTTGTGATTGGTATTGACTCGGGCTCTACTACAACGAAGATTGTTGCGGTAAGGGTGAATGCGGAGACGCCTACGGGAGATATTGTCTTTACCAATTACCGCCTGAATCTGGGAAATCCGATCAAGGCAGTAGCGGATGGACTGAACGCCCTGAAGCAGGAAGCTGCATTGCGAGGCGCTGAACTGGAAATCGTAGGCTCCTGCTCTACAGGTTACGGCGAAGAACTCATCAAGGCGGCTTTCGGCCTAGACAGCGGCATTATCGAAACAATGGCGCACGAAAGAGCGGCTGCCTCACTCATGCCCGACGTGAGTTTTATCCTGGACATCGGCGGACAGGACATGAAGGCTATCTTCGTGGAGAAAGGGGCTGTGGTGCGCATGGAACTCAACGAGGCGTGCAGTTCGGGCTGCGGAACATTCATCCAGACCTTTGCCAACAATATGGGTTATTCTGTAGGCGATTTTGCCCAACTCGCCTGCCAGTCGAAGGCTCCCTGCGACCTGGGAACCCGCTGCACCGTCTTCATGAACTCGAAGGTGAAGCAGGTGCTCAGAGAGGGCGCATCTGTAGCTGATATTTCTGCAGGAATCTCTTATTCGGTCATCAAGAACTGTCTTTATAAGGTATTGAAACTCCATGGTAATGAGAACCTTGGAGGCAAAATCGTTGTGCAGGGTGGTACGATGAGAAACGATGCGGTGGTAAGAGCATTTGAGTTGCTCACCCATACCGAAGTGGCACGAAGCAACATGCCGGAACTGATGGGCGCCTACGGCTGTGCCCTTCATGCGGCGGCAGATTACAAGCATCGCACATCTGCAGAAGACGAGCACCCTGCCTTATCAAGATCCATCGATGATCTCCAGAATCTGGCTCATTATGAAACCAAACAGCTGCAATGCAAAGGCTGCGAAAACCATTGTTATGTTTCCCGCTACACCTTTGCCGGCGGCAACCGATTCTACTCCGGAAACAAGTGTGAGCGTGTGTTCAACAACAAGGGAGCAAACGGGATAAAAGGCAAAAATATTTACGAATACAAATATAGTTTACTCTTTGATAGAGAAGAAGTTAACCCACTTGACGTTGTAAAACACAACGCATGGGTAGGCATTCCTCGCATCCTCAACATGTACGAGGAATATCCGTTCTGGAATGCGCTGCTCCGGGCAGCCGGATTGGGCGTGATTCTCTCTTCCGATTCCACTTTCAGCCAGTATGAAGGAGCCTTGAATACGGTGATGAGCGACAATATCTGCTTCCCGGCTAAACTGGCTCACAGTCATCTGAAGGAACTCAACGAGAACCCGAAGGTAGACCGCATCCTCATGCCATACGTGGTTTACGAGCATAATGACGACCCGAAGAATACGCTGAACAGCTTCAACTGTCCGGTCGTTTCTGGCTACAGCGATGTCATCAAGTCGGTCATCAATCTGAAGAAACCAATCGATACGCCCGTCATCAACTTTGCCCAGCCTAAGGCGCTGGAAAAACAGATTACCGATTATCTCAAGCAACTGGGAGTAAGCAAGAAGACTGCCCATAAAGCGCTGAGAGAGGCCCTCTATGCTCAGGCAGTATATGCAGCTGAGATTAAGAAACAGGGCTGGGAGATTCTGAAAAATGAAGAAACAGAAGCTCAGAAAACGAACGAAGACAAGACACAGAAGCAGGCTCAGAAGCCAAACAAGGGACTTACGATTCTGCTGGCGGGCCGTCCTTATCATACTGACCCGCTGATTCAGCACAAGCTGAGCGAGATGATTGCCAATCTGGGAGTCAACGTCATCAGCGAAGACATCGCCCGGGGTAATCTCTTTGCAGATTTCAAAGAATTCAATCTGGAGAACCTGGCGGCAGAAAGAAATGAGGCAGCATTAGCCCGCCAAGACAACAACGAAGCATACAACTGTCAGCCAGAGACTTATCTCGTGAAGCAATGGGCGTATATGAACCGCATTCTGAAGGCAGCGCAATGGGCAGCCGAACAGGGCGATGAGGTTCATTTCGTCCAGATGACCAGCTTCGGCTGCGGTCCTGACAGTTTTATCCAGGACGAGATTCGCGACATCATGAAGCGCCACAACAAGCCGTTCACGCTGCTGAAGATAGATGATGTGAGCAATATCGGCTCTCTGAAGCTCCGTGTCCGCTCGCTGATAGAAAGCCTGAAGGGAGTAAAGGAAGTGAAGAGTGAAGAACGAAGAGTGAAAAATTCAACAGCAGAAGAAATTCAACATTCAACACTCAACATTCAACATTTACAGCAGACCAAGGTATTCACCAGGCAGGATATTCATCGCAAGATTCTCGCTCCTTTCATGACCGAATACCTCACCCCTATCATTCCGCCTATCCTGAAACTGATAGGCTATGATGTAGAGGTACTTCCGATGAGCGATGAGGTAAGCGCCGAACTCGGCTTGAAGTTTGCCAACAACGAAGTCTGCTATCCGGCAACTCTTATCGTCGGCGACATCATCAAAGCCTTGAAATCAGGCAGATACGACCTGAACAATACGGCAGTAGTGATGAGTCAGACGGGCGGCCAGTGTCGCGCAACCAACTACGCTGGTCTCATCAAGCGTGCGATGATTTCCAATGGATTCCAGGACATTCCGCTGCTCACACTCGGTGTAACAGCCTCAACAGGCGAAGCATCAGGCTCAACAGACGACAAGCAAGACTATAACGAGCAGGACGGCTTCAATGTGCCTTGGCTGAAATACAGTCAGATTATCGTTACCGCCATTTTCTATGGCGATGCAATCAACGAGATGTACAACGCCTGCATCGTAAGAGAGCGTAAACCGGGAATTGCCAGAGAGTTGCGCGATAAATACATGCAGCTGATAGACAGCCCTATCGCCCAGAATTCAGCCAAAGGACTCATCCGACTCCTGGAACAGGCAGCCGAAGAATTCAACCAGATGACCCTCGATAGAGAACTGCCGAAGGTAGGAATCGTAGGCGAAATCTTCCTGAAGTTCAATCCTTTCGCCCACCAGTTCCTGGAGCAGAACATCATTTCGCGCGGCATTGAGGTAGTTCCGCCTCTGCTTGCCCCCTTCTTCCTGCAGGAATTTGTGAATGTAGAGATACAGAAACACATGCGGCTGAGTTGCACCAAAGTGCCTGATTTCATCATCAAGGGCGCTTATCAGGCGCTGATAGGCAGAAGATTGCGCCAGGTAAACAAGGCTGCCGGCAAGTTCCGCTACTTCCGTCCGTTCACCAATATCTATGATGATGCGAAGGACGTACAGGGACTGGTTTCGCTCGCAGCCCAGTTTGGCGAAGGCTGGCTTCTGCCTGCAGACATCGTAGGTTACATCCGTGATGGCGTGAACAACATCATCTCGCTCCAGCCTTTCGGCTGCATCGCTAACCACGTGATTTCCAAGGGCATCGAGAAACGTCTCCACGACCGTTTCCCAATGCTCAACCTCGTATCGCTCGACTTCGATTCCGGTGTTTCAGAGGTAAACGTCACCAACCGACTGCTCCTCTTCCTGGACAGCATCGCAAAATAAGACAAGCCAGACCCATGTACGGTAAAACGCCGTATATGGGTCTTTCCGTCTTTCATCCCCCAAAGAATCACTCTAAAAAATACAAAAAACCATAGCTATTTCTTTGTCATTCAAGAAAATAATCGTATCTTTGCACTCAAATTTTATTGAGACATTAAGAAAATGAGTAAAGATACATTAACTCATCAGCTGACAGAGACCATCGAGGAGCTTTCGAGCGCCGAATCTTTGAAGGGTCTCTTCCATCAGCATCGAGACGGGAATCCACTTCCTTCGGGCAAGGCGCTCGAAGAAATCATCAGTTTGTCCCGTTCTATCCTCTTTCCGGGATATTTCGGCAATTCTTCGGTAAATATCTCAACCATCAAATATCACATTGGAGTAAGAGTAGAGAAACTCTATGAGATGCTGTCAGAGCAAATTCTCGCCGGTCTCTGCTTCGCCAACGACTGCGAAACGGAAACCCAGGCAGAACTGCAGCACCAGCGTGCCAAGGCAGGCGTGATTGCAGCCAAGGCAATCATGGAATTCCCGAGACTTCGCAAGATTCTGGCTACCGATGTAGAGGCTGCCTACGAGGGCGACCCGGCTGCCATGAGCCACGGAGAAATCATCTCCTGCTACCCGGTCATCAAGGCGATTACCAACTACCGCATCGCTCACGTGCTGCACGAACTGGGAGTGCCGCTCATTCCGAGAATGATGACCGAACTGGCGCATTCGGAAACCGGTATTGATATTAACCCGGAGGCTACCATCGGCAAGCACTTCACCATCGACCACGGTACGGGTGTGGTGATTGGAGCTACCTGCATCATCGGCGATAATGTGAAACTCTACCAGGGTGTTACCCTCGGAGCCAAGAGTTTCCCTCTCGATAAAAACGGCAATCCTATCAAGGGAATCCCTCGCCACCCTATCCTCGAAAATGATGTCATCGTCTACGCCAATGCCACCATCCTCGGTCGCATCACCATCGGAGAAGGCTGCGTAGTGGGAGCCAACGTATGGGTTACCAAGGATATGAAACCGAAAACAAAGAAATATAAAAAAGAAAAACAAAGTTTATTAGATATAGAATTCAATAATGGAACAGGAATTTGAACTCATTGCCAAGACCTTCATGGGCCTCGAGCCTGTCTTGGCTGAAGAGCTCACCCAGTTGGGTGCCAATAATGTACAGATCGGTCGCCGCATGGTGTCTTTCACAGGCGACAAGGAAATGATGTATCGTGCTAACTTCCAGTTGCACACAGCCATCCGTATTTTAAAGCCTATCAAGCACTTCAAGGCTAGAAGCGCTGAAGAGGTGTATGATCAGATCCAGAAGATCAAGTGGGATGACATCTTAGACGTGAAGAAGACTTTCTCTGTTGACTCAGTAGTCTACTCAGAGGAGTTCCGCAACTCACGCTTCGTAACCTACAAGGTAAAGGATGCGATTGTTGACTGGTTCCGCGAGAAGCAGGGTACACGTCCAAATATCAGCGTATCTAACCCGGATATCCGCCTCAACATCCACATTGCAGAAGACAATGCCACCTTGAGTCTCGATTCGAGTGGTGAGAGTCTGCACCGCCGTGGCTACCGCCAGGAGCAGGTAGAGGCTCCTCTGAACGAGGTTCTCGCTGCAGGTATGATTCTGATGACCGGCTGGAAGGGCGAATGCGATTTCATCGACCCGATGTGTGGTTCAGGTACCATCGCCATCGAAGCTGCCCTCATCGCCCGCAACATCTCTCCAGGTGTATTCCGCAAGGAGTTTGCCTTCGAGAAGTGGAACGATTTCGACCAGGATCTCTTCGATATGATCTATAACGACGACTCTCAGGAGCGCGAGTTCGAGCACCACATCTACGGATATGATGTAGATATGAAGGCGGTGAACACTGCCAACCTCAACGTGCGTGCAGCCGGTCTGAGCAAGGATATCACCATCGCACAGCAGGATTTCAAGGACTTCACACAGCCTGCAGAGAAGAGCATCATCGTGATGAACCCTCCATACGGCGAGCGTATCTCTACGCCTAACCTGCTGAACACCTACAAGATGATTGGCGAGCGCTTCAAGCGTGCCTTCGCCGGCAACGAGGCTTGGGTATTGAGCTACCGCGAGGAGTGCTTCGAGCAGATTGGTCTGAAACCATCTATCAAGATTCCTGTATTCAACGGAAGCTTGGAGTGCGAATTCCGCAAGTATGTGATGTTCGACGGCAAGATGAAGGACTTCCGTTCTGAAGGCGGTATTGTGAAGACTGAGCGCGAGAAGAGCGAGATGGCTCAGAAGCACCGTTTCAAGAAGGAGCGTGAATTCAAGAAGCGTGTTAGCGAGGAGACAGAAAACGAGGAGGACGATATTCGTTCTTTCAAGTTCCATACTCACCGTCTGGAAGACTTCGAGAAGAAGCGTGCTGAGTTCCATAAGGTCGGCCGTTCACGTATCGGTGGCGGTCGACGCAATGATGACGACGATGACAAGCGTGGCAGCCGTAGCTTCAAGGGCGACCGCAAGGGTGGCCGTGACTTCGGTGGCAAGCGCGACGGAAAGCGTTTCGAGAAAGGCGACAAGCGTGGTGGTTTCAAGGGCGACAAACGTGGTGGCCGTGATTTCGGAGGCAAGCGCGGAGGCAAGAAGAACTTCAGCGTTGACTTCGACGACGAGGATTAAAGACATATCGACCCATGCGTTGTAAAACACAACGCATGGGTTGTAAACACGATAAAGAAAGAATAGAATGAATCTGAAGAATTCAATTTATAAATTATCTTTTGCTGCTATGATTATGATGGCTATGAATGCAACCGACTTACAGGCTCAGGGCGTGGTTCCTGCCCAGAAAGGCGAGAAAACCTTTACGCTGGAAGACCTGAACTTCGGCGGCAACAACTATCGTAACATGGTGGCTAAGAACCGCTGGTGCACCTGGTGGGGCAATGAACTCGTTCGCCAGGATGTGGATGCCTGCTATCTCGTCAACAAGACGACAGGCAAGGAGACCAAACTCTTCGGCATCAATGACATCAACCAATGGATTGCTCCCACCAAAGACATCAAGGTAAGAGCCCTCTACAATGCTCTCTTCCCTTTTGCAGGCAAGAGCATCGTGATGGTAAGCAATGGCAGCAAGACTTATACCGTAGACTTCAAGAAGCATAAGCTGCTGAGCGAGATGGATTTTGCTGACGGCGAGAACCTCCTGGAGGCTAACGCCCAGCAGAACGCCTTCGCCTATCTGAAGGGCAGCAACCTCTATGTGCGTACCTTCGATGTAACCAGCAACGCCCTGACAAAAGAAAAGAAATCTCACGATTTCCAGCTCTCAAAGGACGGAAGCCGCGAAATTGTTTATGGACAGAGTGTTCACCGCGATGAGTTCGGTATCAGCAAGGGAACCTTCTGGAGTCCGAACGGCGAACTGCTCGCCTTCTATCGCATGGACCAGAGTATGGTAACCGACTATCCGCAGGTCGACATCCCGGAAATCGGTTTCAACCATCCAGAAACTCAGAGTTGCATTGCTACTCCTGCACCAGACAAATATCCGATGACTGGCGAGACATCACACAAGGTAACCGTAGGCGTGTTCGACTGCATGACCGGCAAGACCGTCTATCTGAAGGCTGGCGATCCAACCGACCGCTACTTCACCAACATCGCATGGAGTCCGGACAGCAAGACCATCTATATGTTCGAACTGAACCGCGACCAGAACGACTGCCGTCTGACTGCCTACAATGCAGAAACCGGCGAGAAGACAGGCGAACTCTATCGCGAGACCGATGAGAAATATGTAGAACCTTGCCACCCAATCCAGTTCCTGCCTTGGGACAGCAACAGTTTCATCATGCAGAGCCGCAAGGATGGTTACAACCACCTCTACATCTGCACCCTGGGCAAGCACGGCAGCCGTACGGCAAGCAACACAGAATCACTTGAAATCAAGCAGTTGACTTCCGGCAAATGGGAAGTGATGGAAGTACTCGGTTTCAACAGCAAGCGCAAGAGCATCATCATCGCATCCAACGAGAAATCGCCTATCCAGAGAAACATCTTTGCCGTAGATACAAAAACCGGCAAGCGTACGCTGGTAGATGATTGCGGAAAGGGATGGCACAGCGCCACTTTGAGCGAGAACGGACAGTATGTCTTCGACAACTACTCTACTCCTACCGTTCCTCGCAAGATTGCCCTCGTGAATACCGAGAACGGCAAGCGCACCGCTTACTTCACTGCCGAGAACCCTTGGAAGGGCTACAATGTGCCTGAGTACAGCTGCGGTTCCATCAAGGCTGCCGATGGCGAAACAGACCTCTACTGGAGGATGGTGAAGCCGGTAAACTTCAATCCAAACAAGAAGTATCCTACCATTATATATGTATATGGTGGACCTCATGCCCACAACGTGGATGCCCGCTGGAACTACAGCAGCCGTGGCTGGGAAACCTACATGGCAGAAAAGGGCTATCTGCTCTTCATCCTCGACAACCGTGGAAGCGAGAACCGTGGCAAGGCTTTCGAGCAGGCTACCTTCCGCCAGCTCGGACAGATTGAGATGCAAGACCAGATGAAGGGCGTGGAATATCTGAAGACGCTTCCTTACGTAGATGCTGACAAGATTGGCGTTCACGGCTGGAGCTTCGGCGGATTCATGACCATCTCGCTGATGACCAACCACCCTGATGTGTTCAAGGTAGGCGTAGCAGGCGGTCCGGTAATCGACTGGCACTGGTACGAGGTGATGTATGGCGAGCGCTATATGGACACCCCACAGACCAACCCAGAGGGTTACAAAAAGACCTCCCTGCTCTATCAGGCAAAGAACCTGAAGGGCAAGCTGCAGATTATCCAGGGCTTGAACGATGTGACTGTAGTGCCACAGCACTGCCTCACCTTCCTCAAGGCTTGCATCGCAGCAGGCACCCAGCCAGACTTCTTCGTCTATCCTGGCGAGCCTCACAACATGAGAGGTCATCAGAGCACTCATCTGCATGAGCGCATCAGCAATTATTTCTTCGATTATCTCAAGTAAATATCTAGGAGTAAACATCCCCCGAAAAAGGGGAGTTTACTTCTACATCAAATAACAAACAATAACTTACAGCAAATGAAAATTTTATTGTTAGGAGGCGGTGGCCGCGAGCACGCCTTAGCATGGAAAATCGCTCAGAGCGAGAAGTGTGAGAAACTCTTTATCGCTCCTGGTAATGCCGGTACACAGAATGTCGGCGAGAACGTTGATATCAAGGCCGATGACTTTGAGGCTCTCAAGAACTTCACAGTGGAGAATGGCGTTGATATGGTGGTAGTTGGTCCGGAAGACCCATTGGTAAAGGGTGTTTACGATGACTTCAAGAACGATCCTCGCACCCAGAACATCCCTGTCATCGGTCCATCAAAGGCTGGCGCCGTATTGGAAGGCAGCAAGGACTTCGCCAAGAAGTTCATGAAGCGCCACAACATCCCTACTGCCCAGTATGAGACTTTCGACGGTGAGCACGTAGAGGAAGGCTTGAAATTCCTGGAGACACTGAAGGCTCCATACGTACTGAAGGCTGACGGTTTGTGCGCCGGTAAGGGCGTTCTCATCCTCCCTACCCTGGAAGAGGCTAAGAAGGAGTTCAAGGAGATGCTCGGCGGTATGTTCGGCAACGCTTCTGCACGCGTAGTCATCGAGGAATTCCTCAGCGGCATTGAGTGCTCTGTATTCGTATTGACCGACGGCAAGAACTACAAGATTCTGCCTGAGGCTAAGGATTACAAGCGCATCGGCGAGCACGATACCGGTCTGAACACCGGCGGTATGGGTAGCGTTACCCCTGTACCATTCGCTACCAAGGAGTGGATGCAGAAGGTTGACGAGCGCATCATCCGTCCTACCGTAGAGGGACTTGCTGAGGAGAACATCGACTATAAGGGATTCATCTTCTTCGGATTGATTAATGTAGAAGGCGAGCCTATGGTAATCGAGTACAACTGCCGTATGGGTGACCCTGAGACAGAGAGCGTGATGCTCCGTCTGAAGAGCGACATCGTGGATCTCTTCGAGGGTGTAGCAGCAGGCGATTTGGACAAGCGCAGCATCGAGTTTGATGAGCGTGCTGCAGTCTGCGTGATGCTCGTAAGCGGGGGTTATCCTGAGGCTTACAAGAAGGGTTATCCTATCCAGGGCATCGACGATGTAGAAGGTTCGGTAGTATTCCACTCCGGTACAGCCATGAAGGATGGTCAGGTAGTAACCAACGGTGGTCGTGTCATCTGCGTAAGCAGCTACGGCAAGGACAAGGAAGAAGCCCTGAAGAAGAGCTTTGCCGAGGCACAGAAGATCCAGTTCACCGACAAGTACTTCCGTTCTGATATCGGACAGGACCTTTAAGATGAGTTAATAGTTAATAGTTTATAATTAATAGACATTCATGCATTCTTAGATTATTCATTGATTATTTTTAGGTATGCAAGTCCATTTTATAACGGCGCAAGCCTCTATAAACTATTAACTATAAACTATAAACTAAATATAGATGTTAAGAAAGAAAACTTTTCAAAATAAAGTAGCGGCTAGCCGCTACTCTT
>ERZ1026903.713-NODE-713-length-14328-cov-35.179360_pt1 | contig 14328 bp, 8 predicted proteins | sample MGYA00380180_ERZ1026903 | MGnify/ENA primary metagenome ERZ1026903 (study PRJEB33269, sample SAMEA4719816) | human gut metagenome | biome: human-associated habitat; feature: organic feature; material: feces | place: Cameroon | collected 2013-10 ... | reverse complement strand
AAGAAGTGTCATTGATGTTAAGTTGTTAATCATCAGAAAGATAACTGGTATTTTGTGGGCAAAAATGAGACGATGAGACTTTTTTGCAGAAAAAACTTATGTTGATAAGATGCAGAAGATGCTTTATGAAAACTACAAATTACGTACAGGCGAGGAGTCTGTGAGATTTAATGTCTTGTTGTAGCTGCTTTTGATTTTATATTTGCTTCAGGTAGTATATTATGCTTCATTTTCGCTTCGGAAATGAGGCTTTTTTATGTTGTTGAGCATCTAAAAACAGATTTATCTGTATTTTGTTGAATAAAGATGCTTTAGTTTCAAAAATAATCATTACCTTTGCAGTTGCATTTTCTTGCAGAAAGCCCAAAGGGCCGAGCGGGTGGGTGTACTTTTATGGAATAGAGCGTTTGCTTACGCTCATCTGCGCAATCGTAAACTTCGCAACTTTACTAGCTGTTAGCAGGTGTGGCAATGAGTGAATGCTCACGGTAGGTGTATTTTATATCCTGCTGCGAATCGACGTATATATAATACTGTAGCTCTATGTTATGGTATCATGTACGTCATATATATTCGTATGCGTGATTTCATATACCATAGCGTGGGCTTTCTGCATTGTCCGTCTCAACAGCAAGGGCAGTGCGAAGGCCTACGATTGGGGATGGACGAGGCGAATCCCCGCGCTCCTTTTCGTAGAAGGAAAAACTAATTTATTGATGTTGCCGATTCTTGGGGATTCTGTCGGAGTTTAAAGAATAGAAACAAAATGCCTTCACCTTTTGCTAGAGTAGTATGGAATAAGTTTGAAGCAGCTTTGCTTGTGGACACTTATGAAAAAGTGGCCAAAGGTGAATTGGCTCGCAAAGTTGCAGTTGCCAAGCTATCTAAACGCCTTCGATATAGAAAGATAAAGAATGGAATCGAAGTAAATGAAAAGTATAGAAACGAAAATGGTATTCAGCTTCAATTGTCGATAATGGAAAATATCTTAACTCATGGTGAGAAAGGATTGGCCTCTCATTCTCGTCTTTTTGAAGATGTTGTTCAACTTGCAACTGAAAATCATGATGAATATATAGAATTGCTTCATGAGGCGATTCAAATGTATCCCGAACCATTGGATACAGAAGGAAAGCAACCGGAAGTATCTTTAGAACAACCAAAGCTTGTAGAAGAATCTGTTCCACAAGATAATTTGTTGGTTAATAGAGTAAAGAAAGTGCTTTCGAAAAAGTTCCAAAAAGGCATACGCTTAAATTCTGCCATAGACAAAAAGCGTTTTTATAAGAGTTACGAGGAGATTATTGGATCTTCTTTAGATATTGTAGATGATGATTTCTTCAATATTGTGACTTCTTGTGGAATAGAGTCTGATGGAAAGATATATGTAGCTTCAGAGTTGATCCCTTCTGATTTACAGGATGAGATTGATTCTTTTATTGATGTGACATTAGAATCAGGCAAAGAATTTGTCTTTTATGAAAGTCTATTTAGTCATTTCAAAGAGGAGTTGCTGGATACCCCTATTGCCAATGTGCCAATGTTATGTACTTGGTTACAATACAAATATGAAAAGGAATTTTACTTTGATAAAGAGTATATGACTCGTGATCGCTATATCGATATTGATATAGATTATGAGGTTATATCATACATGCGTGAGCAATGGCAGGTGAAAAGCGAAGATGAGGTTGTTGAGGCCTTGGATTATCTTCCTGAAGATTCTGTTAGGGCAGCTTTCAATCGCAATACAAACGTATTGATTGCTGCAACTCGTGGAATGCGATTCCATATAGATAAGTTTGAGGTAAGAGAAGAAGAGTTGAATGATATAATCTTCATTATTGAAACGACGATAGAAAAATTCCAATTTATTGGAGCAGACGAACTCTTTGATTGCATTCGTCAAAAACTTCCTCAGCTGATAAATAATAATTCTGATATTCCTGAACTTGGAATCAGAAAGGCTTTAGCTGTGCTGTTAGGTGATAAGTTTGATTTCAATAATGCCGTTATAAGCAAGAAGGGAGTTAAGTTATCAGCACGAGAAGCTTTACTTGCTTTTGCCAAGAGTCATGAGGTGTTTACTTTGGAAGAAATAGATAAGCTCGCACAGTCTTTGGGTACCGTTATAAACTATCACTTAGAGCCATTGCTGGAGTATAGTATTCGTATCAACGATAAAGAGTTTGTTGCTAAAGATAAGGTACACTTTGATGTGGACAATATAGATAAATATCTTAGGGAGCATATCGATAATGAAGCCTGTTCGATACCACTTAGAAGTATTTGTAACTTTGCCACTTTCCCAGAGTGTAATTATCCTTGGACTTCACGATTATTGGAAAGTTACTTGTTGACTGCTAGTAATCAGTTCAAATTATATTTTAGTGACTATCTGAATAAGAATAATGTATGTGGAGTTATTTCATATAAACATTCTGATATGACATTCAATTCTTTGATGGTAAAAGCTTTGGCAAGCAATAATGTGAAGTTGACAAAAAAAGAAGCTTTAGAGTTTCTCGCAACAGAAGGATATATCGTACAAAGAAGAAATTCTGATATTGAAGATATCTTGATACGTGCAAGAAAACTTAGAGAAATGAACAATAATAAATAAATTATATAATTAATAATACCGAACTATGTATTCATATACTTGGGATATAGAGACAGGAGGATTCTTACTGAATAGTACACCATTACAATTCAGTAAGGAACCACGTCCTGTATATAGCAAGGAACTTGATATACTGGGATTTGATAAGTACTGGAAGTATGACAAAGATGATTCTGCTCCATTGATGTGGGCAGAAGCTAACAACTATATATATAAAGGTAGAGTTGTTGCTGCAATGAAGGGAGGGTCTTTGGATAAGAAACCAGAAATAAAGATTATCGAGGAACCAGAACCATCGGGAGAGACTTTAATGAAAGTAAACATCAAAAAGATGGTTGAAAAGAACCAAGCTATACTTCAGGCTTTAGTTCAGCAAACGATAAAGCAAATCTATAATTCTTTCGTTAAATATCGTAAGAAAGGTATTGATGTTTTTTATGTGGCATTTAGTGGAGGTAAAGATAGTGTTGTAACATTAGATCTTGTTCAAAAGGCATTGCCTCATAATAGTTTTAAGGTATTGTTTGGAGATACCGGTATGGAATTTCCTGATACTTATGAGACGGTGGATTATATAGAAAAGCAATGCCAAAGGGATAATATTGTTTTCATAAGAGCAAAGTCAAAATTTAAGCCAAGCGAAACATGGGCTAAGTTTGGTCCTCCTGCTACTGTAAATCGTTGGTGTTGTAGTGTTCATAAAACTGCTCCTCAAATTTTGGCTTTGAGAGAAGCTACAGGAATACATGATTTTACCGGCATGGCTTTTATTGGGGTCAGAGCGAGTGAAAGTGTTGCAAGAAGTGGTTATGACTATATCAGTTTAGGAGAAAAGCATAAAGGGCAATGGAGCTGCAATCCGATTTTAGATTGGAATTCGGCAGAACTCTATGCTTATATATATTCTGAGAATCTCTATCTGAATAAAGCATATACTAAGGGTAATAGACGAGCTGGTTGTTTAGTATGTCCTAGAGCTGCTGAAAGAAGTGATTATTTTGCCCGTAAATGTTATCCGAAGGAGTTTGATCAGTTAATTTCTGCTATTCGTAGTGGATATGAAGGACATTTTGCTTCTGAGGAAAACTTAGACCAATTTGTTACGAATGGAGGATGGAAAGCTCGTAAGAATGGCCGAGACTTGAACATTCTTTCCAATTATGAGGAGATGGAAGAATCACGTAAATTGATTATAAAAATTACCAATCCTCGTACAGATTGGAAGCAATGGATAAAGACAATTGGAATACTGCAGAGTGAAGTATCTCCGTATTGTATTGAAACAAAAAATGGCATATTTGAATTTGAAGTAGAAGAATCTGATGGAATACTAAAAATTTCCTTGGATTCTGCAATAGTAAAATCTGCGCCAAACTTTATTAAATTGTTTAAGAATGTTTTCCATAAAACAGCTCTATGTATAAGATGTGGAGTTTGTGAAGCTGATTGTCATAATGGAGCAATTCACATGGAGAATGGAATTTTGCGTATTGATGATACATGCAAGCATTGTTCGATGTGCCATAAAGTAGAACGTGGTTGTTTAGTTTTTAAATCTTTAGAAAGACCAAAAGGAGTTTCAAGTATGAATAAGAAAAATAAAAGTTTAAATTGCTATTCTCATCATGCACCAAAGATGGATTGGTTTGTACAATTCTTTAAGTATAAGGAAACGTTTGCAGAGAACCATACTTTGGGAACAAATATGTTTGATTTCTTTAAGCGTTTTTTGAAGGACGCAGAGTTGATGAGCAATAATGTGATAGGAAAAACTGCCATGACAATTGACCGTATAGGTTTGGATAGTATGGATAGTTGGGCTTTGATGCTGGCAAATCTTGTTTACTCTCCGCAGTTGAACTGGTATGTAAATAGATTGAATTTCAATGAGGTGGCTTCCAAGGATTATGTTATTTCTACATTGGTAGAAGATGGTGCAAAAGAGTCTTGGGTTTCTGATATTTGGAGTTCTTTTTCTCGAATTGCAGAATTGCCATTTTCTAATGTTGGATTCGGACAAATGGCAAAGGAAGGAAAGAAATCAGTATCAATTATGCGTACTCCTTGGCTTTCTCCTGAACCAAAAGTAATACTTTATAGCTTGTACAAGTATGCTGAGGCATGTGATGGGTACTATCAATTCTCTATGTCCCGTCTTTATGATAATAATGTAGAGAGCAATGGTGTTAGTCCAGCCAAAATATTTGGAATAGAAGAAGAGGAAATGAAAAAGATACTCAAGGGATTGTCTATCAAATACCCTGAGCTTATTAGTGCTACATTTACATTTGATCTCGATAACATTAATTTAAGGGAGGATAAGACAGCGCAAGATGTGCTTGATTTGTTCTAATAATTGATAAAATAGGATTCTAGCAAATAGAAAAATATGGAGAATTATCGCAAATATTTCGATATAGATCCTGATTACTTTCCAGCCGTCAATGCTGATGTAATCAAGAAGGAACCTGACTTGTGGAAAAAATACTATCCACATGAAACTTTTGTGAAGCTATTGAAGCAAACTGTTAGCGTTTTGGAACGCAAGCAGAAACTTAATATTTGGGTGGAAGGTGCATACGGTACAGGTAAATCGCATGCAGTTCTTACACTCAAGCATTTGCTTGATGCAAATAACAAAGAAGTTGAGGCTTATTTTAACGAGTTTGGATTAGACAAGGATTTGTGTAATAAACTTGTGGCTATAAAGTCACAAGGAAAGGTAGTTACTGTTCATCGTTATGGATCATCAAATATCTATAGCGATAACGACCTGTTTCTTGCTATGCAGGAAAGCATAGAAAAGGCATTGAAGGATGCTGGTATAGAGAATGCTGGTCCTAATGCGTTGAAGGATGGTATCATCAAATATCTTTCTGATGAAGAGAATAAGCAAAGCTTTGGTGTCTATGTAGAAGGTAGTTATAAAGAGCTGTTTGGTGGTGAAAGTGTTGATGAGATTATTGAAAACCTCAGAAGCTATGAAGGTCAGGCACTTCTTACTTTGATGAATAAGATTTTCCGCATTGCTAATGAGAAGAATATCAAGGCGTTCTCGTTGGATAGTGAAACAATGGTAGCTTGGATAACAGAAGTTATTCATGCCAATAATTTAAAGGCGCTTGTCTTTATTTGGGACGAGTTTACTGAATACTTTAGCAACAATACGCATCGACTGACTGGATTCCAAAGAATTTTGGACTTCAGCCAGACGGAGCCATTTTGCTTTATCCCTGTTACTCACCGAAGCGAGGCTGGTATAGATGATGCTGATGCAGACAAGCCAAAGATTCTTGGTCGTTTCATAAAGCCGACCTGTATTATTGAATTGCCTGAAAATATGGCATTTAAGCTGATGGGCGCAGCAATGAAAATTTCTGATGACCAAGTAATAAAACAGGAGTGGGAAGAAATCTTATTTGATTTGGAAGAACGTACAGAATATTCACGTAAAAGAATCAAGCAAAGTGCGGGAATTGAGGATCAACAATTGCGTGGTATTTTGCCTATTCATCCTTATGCTGCAAGTTTGCTGAAGCATATCTCTGCCTCTTTTGCAAGTAATCAGCGTAGTATGTTCGATTTCATTAAGAATAGTGGTAATGAAGATTTGAAAGGTTTTCAGTGGTATATAGACAATTTTGGTCCTTTCAGTGAGAATCCTTTCTTGACAGTTGATTTGTTGTGGGGATTCTTCTACGATAATGGAAAAAACGACTTGTCTCAAAATATCCGTCAGATTTTAGACCGTTATGCAAATTTGGCTAAACAGCTTGATGATGAAGAACAGAAAGTCTTGAAGGCGATATTGTTGTTCCAGGCAATGTCGGAAAGTGCCAGTGACCAGATTGATATATTCTTACCAAATGAGAATAATTTGAATTTGGCATTTGAAGGAACTGATTTCGAAAGTGGTCAGGCAGTGAAGTGTGCAGAAAAGTTAGTACGTGAGAAAGTCATTTATAAAAAGACTCTAAAGGATGGTTCTTTCTTGTATTCTATTTTAACGGGAGAAATGGATGCAAGTGAAATCGATAAGAAAAAGGCTGCATATGAAGGTAAAACTACAAGTAGCATTATAAAAGACGGACAATTGAATGATACCGTAGAGATACCTTATGACTTAAATTTACGTTTCAAGTTAGAGTATGCAACTTGTACAGATTTTGATACCATTGCAAAGAAAAATATTAATGATGCTGCAGACGATAATAGACATTTCTATGTGGTATGTTGTTTGTCAAAAAATGCAAGTGAAAGTATCTCTATGACAAAGAGGATTGCTGAAATGCGCAAGAAGTATGCAGATAGTGAAGTTATCTTTATTGATTGTGGACGAACACCTCTTGGGGATGACAAATTTGAAGAATGGGTAACGAACATGGCTACATCTACCTATTATGTAGGTAAGGATAATAACCAGTCGACTCAGTATTTGCGTTATGCAACCAGTATCTTGACAGAATGGCGTTCTAGAATCAAGCATGGACAGTTTGTTCTTTATACAAAGGTCAATACTGCTGGCGAAGTATTTAATAGCATGGAGACCTTAGGTGATGAGTTGAGAACTTTTGATAAGAAGAGATTCCCATTAGCACTAGAATGTAACTATAAATCGGCAGCTAATTGGTGGGCGGCAAATAGTTTAGGAACTGGTGTAGAGTGTGGAGTAAAACAAGAAATAAAGAGCACTTATAAAAGTAAAAATGCAAGATTGGAAGAGATGTTAGTAAATGCTTTGGACAATCCAAATTATTGGACAGACTATCCTGCTGATTGCATTTCTCGTGTCAAGACAGATCTTAACGAGTTTGTCGGTGGTATAATGGAGAAGGAAGGTCGAATTTCTATTCTCTCAATCTATGACTTCTTGAAAGGTGAACCATATGGCTATTTACCTTGTAATATGACAGCATTCTTTATGGGCTTCTTACTTAAAGAGTATGTAAATGATAAATACTCTTGGAGTGATGGCTTGTCAAGTGATAATATGTCATTGGGCAAAATGAAGGAAATGATAGAAGAGGTTATAAAGCATAATAATACTCCAAACTCTCGTTATCGTGATAAGTATATTGTTACCATGACCCCTGAAGAAAAAGCCTTTATTGATGGAACTTCTATGGCATTTGAAATCGTGAAGGGAAGTTGTTCTTCTGTTGAGGCGGCTCGTGATAGAATTCGTGCCAAAATGAAGCAAAGCTTGTACTTCCCAATATGGACTGTAGGCGAGATTCTGAATGATGTCAATTTAAAAACTTCGGAAAGTGTCATCAGAGAACTTCTTGTTGATTATCAAGATTTGGCGAATAATACAACCAACAAGTCTGAAAGCGATATTGCAAATAGCATAGGACGAAAGTTTATCAAAAATGTTAATGCCGCAGAAGATTTGCATAAGCTCCTCACAGAAGCGAATTGTAAGAAAGGAATGCTCAAGTATCTTGATGGATATAAAGATGGGGAGTTGCCAAAGTTAGCAGAAAGTATCGGCGATGGTGGTCAGTATATTAATAGTTTAAAGAAGAAGTTTGATGCAGGAGAAGCTAATTGGGTCTGGAAAAAGGAGACTGTTAATCAGCAGATTGACGCTGTTGTTTTGGAATACCAAATTACTGCTATAACAGGTGCTCTCTTGGGTAGTTGTAAGAGTTACATGGAGGCATTGAAGGCTTGGAACGAGAAAATCAATAACATCAAGTTGGCTTATGAAACCATCAAGAATGATGTTGGCGATTTGTTACCATTGCTTGCTGTCTTGAAGGAGTTGAAACAACAGAGACAATTGCCGGAAAACAAGAAAGTGGAATTTCTTGAATTGTTGCAGAATTATGGAGAAAGCTTCAATAAATTCTATACTTCTCAATTTGAATTGTTCTGTACATCTTGTGAATTCTATCTTCAGAACTTGAATGACTCAGACAGAGAGAAGGTGTTTGGAAGAATGCAAAGTGGCTGCTTTACCAATGATAATGCTTCCTATAATAAAAAGGTAGAAGAGGTTGTTAATCAATATCGTAAAGAGTTAGGATCTATTCGCTTGAAGAATATTTGGAAAGAGAAGACTCAGACTGATAGTCCTCGTAAGTGGAGTGAGGTAAACAAGATGCCAATTCTTGCTATGATTCCAGATGATGAGCTGTCTGATTGTCGTAGAATATTCGGCATATTGAGCAGTCCTAATCCTACTGATAAGGAAGTGAATATGGCTTTGACATATTTGGAAAGCTTTACACATTGGAGTGAATTGAATGATGAGACTGCAAAGGATAATGCGTTCAAGGCTAGATTCTTGGAAGATAAATCTGTATTGTTGCAGAATATCTCTGAGGTAAAAGAATATATTGAAAGTCATGTATCGGACAGTCCTTATAACTGGATGGAAACTCCTAATGTAACAAAGGCGATAGATCGATTTGCTCATGCAAAATACTCATCCGTTGGATGTGATTTAGCTATTCAGAAGATTGATTCTATGAATCCAGAGGATGTGAAAAGATATTTGAAAGAGCTGATTAAAAACAATATGAAGGTTGGTCTTCAGATTATTATAAACAACTAACGCTTTTAGCGTATGAAGTACGAAGATGTTATAAATAGAATCGACAGATACATAAAGTCGGATAAGTATCAACCTATAATTGTAGATATGCCGAATATCCACTTGTATAAGAAGATAATAGAGCATTACAATGTAGGCTGTTATGACATACAGAAAGCTTCCTCATTTTGTATGGAGGAAGGGTTACCATTAATGGACAAGCTACAATATAGCTTGTCCATGGTTGATGGTGTTGTTTTTTTGAAGGGGTTGTCTTGCTATCTGAAACTACAAGGTGAATTGTCTTTGCAAAAAAGTTTGCGTTCCTTGTTAGACCTTTCGTTGAAAGGAAAGTTGATTATATTTACTTTCAATTGTGCTAGTGTACTTTCTAAAATGGACAATCGATTGCAGGCTGCTGGTAGAATTTCTATCGTTGATGGTGAACCATCTTGTCAGCTATCCTTATGTTTCATTAATCCGAAGTTAGCTAGTTCTGTTCCTGCAGGAATCAAAGGTATAAATAAATTGCAGGAAATGGAGACATTCTTGGAAGAAGACAACCCAAGTATCAGTGTTATAACGAAGAAAACTAGAGCTGATTTTTCAAACTCCATGTTCGATATAATTGAGTATTCTTCTGAATATCAGGTATTGGCAGAACAGAATTTGGATTTGGCAAATGTTGGAGAGACCGTTGGAACCGAATCGCAATGGGCGTATCTGTTGAAAGAAATGGAAAATTACGAAGATTGGCATCAATATGTTGTATCTGTATTTGGTTCAAATCTGGCAGATTGCATCAATGGCTTTGCTCAGTATGATAGCAATAAGCGATGGATATATTTTCTGGCATTAGCAACTAGTGGTGTAAAGGGCAATGAGTATTTGACTTATGTTATTTCAAAGTCAAAGACTTTTGATGATTTTATTATGCAGGCTTTCTGTGCCATTTTGAAAATTCCAGTGGGAGATCCAAACTTTCAAAAATATTATGATGAGAGAAAGGTTATAACTTCGAACTTGGCAGATTATTCTGATAGCTTGGATTGCTTTTGTAAGCAAGTCTATGGAAAGGAAGAGGATGGTATTTTCTATCTTACAGATAACACAAGAAAAGAAAAAGAGCATATCATTGAATTAATAGGTAAATACAAATACTCTGCTAGTCAATTGGCAGAAATATTACCAAGAGTTTATAGTGACTTGGCTACGTATCTGAAACCTTATAATTATTCAAATGATTTTCTAAACAGATACTTCACTCAGTATAAATACTGTAAGGTTATTAATTCCATTTCTGATGAGATGACTCAGATGGTTGCAGAACAATCTGTGAAGCGTGAGTATAATGTTTGGTTACAGCCCCGTTCTGTTTATGTGGACAAGTTGGAAAAGAATCCTGTAAATTCTGTGTTGTATTTTATGGATGCAATGGGTGCTGAGTATCTAGGCTATTTGCAGAGTAAATGCTTTGACAATGGTTTGGAGTTTACCGCTAATATTGCTCGTTGTAATTTGCCTTCGATTACTTCAATGAATAAGGAGTTTGAGGTTGATTTTCAACATGCAGGATGCAAGGTGTATAGTAATAAGAATATGGATGAGTTAAAACATGATGGAACTTTTACCTATGACTATGAAGGTAATAAATATCCAATCCATCTTGTTGAAGAAATCGATATCTTGAACAAACTTGTTACTCAGTTAAAAGCAATGCCAAAAGAAGAAACGGCTTATGTTGTTGCTGACCATGGAGCTACTAGGTTGGCAGTTATTAATGAGAAAGAAAACAAGTGGGAAGTTTCTGAAAAAGGAATACACTCTGGAAGGTGTTGCCCGAAAACAGACATTTCAGAGAAGCCACAATATGCAACAGAAGAAAATGATTTCTGGTGTCTTGCTAATTATGATAGATTCAAAGGTGGGCGAAAGGCACTGGTAGAGGTGCATGGTGGTGCTACTTTAGAAGAAGTAGTTGTACCTGTTATTACGGTCAAGAAAAAAAATAATTCTGTTAATTGTAAGCTTGTTGATAATAAGCCTATAATGGTAAGCTTCAAGAAGAAGGCTAGATTGAAATTGTTTGTTGATGTTGATTCTGAGGATATGACGATTTCTGTTAATGGTATTTTCTATGCCTTGAAGAAAACGGAAATAAACTTTCAATACTATGCAGAGATGCCAGAGGTAAAAACTGTAGGCGAGTATCTATGTGATGTATATAGAGATGATACCCTTATTGCGAAGAACATAAAGTTTGAAGTAAAGAAGGAGGGTGCATCTGAACGTAAATTCTTTTAAACAATAAAGATGGAGACAAAACTTAAAGAATATTTCGATGATATGGTTGTCTTTAAGGACTTGAAAGAAAGTAATTTCTTCAAGGACTTGAATTTGCCTTCGTTTCTTCGTGATTGGCTCTTGAAGATGTTTGAGAACGAGGAAGGTAAGTTTGATGTTGAGGAATTAACCAACTTTGTTAAGACATATATTCCTTCAAAAACAGAATGGATTGGTATCAAGAATCGTATTGTTGTAGAAAACGAGCGAGTAAAATTGCTTACAAGAATCTCTGTAGATATAAACATTACGACTCATGAAGTTTCATTTTCATTGCCTGATTTTGGATTGGGTAATAAAGAGACGATTATTGATTCAAATGTGTGGGATGAATGTAAGGATGATTTAATAAAGGCAAAGGAGACATGGGGCGTTGTTGAATTGGGGTATCGTTATCCTGAAGGTAAAATAAAGGGAAAAATAAAACTCATTAGCTTCCAGAACTTTTGTCCATACGAGATTGACCTTGACTACTATAAGGATGTCAGAAAAGAATTCTCAATTCATGAATGGATTGATGTGTTGTTGGGAGCAATAGACTATAATGCTTCGGGATATGAAGACGAGCATCAGAAGCTAGCAATGCTGACACGATTATTACCATTTGTGGAGAAGAGATTGAATTTGATTGAACTTGCGCCGAAAGGTACCGGTAAGTCGTACTTGTTTGGTGGAGTCAGCCGCTATGGCTATCTATCTGCGGGTAAGATGACACGAGCAAAATTGTTCTATGATTTGGCACGTCGTGAGGAAGGACTGGTTTTTTATCACGACTATATTGCTTTTGATGAGATTCAGAAGGTTGAGTTTGATAATGTCAATGAAATGACTCAAACGCTTCAAGGCTATATGGAGCAGGGAACGGTGAAAATCGGCGATAAGGATGATGTTGCTAATGCTGGCTTTGTTATGTTAGGAAACATTGATGAGGCGAAGATGGATGAATATCAGAATATGTTTGAGGATTTGCCGTCTTTGTTCCGTACTAGTGCTTTGATGGATCGTATTCATGGATTTATCAAGGGCTGGGATATTCCTCGTATGAATGAGGGGCTGAAAATATCTGGTTGGGCATTAAACTCGGAATATTTCTCATCCATCATGCACTTGTTGCGTGATGATATATCTTATCGTGCCATCGTTGATAGAATGGTGGAGTATCCTGCTAATGCAGATACACGTGATACGGAAGCAATTAAGCGTATAGCTACGGCTTATTTGAAATTACTGTTTCCTCATGTGCGTTCTATGCAAGATATTAAACCATCGGAATTCAATGCTTATTGCTTGACTCCTGCTAGAAAGATGCGCCAAATAATAGTTAGACAAATGGGTATGATTGATTTGCAGTATAAAGGCAAGAATGTACCAACTTTTTTAATTCGTGATTATGAGTAAAGTATATAGTTGTATAGCATGTGGTAAGAAATGTCTTGATAAGGATACAATAGGTATCAACAAGAAATTACTTGGTGAGGACATTACATCCTTTTACTGTATGGATTGTTTGGCAGATTATCTAGGTTGTGAGGTTCAAGACATATTGGATAAAATAGAAGAATTCAAAGAGGAAGGATGTAAACTCTTTAGTTAAAAGGAGGTTCTATGAAAGAATATGTATATGCTGATAATGCAGCTACGACTCGTCTAAGCAATAAGGCTTTTGAGAGCATGTTGCCGTACTTACAAAATGAGTACGGCAATGCTTCTCAGTTATATTCTTTTGCTCGTTTGCCGAAGAAGGCATTAAAAGAGGCAAGACAAGTTATTGCTAATTGCATAGGTGCTCAGCCCAGTGAAATCTTTTTTACTTCTTGTGGTACTGAGAGTGACAATTGGGTTATTAATGGTGCTGTTCAACAAGATCTGCCTATAGTTACTTCTTCTATCGAGCATCGTGCGATATTAAGACCTTGTGAGTCTGCAAAACGGTGTGGATGTTCTGTCTCATTATTGCCTGTAACTAAAGAGGGTATAGTTCTTTCATCCTCCGTTAAAGAGGTGGTACACTCATCTTGTGGTTTATTGTCTGTAATGTATGCAAACAATGAAATAGGAACAATTCAGCCGATAAAAGAATTGGCAACAATTGCTCACGAAAATGGTTGGTTGATGCATACAGATGCTGTTCAAGCTATGGGGCATACTCGAATTAATGTTCGAGAGTTGGGGGTGGATATGCTCTCTGCATCTGCACATAAGTTTAATGGTCCAAAGGGCATTGGTTTTCTCTATATTAAAGAAGGAGTCAACTGGCCTGCACTGATAAAAGGAGGTGCACAAGAGAATGGATTGAGAGCTGGTACAGAGAATGTTGCTTCGATTATGGGTATGGCTACTGCCTTAGAAGAGAATGTCGCTTCAGTCAGTGAAAATGAAGCCTATTTGTCTCATTTGGAAAAGATGCTCATTTCGAATTTGTCTGATTCGGGTGTCTTATTCTATAGAAATGGCGCAGGTAATCACATTAGAGGAAATATCAGTCTATCTTTTCCTAATCGAAACGGAGAAGCAATTATGCATAGACTTGATTTAAAGGGAATCTGTGTTTCGACAGGTTCTGCCTGTGATAGCCAAGATACTCAAGTATCTCATGTTTTGAAAGCTATCGGCTTAGAAGAAACTTTAGCAAAGGGAACCATTCGTATATCTTTAGGTAAGTATAATACGGAACAAGATGTTATGAGGATTGTTCAGGAATTAACTAGAATTTTGAAATAACAAGGTTTCCCGTACAGTAACAACAAACGGTGGAGGCTTATCAGTAGCCTTCACCGTTTCTTCCAGTTTATGCTTGGTAGAATCGAAAAGTTGGTGGGGT
>ERZ1026903.711-NODE-711-length-14366-cov-4.406051_pt1 | contig 14366 bp, 12 predicted proteins | sample MGYA00380180_ERZ1026903 | MGnify/ENA primary metagenome ERZ1026903 (study PRJEB33269, sample SAMEA4719816) | human gut metagenome | biome: human-associated habitat; feature: organic feature; material: feces | place: Cameroon | collected 2013-10 ... | reverse complement strand
TGCCGTATATGAAGCAACACTAGAAAAAGATCTGCAGGTCATTGAAGAATTGTGTAACAGGGCGTCTTATAAAAGTCTTGCGGAAGCATTTTTGAATGTAAAATGGGCGAGGATCGCAGCAAACAAGGATAAAACAGTATCAGAAGAAAAGATTGACCTGGTCAAAAAGATCAGGGAAATGGTCAAAGGGATTGTGAAAAATATGAGCGCCCAGTATTTCTATGAAAGTCCGGAAGAACTGGTGGAAGATCTTCGGGTATGTGCTCCGGCAATGGAAGAACTGGCGGATCTGGTGCGGCTTTTTGCAGAGAGATTCGAAGAGCAGAAGCGTGCCCAGAATATGATCGACTTTTCTGATATGGAACAGTACGCACTGAGGATTCTGACGCAGAAGACGGAAAATGGTTTTGTTCCGTCCAAAATAGCGGAAGAATATCAGAAGCAGTTTGAAGAAATCATGATTGATGAGTATCAGGACAGTAACCTGATCCAGGAAGCAATTCTTACCAGTGTATCTGGCTGCAGAAGCGGAAGATACAATACATTTATGGTGGGGGATGTAAAACAGAGTATTTACAGATTCCGTCTGTCCAGACCGGAATTATTTCTGGAAAAATTCCGCACATATAATATAGAAGAAAGTAAGACGCAGAGAATTGATCTGCACAAGAATTTTCGAAGCCGGAAAGAAGTACTTGAAAGTGCCAATGCTATATTCAGACAGATCATGACTGAAAAACTGGGCGGAATCGTCTATGATGATCAGGCAGCTCTTTATCCGGGAGCTGAATATCCGGAAAATGACAATGTTAAGACAGAGATTCTTGTGATGGACAGTGACCTGGAAATATTGTCAAAAGAGGAAGACTTTGAGGAGAAAATTCCTTCCGAGAGGGAACTGGAGGCAAGAATGATCGCAATGCGTATCCGGGAACTTCTGCGTTCACAGAAAGTTACAGATAAAGAGACAGGGGAACTTCGGAATGTGCGTTACTCGGATATTGTAATCCTGACGAGAAGTATCAAAGGATTTGCCGATGTATTTACCGAAGTGTTGAACCGGGAAGGAATACCGACTTATGCAGGAACAAGCGAGGGATATTTTCAGACTCAGGAAATTGGGGTGCTCATGGATTATTTGAGGGTCTTGGATAACAGAAGGCAGGATATTCCACTTACTGCTGTCTTAAGTTCAGCATTTGCCGGACTGTCTCAGGAAGAACTGGCAGAAATACGGTGTGCATATCCGGATACGGCATTCTTTGAGAGTGTGACGAAGTACAGAGAACAAGGAGAGAATGCGGATATACAACTGAAACTTCAAAAATGTCTGGATCAGATGGATGACTTTAGAAAGATTGTACCGTATACACCGATGCATGAATTGCTCTGGAAGATATTGGAAACAACCGGATATGGAGATTATGTTGCATCCATGCCGGGAGGTGCACAGAGGAAAGCAAATCTGGATATGTTGATTGAAAAAGCCAGAGCGTACGAGTCAACGAGCTACAAAGGATTGTTTCATTTTGTAAGATATATTGAACAGCTTCAGAAATATGATGTGGATTACGGAGAAGCAAGTATAGAAGATGAGCATGCAGACACGGTACGGGTAATGACGATTCATAAAAGCAAAGGTCTGGAATTCCCTGTTGTGATCGTGGCCGGAATGGGAAAACGATTTAATATGCAGGATGCAAGGAGTGCTGTGGCTCTTCATGCCGGAATGGGTGTTGGGCTGGATGCAGTTAATCTGGAATACAGGACTAAGATACCAAGCATTATCAAAAAGGTGATCCAGAAAGAAGAAACTCTGGAAAGTCTTGGAGAAGAACTTCGTGTATTGTACGTTGCACTTACGCGTGCAAAAGAAAAACTAATCATTACAGGAACACTTTCAAATCCCGAAGATAAGATATCTGACGGGTGGGTATTTCAGGGAAATAAGAGAAAAGAATTATCATTCTTGCAGCTGAGCCATGCGGTGACGTACTGGGACTTCATATTACCGGCAGTTCTGCGTACAGAAGGAGAACCATTAAAACTTCAGATCTTACATGTAGAAGATGTGGTAAAAGAAAGCATAGAAGAGGAAGAAAAAAGCGGGATTTCCAGAGCTGTTCTTGAAAACTGGGATGTGAATGAGATTTACGAGCCAAAGCTTCATGATATGATGAAAGAACAGTTTGAATTCATCTATCCGTACGAAAAAAGCAGTATGAGAAAGCTGAAATTTACAGTTACCGAGCTGAAAAAGCGGGCATATGAGATTGGTCTGGATGGCGGCGAAGAAGAACGAGAAGAAGAAGGAGAACTTCTGCAGGAAGAACCGGAAGTTGTGCCGATGATTCCGCAATTTTTGCAGGAAGATGAGGTTCTGGCTGGAGCTGCAAGAGGTACGGCTTATCACAGAGTTATGGAACTTCTGGATATGAAAGGGATGCCTGAATTTACAGAAGATACGGCCGGGGAAAAAGAAAACTGGAAGAAATATTTTATGGACTGGCTGGATGATCAGGTAAGAAGAGGACGGATAGAAGAAGATGCCGCAAGATGTATCTGCTGGGAAGATATCCTGCAGTTTGCAAAGTCAGGTGTAGGAAGGCGGCTGCGGGAAGCGGACGGTAAACAAAGACTTTGGAGAGAGCAGCCATTTGTACTGGGAATAGATGCCAGAGAGCTGTATTCGGAGGAAGAAGACGGGGAACTGATACTGGTACAGGGAATTATCGATGCCTATTTTGAAGAACCGGACGGACTTGTTGTGCTGGATTATAAGACCGACAAGGTAAGACGGAAGGAAGAACTGGCAGAAAGGTATCAGGAGCAGCTGCGCTATTATGCAAAAGCGCTGGAACAAATGACCGGGAAGAAAGTAAAAGAAAAGATCATATACTCCTTTACACTAAAAGAGGAGATTTATATTAAATAAATAGAAAAGGGCACATCTGTGTATCGCAAAGAAATTATTTCAGTTATTTGAAAGAGTTTGTGATGACCGGGTGTGCTTTTTTATCACCATACATTCGAGAAAAGCTGCGGTGACAGATGCTTCGGATTCAACCTTACATTTTTGTAATGTAAACAATATGTGTTGACATACTATATTATACGGCATATAATATGCGTAACGAAATAATATTAGATAATAATGCGAAAGGGAGTGAGAGCATGGTTTTTAATACAGGCGCAGCTCTTCTGGATGCAATTGTGCTGGCGGTAGTATCGCGGGAAGATGAAGGAACTTATGGATATAAGATTACGCAGGATGTAAGAAAAGCGATCGATGTATCAGAATCTACATTATATCCGGTGCTTCGGAGGCTGCAGAAAGGGGAATATCTGGAAGTCTATGACCGGCAGTTTGACGGAAGAAACAGACGTTATTATAAAGTGACGGAAAGTGGAAGAACGCAGCTTGCCATGTATCAGAAAGAATGGAAAGAATATTCCGGAAAGATCAGCAAATTGTTTGAGGGAGGTAGATTAGAATGAACAGAGTAGAATTTATGGAGACGCTGTCCAGACTTCTTCAGGATATCCCGGAAGAGGACAGAATCGATGCGTTGAAATATTATAATGATTATTTTGATGATGCAGGGTCTGAGAATGAGCAGAATGTAATAGAAGAGCTGGAAAGTCCGGAAAAAGTAGCGATGAAGATCAAATCAGACCGGGAAGACACAGAAGACGGCAAAGAAGGTGGAACGGAAAAAACAACCGAAGAAGCAATCGGCAAAGTAACCGGAGAAAATGCAGCATACTCTGGAGCCAGGAAACAGCATGACTGGGAAAACACATACCAGTATTATCAGGAAGATACATACGGAAAAGAAAAGGATAATAAGATATATCAGGATAACGGAACCTATGATTATGAGGAAAGTCAGGAGAAAAAGCCGTGGACAAACAAATGGCTAAAATTGGCCATGATCATAGCAATTGTAGTGATCGGATTTCCGATTGTGATACCGCTTGGAGCAGGGCTTCTGGCATTAATTGCAGGAATTGTAATAGCAGTGTTCTGTTTGTTTGCAGCGATTGTAATCGGTTTTGCGGCAGTGGTGATGGTCGGTGTTGTACTTTTGGCGGCTGGAATAGGATGTCTGTTCGCTAATCCGGGTGTGGGACTGGCGGTTCTTGGAGCAGGACTGATAGTGATCGTGATCGGTGTCATTGGTACAGTAGTCGGAGTAAGACTCTGTATTATCGTATTTCCGGGAATCGTCAGAGGAATTGTATATATTTTAAGAAAACCATTTCACAGAAAGGCGGTGGCATAAGAAATGAAGAAACGTTGGAAAATATTCTGGATTGTGTGCGGTTCTATGTTTTTGATCGGAATCATATGTTGTTCGGTATCCTGGGGAATGGGAACGACCCTGACAGATATAGCACACCAATTTCCACATGGGATCGGCTGGGTGTCCGAAGATAAGACATACAGTGATCCGGATGATGATGACGATGATGACGATATAGATGATGATATAGATGATGATCAGGACGAAGATAATGAGACGGATACAGACGATGATCAGGACGAACAGAAGCAGGAAGAAGCAGCACAAGCACAGGAGAAAGCGAACATGAAAGATGCAACCGGTGTTATAGAAGGAAACGGGAAAGCAACATATCAGAATATCCATGAGATAAAAAGTACGGTGCGTGAAGGAAGAATCCATCTGAAGACACAGTCAGATACAGATGAGATTACAGTAGAAAGTAAAGATACACATGAAAAACTTGGCTTTTGTGCGTTTGCCAAAAATGGAACCTTATATCTTACATCGAATAAAAAGATTAAAAGAATCAAGAATATAGGAAAAGGGACCATTACTGTGACGATTCCGAAAGATATAGAACTGGAAAAGGCAGAGCTGAATCTGAAGGCCGGTGAATTAAGGGCAGAACAGATTCTTGCAAAAGATCTTGAGATAAATGCCGGAGCAGGAGAGGTTAACATTCTGGAATTTGCAGCTGAAAAAGCAGAATTTAAATGTGGAGTCGGTTCCGTAACTGCAACAGGCGATGCAAAGAAGAAAATCGAAGCAGATTGCGGAGTAGGAGAGATAGACCTGAAGATAAAAGGAAAGCAGAAAGATTATAATTATGACCTGGACTGTGGTATAGGAGAGATTCGATGCGGAGATGACAGTTTTTCCGGATTTGGAAGAGAAAAAAGCATTGATAATGGTGCAGACAAGAAAATGGATATTGACTGTGGCATCGGATCCATCAATGTAGCATTTATGGAACAGCTGTAAATACAGACAGATATAGATGATCACAAAGATAAATGAAGCAGACAGAGTATATAATAAAAATATGGAGGACAGAACAATGGAAGGAAAAAGATTATATCGATCAAGAAAAGACAGAATGATATGTGGAGTATGTGGTGGAATCGCAAAATATTTCAACATTGATCCGACACTTGTGAGACTGGCATTTGTACTGATCTCAATGGGAGCTGGATCGGGGGTACTGGCTTATATTATTGCGGCGATTATTATACCGGATGATCCGGAGGGAAATTAAGGGGGAAGTTCTATTTAATTCATCATGGCGGCTTACCTCGGCCCTGAATAAAAGTATGGGAGTGATTTCTGTGCTGATTCGATCAGGGAGTAACTCTAGAGTAATAAAATTGTCCTAAAAGCAGCCTTGGAAAAATCAAAACTCGACATTTGTCTCAGACAATGATTTTTCCAAGGCTAACGGCCTATTTTATTACTCAAGAGTTACTAACCATGACCTCATATGCACAGAAATCACTCCCATACTTTTATTCAGTAACGTTTTTGCATGCCATAATAATTAAATACCGGGAATTGTAACCGTTGTGGTACCGGAAGTGTACGAAAAAGTTGGAAAATCAAGATTTTTATCATAACATTCCGCCTACACAACGGTTACAGTCCCTCTGTTGAATTCATTATCATTGGCCTATCACGACATGAGAAAGAGTTGGTGTTATGTTTGTGGCGTATATGGAGTGATGTTTAGAAAAACTTAGGAGATTTGGATACCCTTAGATTTTCTTACATCACGGAATCTTAGCCACAAACATAACACCAACTCTTTCTCATGGACCGGGGTAAGCCACGATGATGAATTAAATAGAAAAAAGAGGGCATACTTATAAGAAAACGAAAGGAATGCACCCACTATGTCATCAAAAAAGAAAACCCCAATCCGACTGGAGGACCTTACTCCGGACGAAAAAGTAAAATATGAGATTGCGGAGGAATTAGGCCTTCTGGACCGGGTGATGCAGGATGGATGGAAATCACTTACATCCAAGGAAACCGGTCGAATCGGAGGGTTGATCACGAAAAAGAAACGGGAAAATGAAAAAAATGACAAAAGTATTACGAATGTTAATTAGTGTGAAGATTGTGTAATAAAGGTTGAAAAGGGAATATCCATTTGCTATAATCGAAAAACTGGGAAAAGAGTTAGCAGGTGAGGATATGAACGAAAAGATTAATGTTTTAGATGTGAATATAGACAGCTGTACAGCAAAAGAAGCCATGAAAGAAACGATAGCTTTTCTGGAGTCAGAACCTGTAAGCGTGATAGATGTGGTATCGGTAGACGGTCTTATGCAGATGAATGATCTTTCGGAACTTAAGGCCAGGATGAATGAATTTGATCTTGTGCTGCCGGGGGAAAAGCTGATTCTTGAAGCAGCAGAAGAAGCGAGGCTGCCAAAGGAAATCGATATAAAATTATATCTGAAGATGTTTATGCGTTATTTGCATAAGAATCATAAGAGAATGTATCTTCTGGTCGAATCGGAGGAAGATGGACAGGAAGCATTTCGCTATATGCAGAGAACCTACAGTGGGATTCAGCTGGTAGGTCTTGCAAAAGTATCAGCGGAGGGAAGGGCAGACGACATGTTGCTCAATGCGATTAACGGAAGTGAAGTGGATTGTATTCTTTCGGCATTGTCAGTACCGTTACAGGAAGATTTTATAGCGAAAAACAGGAATCTCTTGGATGCAAGAGTATGGGTCGGCGTCGGGAATAGAATGTTCTCGGATCACAGGCAGGGACTTGGTCAAGGGAAGCTGGCAAAATTTCTGTTGAATCATATATTTAAGCGTGAAATGGAAAAAAATAAGCTAAAAATAAAATCCTAAGAAAAACATAAGAAATATGTTTCGTCACTATGTCTATGGGATAAATGTGAATAAATTGTAAAAAAACTGAGGAAATTACCAAAAAAGTGTGATTTCCTCTTTATTTTTTTGGTCATATATATTAAGATAAGATTTGACAGTATACATTTTGGAAATTTGTAGATAAGATTTGTTGTGGAAAATGTATATTGAAAAGAGTGGAGGAGATGGAATATGATATCTAATCAAATACTTCAAAACACAATTGAAGGATTGAAAGGGATTACACGAATTGACTTTTGCGTGATGGACACAGACGGTAAATCTCTTGCAAGCACATTTTCAGAACAGGAGAACTATGTAGAGGAGGTTATCTCCTTTGTAGAATCCCCGGCAGACAGTCAGGTCGTACAGGGATATCAGTTTTTTAAGATTTTTGATGAACATCAGTTAGAGTATATTCTTCTTGCCAATGGAGGAAGTGATGATGTTTATATGGTAGGTAAGATTGCGGCCTTCCAGATTCAGAATCTTCTTGTAGCATATAAAGAAAGATTTGACAAAGATAATTTTATCAAAAACCTGCTGTTAGATAATCTGTTGCTGGTAGATATTTACAACCGTGCTAAGAAATTACATATTGACACAGAAGTAAGACGTGTTATCTTTATTATTGAAACAAAGCACGAAAAAGATACGAATGCGCTGGATAATGTAAGAAACCTTCTTGGTAATCGTACCAGAGATTTTGTGACGGCCGTTGATGAGAAAAATATCATCGTGGTAAAAGAACTGGAGCCAAATGATGGACATACAGAACTGGAGAAGATTGCGGAGAATATGTATACACTCCTGAAAGAAGACGGAGAAGAAGATGTTCTGATTGCATACGGAACGGTTGTAAATGATATCAAAGAAGTATCAAAATCATATAAAGAAGCCAAGCTGGCACTTGATGTCGGCAAGATTTTCTTTAGTGAGCGAAGTGTCATTGCATATAGTGCTTTGGGAATTGGACGTCTGATCTATCAGCTTCCGATTCCGCTGTGTAAGATGTTCATACGTGAGATTTTTGAGGGGAAATCACCGGATGATTTCGATGAGGAGACATTGACAACAATCAATAAATTCTTTGAGAATAATCTGAACGTATCAGAGACATCCAGACAATTATATATACACCGTAATACACTGGTATACAGACTGGACAAATTACAAAAGAGTACCGGTCTGGATCTCCGTGTGTTCGAAGACGCCATTACATTCAAAATCGCACTTATGGTTGTGAAATATATGAAGTATATGGAGTCACTGGAGTATTAATAATCAGGAGGAACATATGATTGAACTAAGAGAAGTAACGAAAGAGTACTCAAAAGGGGTTGCAGCCCTGAATGGAATCAATCTGAAGATTGAACAGGGTGAATTTGTGTTTATTGTAGGAGACAGCGGCTCTGGTAAGTCTACTTTGATCAAGCTTATCATGAAAGAACTGGAACCTACTTCTGGAACGATTATTGTAAATGGCAATAATTTAAGCCGTATGAAACATCGCAAAGTTGCGATGTACAGAAGAAATATCGGCGTTGTATTTCAGGATTTCCGTTTGTTGAAAGACAGAAATATTTATGAAAATATTGCGTTTGCGCAGAGAGTTACAGAGACACCTACAAGAATTATCAAGAAAAAAGTACCGGCGGCACTGTCACTGGTAGGGCTTGCCCAGAAATATAAAGCATTTCCAAAGGAATTATCCGGTGGTGAACAGCAGAGGGTTGCGATTGCAAGAGCGATCGTGAATGAACCTGCTATTCTTCTGGCAGATGAGCCTACGGGTAACCTGGATCCGACAAACTCATGGGAAATCATGAAGTTATTGGAAGAAGCGAATGACAGAGGAACTACAGTTCTTGTCGTTACGCATAACCAGGAGATCGTAAATGAAATGCAGAAGCGAGTTGTTACGATGAAAAAGGGTGTCATCGTAAGCGACGAGAAAAAAGGTGGGTATAAGCATGAGAATTAGTACAATAGGATATTCGATGAAACAAGGGGTTAAGAACATCCGTAGAAATAAGATGTTTTCCGTTGCTTCGATCGCAACGATGGCGGCATGCATTTTCCTGTTCGGATTGTTCTATTCCATTGTAGTTAACTTTAATTATATTGTAGAAAAAGCAGAAGAAGGTGTTGCCATTACAGTATTTTTTAATGAAGATACTACAAAAGAACAAAAAGATACAATTGGTGCCCAGCTGAAGAAAGAAGATGGAGTACTGAAAGTAAATTATGTAAGTGCGGATGAAGCATGGAATAAGTTTAAAGATCAGTATTTTGGAGAATCAAGTGATCTGGCAGAAGGATTTAAGAGTGATAACCCGCTTGCCAATTCAGATAACTACGAAGTATATCTTTCAGACGTATCAAAGCAGAAAGATGTAGTGTCTTATGCAAAGTCGCTGGATGGGGTGCGTAAAGTTAATAAATCAGACGTAGTAGCCAAGACTCTTACCAGTGTGAACAAGTTGGTGGGATATGTATCGGTAGCAATTATTGCAATTCTTCTGGCAGTGTCAATTTTCCTGATCAGTAATACGGTCACTATGGGTATTACGGTAAGACGTGAAGAAATTGCAATTATGAAATATATCGGAGCAAAAGACGGATTTGTCCGTGCGCCGTTTGTAATAGAGGGTCTGATCATCGGAGCTGTCGGAGCTGTAATCCCGCTCGTATTGCTTTATTTTATGTATGATAAGGCAATTACATACATTATGACAAAATTCAGCCTTCTGAATAATATTGTAGATTTCCTTCCGGTAGCAACTGTTTACAGAACATTACTTCCAATCGGAATTGCTTTGGGTGTTGGAATCGGTTTTGTGGGAAGTTTCTTTACAATCCGCAAACATCTGAAGGTATAAAAGTTCTGGCTCGGAAAGGAGCGTCATATGATAAAAAGAAAGAAGATGATAAGCCTTCTGCTGGTGCTTACGCTTGTAAGTGGAATGTTTGTGCAGACATATGCAACAGAAATTGATGATACAAAGAAAAAAGCAGAAGAACTGGAAAGCAAGAAGAAAGCTGCTGAAAATGAGAAAACATCTCTGGCAGATCAGCTGAAAAAGCTGACGGGCGAGATGGAAAAAACTAAGAAAAAGATTTCTGCAAAAGAAGATGAGATCACAAATAAAGAAGAAGAATTGATTCTTGCAAAAGCGGATGAGAATGAACAGTATGAAAGTATGAAGAAGAGAATCCGTTATATGTATGAAAATGGAAATACAGGATTTGTAGAAATCCTTTGCTCTTCAAAGTCAATTGGAGAATTGCTGAATAATGCTGAATATATCAGCAGAATATCAGGATACGACAGAAACATGCTGGTAGAATTCCAGAAGGTTGTAACTAATGTCGAGAATCAGGAAGCAGAACTCAAGAAAGAATATAAAGAACTGCAGACGATGCAGGATGATCTGATCACAAAGCAGGACAGCGTAAATGAACTGATAAAGAATAAGCAAAGTGAGATTCAGAGTTTGACCAGCGAACTGGGAGATACAAAGAATAAGCTTGCACAGCTGGAAGCGGCAGCTGCCGAAGCCGAACGTAAACAGAAAGAAGCAGCAGCGGCAGCGGCAGCTGCGAAGAAGGCTCAGGCAGCAGCCAAAAAGAATACAAGCTCATCGGGGTCTTCGGCCGGTTCCGCCGGGGCATCGGTGGTGTCGGGAAATGGAACATTTACACATCCTTGTCCGGGTGGATATATTTCGAGTGGATTTGGTTACAGAACACAGCCGATTGCAGGTGCAAGTACGAATCATAAAGGGATTGACTTTGCAGCAGCAACAGGAACGCCAATCTATGCGGCTGCGGCAGGAACAGTTATTTCAGCCGGATATGCCGGAAATGCGGGAAACCTGTTAGTAATCAGTCATGGAAACGGATTGCTTACATATTATATGCATTGCAATGCGATTTATGTGAGTGCGGGACAGAAAGTCAGCAGAGGTCAGAATGTTGCAGCGGTTGGAACTACAGGAAATTCAACCGGACCACATCTGCATTTTCAGGTAATGTTGAATGGAACACCGGTAAATCCGGCAAACTATCTGTAAGAAACGAACAGATCATAGTATGAGGCAAGATAAATGAAAAACAGAAAAAGTTTTTTGAAAGGGGCGCTTTGTGGCGCCCTTGCTATGTTATTAGTGGCAGGACTCGTGTCCTGTGGATTAAAAGTGAATAATGGAAACAGTGATATCACATCAAAAACAGAAGATAAGATATCAGAACTGCAGAACCTGATCGAGAAGCATTATATGGGGGATGTAAAAGAAAAGAATCTGGAAGATGGGGTCTATAAAGGTTATATCAATGGCCTGAATGATCCGTATTCGGTATATTATAACAAAAAAGAAACAAAAGAATTATACGAATCAACTGGTGGTGAATATTCCGGAATCGGTGCTGTGATGTCTCAGAATACAGAGACAGGAGTGATCACTCTGGTCCAGATATATAAGGATTCTCCGGCTGAGAAAGCAGGACTTAAGGAGAATGATATCCTTTATAAGGTTGAAGGAAAAGAAGTCACAGGAAAAGATCTCTCTAAAGTTGTAAGTAAGGTAAAGGGTGAAAAAGGAACAACGGTAGAACTCACCGTATTAAGAGGTGAAGATGCCAAAGAAGTAACTGTGACTGCAACAAGAGATACCGTACAGGCACAGACAATTGAGTATAAGATGATGGATGACAAGATTGGTTATATCAGAGTGTCTGAATTTGATACTGTGACGTATGATCAGTACAAAGAAGCATTGGATGATCTTGAAAAACAGGGAATGACAGGGCTAGTTGTGGATCTGCGTAATAATCCTGGAGGTTCGCTCAGTACAGTATGTGATATGCTGGATCTGATGCTGCCAAAGGGCCTGATCGTGTATACGGAAGATAAAAATGGCAAAAAGACAGAGATGAAATCTGACGAAGAACATCAGTTTACAAAACCGCTGGCAGTTCTGGTAAATGGAAACAGTGCCAGTGCATCAGAGATTTACTCCGGGGCAATCCAGGATTACGGAATCGGTAAGATTGTCGGAACCCAGACATATGGAAAGGGTGTCGTACAGCAGATTTTTGATCTGGATGACGGAACAGCCGTAAAACTTACGATTGCAGAATATTTCACTCCAAAGGGAAGAAGCATCAACGGAAAAGGAATTACACCGGATGTAAAGGTCGAATACGAAAATAATGAAGAAAATCCGGATGCAGACAATCAGCTTGATAAAGCTGTGGAGGAAGTAAAAGCACAGATGAAGTAATCGTTTGTGGATGGTGACATAGCAAAATAAGAGTTTTGAAGGGAATGCAGTTTGGCATTCCCTTTTATTATGCCTTATGGTAAAATATAAATAATGTGAAATTTAGATTATGCATATAAGGTAGGAGGAAAAAACATTGATTAATCAGTTAGTAGCCAACATAAAGAAGACAGGAGCACCGATTGTAGTAGGATTAGATCCGATGCTTAACTATATTCCGGAGCAGGTACAGAAAAAAGCGTTCGCAGAATATGGTGAGACACTGGAAGGAGCGGCAGAAGCAATCTGGCAGTTCAATAAAGAAATCGTGGACAAGACTTATGATCTGATTCCGGCTGTAAAACCACAGATCGCTATGTATGAACAGTTTGGTCTTCCGGGACTTGCAGCATTCAAGAAAACGGTAGATTACTGTAAGGAAAAAGGACTGGTTGTCATCGGTGATATTAAAAGAGGAGACATTGGTTCTACATCAGCAGCTTATGCTGTGGGTCATATTGGTAAGGTGAAAGTAGGCAGCAAGACATACGCACCATTTGATGAAGACTTTGTAACAGTGAATCCATACCTTGGTTCAGACGGAGTGAATCCATTCCTGGACGTATGTAAAGAAGAAAAGAAGGGAATCTTCGTACTTGTTAAGACATCAAATCCGTCAAGCGGTGAATTCCAGGATCAGAAAATCGACGGCCGTCCGTTATATGAACTGGTTGGAGAAAAAGTTGCCGCATGGGGATCTGAAGTCATGGGCGATGAGTACAGCTATGTCGGAGCAGTAGTCGGAGCAACTTATCCGGAGATGGGAAAAGTATTAAGAAAAGTGATGCCAAAAGCTTACATTCTGGTTCCTGGTTACGGTGCACAGGGAGGAAAAGGAAAAGACCTGGTACATTTCTTCAATGAAGATGGCCTTGGAGCAATCGTAAACTCTTCCAGAGGAATCATTGCGGCATATAAGCAGGAGCAGTATGCAAAATTTGGAGCTGAGAATTTTGGTGATGCATCCAGAGCAGCAGTTGAGACGATGATCGCAGACATCAAGGGAGCACTTGAGAACAGATAATGTCTGAACAGACGAAAAAAAGACTGATAACGAAAAAAGTAAGACAGAGTAATCTTGACAGGAGATAAAGGAAGATGGAGAGAAAAAAAGAACAGGCGAAAGTTCTGTCACAGGAGATGCTGGCAGATGGAATCTACAGTCTGTGGATTGAGACAGAAGCAGCGCTGACTGCCAGACCGGGACAGTTTGTGTCTGTATACACGACAGATGCAAGCAAATTACTTCCACGCCCGATCAGTATCTGTGAAATTGATAAAGAAGCAAAAAGATTAAGACTGGTATATCGTGTGACAGGAGAAAAGACCGGAACAAAACAGTTTTCAGAATTAAAGGCCGGAGATTTTGTACCAGTGATCGGACCTTTGGGAAATGGATTTCCATATGAAAAGGCAGAAGGAAAGAAAGTATTCCTGATGGGCGGCGGGATTGGTGTTCCGCCGATTCTGGAACTTGCAAAGCAGATGCAGTGCGCGGAAAAGCAGATTGTTGTCGGCTATAGAGATGCGCATACGTTCCTGAAAGAGGAGTTTGAACAGAACGGAACCTTATATATTTCCACAGAGGATGGAAGCGTGGGAACAAAAGGAAATGTCATGGATGCTATCCGTGAGCAGAGTCTGGATGCCGATATTATATTTGCATGCGGACCTACACCAATGCTGCGTGCGATCAAGGCCTATGCAGAAGAGAAGGAAATTGAATGCTATATTTCCCTGGAAGAGAGAATGGCATGCGGTATCGGAGCCTGTCTGGCATGTATCTGCAAGACAAAAGAAAAAGATGCACACAGTAATGTGAACAATAAGAGAATCTGTAAAGACGGACCAGTATTCTTATCTACGG
>ERZ1026903.710-NODE-710-length-14369-cov-6.610591_pt1 | contig 14369 bp, 12 predicted proteins | sample MGYA00380180_ERZ1026903 | MGnify/ENA primary metagenome ERZ1026903 (study PRJEB33269, sample SAMEA4719816) | human gut metagenome | biome: human-associated habitat; feature: organic feature; material: feces | place: Cameroon | collected 2013-10 ... | reverse complement strand
ACTTATGGAACAAAATTTGCAGCAGATAACTGGATGCACAAAGCAATGGGAATCCAGCTTGGACTGACAGATTCTCTTCGTTGTAAACTTCCGGAAGGAACGGATGGAACAGGATATTGGACCATTACACTGACAGCACTTGGATATAATGACGTGACATACAAATTCCAGGCAACAGAGGAGAACATTGTAAAAGCATCTGAGGATAAAACAATCACAACAACAAATCTTGAGGCAGCTATTGCAAAAGCAGAAGCCCTGAAAGAAGCTGAATACACAGCGGAAAGCTGGGCATCTATGCAGATGGAACTTCAGGAAGCAAAAGATGAATTGAAAAATCCAAAAACTCAGGCAACTGTAGATGAGGCAGTAAGCCACCTCAACGCAGCTATTGAAGCACTTGTTAAGATAGAAGAGCCGGCAGCAGTTGATACTTCTTCCCTTGAGAAAGTAATCAGTGATGCGGCAGCTCTGAAAGAAGCTGATTACACAGTTGACAGCTGGAAGGCATTGCAGAGTGCACTGACAGACGCTAAGAGCGCATTAAATGCAAAAGAAAGCCAGGAAAAAGTTGATAAAGCAACAGATGAGTTAAATAAAGCGATCAAAGCACTTGTAAAGAATGGAAGCCAGGCGGGAAGTCAGAGTGGAAGTGCAACTCCGACTGTTACAAAGAAGGCAGGAACAACTACGGATGGATCAGCTTCCAAAGGAACAAGTGGATCAAAAGCCGCAAAGACAGGTGATCCGGCAAATGTTCTTGGCTTATTAGGACTTGCATTCTCCTCACTCGGAGCAGGAGTTGGCGGATTTGCATGGAAGAGAAAAAGAAAATAAAGACAAGAAAATTGAGAAAATTTTTTGATAATTTCGCGGAAAAGATTTAGATTTACCGTCCTTGACAGAATAGGAATATTCTGTCAAGGACTTTTTATATATTAGGAAAGTGCTTTCCTAATATATAAAAAATGCTCCGTTTAGGATGCACACTGCGGTTGTAAAACATATATTTCCTATCGGGATAAAAGAGAGAATCTGAAAGAAATCGTGCAAAATGTATCCATTCCGGTACTCAGAAAAGATTTCACCTGTGATGAATACATGATTTATCAGGCGAAAGCAATGGGAGCCTCGGCAGTACTTCTGGTCTGTTCGGTATTAGAAGATGGCAGGTTAAAAGCGTATCATCAGCTGGCAGTCGGATTCGGAATCTCCACTCCGGAGCAGGCGGCGAAGATGTGTCAGAGCGCAGACGGTGCGATCGTTGGAAGTGCAATCGTTAAGTTGTGTGAGAAATACGGAAAAGACTGCGTGCCGTATGTTGCAGAATATGTAAAGAGTATGGGTGAAGCTTGTAAATAAGTGAAAAGGATACGAGATTCGAAATCCGAGTCTTCTTTTGATAATAATAGGAAAATACCTCTTTTGATAAGGAGCCAGATGTGGTATCATAGATATTAGATTTGTTGCTTGATCTATGATACGAATCCGAAAGGAGACTACGAATGAAGAATCGAAAACAGCCTTTATTCAAAAGCTTTGGCTATGCCTTTGAAGGAATCTGGACAGGGATTTCAAAAGAGAGGAATATGAAGATTCATTGCCTTGCAGTGATTCTTGTAACAGCAGTTGGAACCTTTGTAGGATTAACACCGATGGAATGGTGTATCTGTCTTCTCCTTTTTGGAATGGTGATCTCACTGGAACTTGTGAATACGGCAGTGGAAGCTGTTGTCGATCTTGTGACAGAAGAGAGAAAGCCACTTGCTAAGATCGCGAAGGATACGGCAGCTGGTGCAGTGCTTTTTACGGCAATCATGGCTGTGATCATAGGGGGTATCATATTTATACCTCATTTCATTGCACTACTGTAATGGAAAGAAAAGCAATCAGAAAGGAAAACAAAGAGATGGATGAGAATAAAGTAATTGTCAGTACAGAGATGAAGCAGACATTGGTGAATCTGCGAAATCTCGAAGAGATTTATGTGATCATGTCAGGGGTGACGAAGATGCCGTTTGTCCTCTGTGATGAAGAGACATTTGATGACGAGGTTCTGGTTTATTATCAGGAAGAGTCTGCAAAGGAAAAGGCAAAGACGCTTGCAGAAGATCGTTATCATGTAGGAATTGCCAAAATTGAAAAGAATGCCAGACTTGGATTTTTTACAAACCTGTATACAATGGGCGTGAATGCACTGGCAGTGAATGTTGGTACAGAGGAGGAGATCAGGATTCAGCTGGAACATCTTGTAGTTCGTAAGAATAAGGAAGAACTGCCTGAAGGAAAGAAACTGATCGAGAATCCGGAGCTTCATCTGACAGCAATGTATCTGATGCAGGAGATGCACCGCAGTATCGGACCGGAGATGCCGGAGAATGTGAAGGAACTTCAGGAAGAGATGATGGCGCATTATAAGAAAGGAACCTTTATCGTAGGAGTTCAGGAAGATAATCAGGTTCCACTTCTGAGACAGCCGGACGGAAGTCTGTATCAGCCGATCTTTACAGATATGATAGAATTTACCAGATTTGCACAGGGCAAGAAGATGAAGACAGCAGCAATCCCGGCGGATAAGATTCCGGAGATACTGATTCCGGATGCAAAGGGAGTTGCAATCAATCCATTTGGTGTGAATGTACGTCTGGATATTACAAAAGCAAATAAGCAAAAGCCAGAAGCGTAAAATGAAGAGAAAATAATTTAAATCAAAAGAAAAACTTTAATTTACTAAAATAATCACTAAGTAACATATTCAACAAAAAAACAGGATAAATATTGTTGAATATTACAGATTGACTGTTGGAAGTGAGTATGGTTATACTATACGTGGTTAAAAGAGAAAAGCGCACGATAGAGTGTTACTGGTAAAGCAGGCATAAACTATCCTTAATAAGTTCACCAGATAAGGTGGACTTGGTTATTGAGGATTAGTTTATGCCTTTTTTGCGCATTATAGTATAGGATAAGTAAGTTGCAGAACTGTGCCAGCACAAGAAACTATGGGATGCGTCAACTCTATAAGAAATGATACTAGGAGGATTACAGATGAAAGACAAGATTTTTGGAGTATTGCAGAGAATCGGAAGAAGTTTTATGCTTCCAATCGCAATTCTTCCGGTAGCAGGACTTCTGCTTGGAGTAGGAAGTTCATTTACAAATGCAACGATGATTGAGACATATCATCTTCAGGCAATTTTAGGCGAGGGGACAATTCTGAATTCCCTGCTCACAATTATGAGCAAAGCGGGAAGTATTATTTTTGATAACCTGCCGATCATTTTTGCTGTCGGTGTAGCAATCGGTATGGCGAAGAAAGAGAAGGAAGTTGCGGCACTTGCGGCAATGATCTCTTTCTTTGTAATGAATGCAACAATGAATGCCATGCTTCTGATCCGTGGAGATCTTCTTGCAGACGGAACGCTTGGAGCCGGAGTTCTGGAAGGAACTGTGACAAGTGTCTGCGGAATCCAGACATTACAGATGGGTGTATTTGGCGGTATTATCGTTGGACTTGGAGTAGCAGCACTTCATAATAAGTTTTACAAAATCCAGCTTCCGAATGCACTGTCATTCTTCAGTGGATCAAGATTTGTTCCGATTATTTCAATATTGACTTATGTGGCTGTCGGAATCGTACTCTATTTTGTATGGCCAACCGTTCAGAATGGAATCTATGCACTTGGCGGACTTGTAACAGGAACAGGTTATATTGGAACATTGATCTTTGGTATTATTAAGAGAGCGTTGATTCCATTTGGACTTCACCATGTATTCTATCTTCCATTCTGGCAGACAGCGGTTGGAGGAACAATGGAAGTTGCGGGACAGCTGGTACAGGGCGGTCAGAACATCTTCTTTGCGCAGCTTGCAGATCCATCCACAGTACATTTCAGTGCGGATGCGACAAGATATTTTTCCGGTGAATTTATTTTCATGATCTTTGGTCTTCCGGGTGCGGCACTTGCAATGTATCAGTGTGCAAAACCGGAGAAGAAGAAACAGGCAGGCGGACTTCTGCTTTCAGCAGCACTTGCATGTATGATGACCGGAATCACAGAGCCACTAGAGTTCTCATTCCTGTTTGTAGCACCGATTCTTTTTGCGGTACAGGTGATCCTTGCCGGATCTGCTTATATGATCGCACATATGTTAAATATTGCAGTAGGACTTACATTTTCTGGTGGATTTATTGATCTGTTCCTTTTCGGTATCCTTCAGGGAAATGCTAAGACAAGCTGGATAAGAATCATCCCGGTTGGAATTATTTATTTCTTCTTATATTATATCATCTTCCGTACTTTGATTCTGAAGCTGAATCTGAAGACACCGGGAAGAGAAGATGATGATGCGGAAACGAAGCTGTATACAAAAGCTGATTATAAAGCAAAAGTAGATGGAAATGATGCAGATTCTGAAAATGAAATGACACCGGAAGATCAGAAGAGCGCACTGATCACAAGAGGACTTGGTGGAAAGAAAAACATTTCTGATGTAGACTGCTGTGCGACAAGACTTCGTTGTACGGTAGTAAAGCCGGAACTGGTAAATGAAGATGTCTTAAGAATGACATCCCCATCCGGAATCGTAAGAAAAGGACAGGGAATCCAGGTAATCTACGGACCGGCTGTTTCTGTGATTAAATCCAATCTGGAAGATTATCTGGAGAAAGCTCCGAATGTGGAATATCTTCCGGAAGAAAACGAAAACAGCGCAGAAGAAACGAATAAATGTGCAGAAACAAAAGATGAAGCGAAGAAAGATGAGAACAAAACTGTTGCAGCCGGAACTGTAAAGAAAGAGCTTTGCTCTCCATTCACAGGAGTAGCAGCACCGATCGAAGAAGCGTGTGACGAAGCATTTGCAGGGAAAATGATGGGAGACGGTTATCTGGTTCGCCCGGAAGAGGGAATGGCTTATGCGCCTGAAGATGCAACTGTATCTTTTATCTTCCCATCAAAACATGCAGTTGGTCTGACTAGTGATGACGGAACCGAATATCTGCTTCACATTGGCGTGGATACTGTAAATCTAGATGGAAAAGGATTCGAAACTTTTGTAAATGACGGAGATCGAGTAAAAAAGGGTGACAAACTGATAGGTTTTGATATAAAATATATCCAAGAGCATGCAAAATCCGATGAATGTATGGTTGTATTTACAAGTCTTCAGGAAGGTGAAGAGATCAGAATGTCTAAGAGCGGAAAAGTAGAGAAGCTTGAGAAGACAGCAGAAATCGTAAGCTTGAATTAAGAGAAAGAAAGAGAGGCTCCGGGGGGATGTATCGAGTCATTAAAGTTCTGAATAATAATGGGATTCTTGTATATCATGTTGAGACAGGGAAGGAGATGATCCTTCTCGGAAACGGTGTGGGATTTGGAAAGAAACCTACAGAACAGATCGAGAAACTTCCCGGAGCCAAAGTATATTCTCTTGTCACAAGAAGAAAGCAGGAGTCTGTTCTGAAAACGGTCAATGGAATCCGCCCGGAGTTTATTGAGGCAACAGGAAAGATCATTGAAGAAGCAGAGAACGTGTTTCAGAAGATCAATCATGAGATGCTGCTTCCGTTGGCAGATCATATTGCGCTTGCAGCGAAGAGAGCGAAGGAGAACCGCCAGCTTCCGAATCCATTTACACCGGATATCCGTGTGTTGTTTGGAGAGGAGTATCAAGTGGCTCTGAAAGGGCGGGAAATTATACAGCAGCTGACAGGATATGAAATCTCAGAGGATGAAGTCGGATTCATTACGCTACATATCCATGCAGGTCTTTCAGATGAGGCAGTATCCCAGACTCTGGATGCGACCAGGATTGTAAATGAAGGGATTGCCATGATTGAACAGGAATTCGATCAGAAGCTGGAGAGCGGCTCACTTGGATGTACACGTCTGATGAGTCATATGTATTATATGATTCTGAGAACCCGTAAGGGTGAAGGGACGAATGCAGACTTTAATGATTTCATTTTTCAGAATTACCCAAGGACCGGAGAGGCGGCGAAGAGAGTGTGTGACTATATGTCCAGACAGCTGAAACAACCGGTCGCAAAAGAAGAGATCGGATTTCTTGCAATCCATATCCAGCGGGTTATCTCGCCGGATACGGTATGACCGTGTGCTCTTGAAATACTGTATACTATGATATATAGTAGTGGATAAGAGCGAAAGGGGAATCCGCAGAATGTATAAGATTCTAATCATAGAAGATGACCTTGTGATGGCAGGGGCAATTAAAAAAGAGATGGAAGCGTGGGGAAATGAAGCACGTTATGTGGAAGATTTTGCAAAGGTTCTTGAGACATTTGCAGAGTATGGTCCACATCTGGTGCTTTTGGATATCACGCTTCCTTTTTATAATGGATACCACTGGTGCAGCGAGATCCGTAAGATATCGAGCGTGCCGGTGATCTTTATCTCTTCAGCAGCGGATAATATGAATATTATCATGGCGATGAATATGGGCGGAGATGACTTTGTGGCAAAACCGTTTGACTTAAGTGTACTGACAGCGAAGATTCAGGCTCTGCTGAGGAGAACATATGATCTATCAGGAAAAGTACCGATGCTGGAACATAGAGGAGCAATCCTGAACCTCTATGATACAACAATGACTTATAATGGAGAAAAAATAGAGTTGACAAAGAATGAATTTCGTATCTTGCAGACATTGATGGAGAATAAAGGACGCGTGGTCAGCAGAGACACGCTAATGACAAAGCTGTGGGAGACAGACAATTATATCGAAGAGAATACATTGACAGTCAATGTCGGAAGACTTCGGAAAAAGCTGGAAAAAGCGGGAATGGAAGGCTTTATCAAGACGAAAGTCGGCGGTGGATATATCATCGAGAAGGAGTAAAAATGTTTTTACAATATTTGAAAAGAATCCGATTTGTGCTTCTGTGGAGTTTGCTGTGTGCGGGAATCTTTTTTCTGATTTTTGTGTTGGAAGAGATTAATCTGAAGGCAGCGGTTTATCCGACAGTGTTGTGTCTGGCATTTGGATTACTTTTTCTTCTCTGTGGATATTTGCGGTATAAGAAAACCGGGCAGAAGCTGGAACATTTGCTGCAAGGAGAAGGACCTTATGAGGATTCACTTCCGGTGGCACAAGATGGAATTGAGTTAGGATATCAGGAGCTGATCAGAAAAGAAGAACAACAGCAAAGAAAAGAACATGCCAGATGGGAGAAGTCCGGTCAGGACATGGAGGACTATTATGCAACCTGGGTGCATCAGATCAAGGCACCGATTGCTGTGATGAATGTATTACTCCAGCAGGAAGATACCGAGACGAATCAGAATCTGAAAGCTGAACTGTTCCGGGTGGAGCAGTATGTGGAGATGGCACTTGGGTATGTGCGTCTTGACAGTGGCACGAAGGATCTGGTAATCGCATGGTATCCTTTGGATGAAATTGTAAGAAAATCGATCCGTAAATATGCAGGACAGTTTATTCGAAGGAGAATCCGTCTGATCTATGAAGGGACAGATCAGATTGTTCTGACAGATGAGAAATGGCTTTCGTTTATTATTGAACAGTTGTTATCCAATGCAGTGAAGTATACGCTGAAAGGAACAGTGACGATCACTGTCAGTGAAGAAAAGAAACTGACGGTTACAGATACCGGAATGGGAATTGCACCGGAAGATCTGCCGAGAATCTTTGAAAAAGGATATACGGGATATAATGGAAGAATGGAACGGAAATCAACGGGAATTGGTCTGTATCTGAGTCAGATGGCGGCAAAGAAACTGGGGCATCAGATTACAGTTGAGTCAAAGTTAGGGGAAGGCAGCAGTTTTACGATTGGTTTGGCAGAGTATCCGTTGAGATCAGAGTAAAACGCTAAATCACACAGAGAGAAGCAAGTGACAAAATTGTCACATCAGACAGCTGGAATGTCACAGAAATCAATGTCGGCATTCTGGCTGTATTGTTATACTGAGGATGTTGAAAGAAGAGGAGGTCGTAAGAAATGACAGTTTTGGAAGTAGAAAATTTGAAAAAAATATACCGTCCGCGTTTTGGCGGTAATCAGGTACAGGCACTCTCTAAGGTAACATTCTCAGTAGAAGAGGGCGAATATGTAGCAATCATGGGAGAGAGTGGTTCGGGGAAGACGACATTACTGAACATGCTGGCAGCATTGGATAAACCAACCGAAGGGGAAGTTTATCTAGATGGAAAACCGTTATCTGCAATCCGTGAGAAGGATCTGTCCAAGTTCAGGAGAGATCATCTTGGGTTTGTATTTCAGGATTTCAATCTTTTGGATACATTTAATCTAAAGGACAATATCTTACTGCCATTGGTACTGCAGGGAGTTGATTACAGGAAAATGAATGTCAGGATGATGCCAATCGTGAAAGAACTTGGAATTGCAGGACTTCTGGAGAAGTATCCCTATGAGGTGTCAGGAGGACAGAAGCAGCGTGCAGCAGTGGCGAGAGCGCTGATCACAGATCCGAGACTGATCCTGGCGGATGAGCCGACCGGGGCACTCGATTCGAAATCAACGGATGAATTGCTCGGGGTATTTGAGCGGATCAATCAGTCGGGACAGACGATCCTTATGGTAACACATTCTGTCAAAGCAGCGAGCAAGGCCGGGAGAGTGTTATTTATTAAAGACGGAGAAGTTTTCCACCAGGTATATAAAGGCGAACAGACAGATGAACAGTTCTATCAGAATATCTCAGCGACACTGACAATGCTTGCGACAGGTGGTGAGAGACAATGAAAAGTGGACTTTATCTGAAACTTTCCGTTAATGGAATTAAGAAAAATAAGAAGCTGTATCTTCCTTATCTGATCACTTGTATCTGTATGGTTATGATGTTCTATCTGATCGATTATCTTGCAGTGAGTCCGCAGTTTGCCAAGATCAAAGGTGGGGATACTATGCAGATGATCCTTGGATTTGGTTCTGGTGTGATCTCAATCTTTTCTCTGATCCTTCTGTATTACACAAATTCATTTCTGATCCGCAGACGACAGAGAGAGTTTGGGTTGTATCACATCCTTGGAATGGGAAAAATTGACCTTGTAAAAATCATGGTTCTTGAGAATCTGATCATCAGTGTTCTGACGATTGCAGGAGGAATCGTGGGAGGAATCCTGTTTTCTAAATTGGGGGAACTTCTGGCAGCGAAGATACTTGGAAGTAATGCCGGACTTTCTATGAAAATCAGTGTTCCGGCACTTGTGGCTACGGCACTGTTATTCCTGGTCATTTTTGCATTAATCATGCTTCGGATGATCGTGTCCGTCTATCGGTTAAAACCTGTAGAACTTTTAAAAAGTGAAAAGACAGGAGAGAAACCTCCGAAGGCAAACTGGATCTTTGCAGTACTCGGGTTGCTTCTGCTTGGTGTGGCTTATTATTTATCCCTGACAATCAAAGATCCGCTTGTAGCGATGATCTGGTTTATGGTTGCCGTCGTGCTGGTAATCCTTGCAACGTATCTGTTATTTATTGCCGGCTCGGTCACATTTTGTAAAATAATGCAGAAAAAGAAAGGATATTATTATAAAACAAATCATTTTATTTCACTTTCATCCATGATTTACCGTATGAAACGAAATGGGGCAGGATTAGCGTCTATTTGTATTCTGTCCACAATGGTTCTGGTTATGGTATCTTCTACAACCAGCCTGTATCTGAGTATGGAACATGGCTTGAATCTTCGATATCCGAAATCTGTCCAGATTGAGATGTACACGAAACCGGAGCAGACGGAAGAAATGAAAGAGAATCAGAATGGACAGATTATAGAGCTTGTACAGAAGGTTTTGAAAGAACATAACCAGACCGCGGAGAATCCGGAGAATTACCGGATGCTTACAGTCAGTGGAATTGTTTCAAAAAATGAAATCTATTTTAATCCGGAGAATGCTCCGGGAGTCAATGAAGTGAATACATTTGATCATTTAAAAATGTTCTATGCTCTGCCGTTGGAAGCGTATAATCGGATCATGGGGACGAATCTGGAGCTTGCTCCCGGGGAAGCGTATCTGTATGCGAAAGATTCCGATTTCCCCTATGATCAGATCACGGTGGAGAATTCCGGGACATGGAGGATTAAAGGACATTTGGATAAAATGATTTCAAATGGAAATAATATGGCAAATATGAACAGCAGCTTCTATCTGGTGGTTTCCGGACTGGAAGATATAAAAGCTTTGGAAGAAGGAAATGTTTCCGTTTACGGTGTCAATGGTTCTTATGAGAAATGGTACTACAATTTTGATCTGTCCTGTGGAGATGAAGAGCAGATCCAGATTCAAAACGAGATTGACAAGAAAATCAATGCATTGGCTGAACAGGAATCAGAGGAATCAGATACCCTATTTTTTGGAGCTTCTACAGACAGCAGAGCCGCATCAAGGGCTGATTACCAGGCTTTGTACGGCGGTCTGTTCTTCCTTGGAATCCTTCTTGGAGTCGTATTCATTCTTGGAATGGTGCTGATCATTTATTATAAACAGATTACAGAAGGCTATGAGGATCAGGACAGATTCCAGATTCTGATGAAAGTGGGGATGACACAGAAAGAAGTGCGTCAGACGATCAATTCTCAGGTAATGACAGTATTCTTCCTGCCTCTTGTGGCTGCCGGAATTCATACGGCATTTGCATTTCCAATGATAGAAAAAATGGTGCATCTGCTTGCTTTTTCTGACAGAAAATTCCTGATTCTGGTGACAGTGTGCTCCTATTTAGTATTTGCATTATTCTATATCATTGTCTATATGGTGACTTCGAAACAGTATTACAAAATTGTTAGCGGAAAACAGGAAGAAAGTCTTTTTTCTTAATTCAAAGAGTGATAGAATAGAATTATCAGAAAAAGGAGGACTTGCTTATGATGGATCACACAATTATTACAATTGGAAGACAGTTCGGAAGTGGCGGTCATGAAGTAGGAAACAGACTGGCAGAGAGACTGAACATTCCTCTTTACGATCATAATCTGATTCGAATGGCAGCAAGAGATCTTGGAATTTCGAACGAAGATGCTGGAAGAGTAGATGAGACGAGACTTGGAAATGTGTTATCAAGCTATTATATTGGAATGGGTGATTATACTACATTTATGCTCAGTCCGGAAGTGGAGAAACCATTAAGTGATCAACTTTTTGACGCACAGTCGGCAATCATCCGCAAGCTTGCGGAACGCGGACCTGGAATCTTCGTGGGACGCTGCGCAGATTATGTTCTTGGGGATTATTCAAATGTTGTGAATACATTTATCTATGCTTATAAGGATGATAGAATCAATCGAATCATGGATATCTATAAGCTTTCCGAGAAAGAGGCTGTAGATAAGATTAAGAAGATTGACAGAGAGAGACGCCTGTATTATGAAGGTAGAACAGACCGTAAGTGGGGAAGCATTGATGCGAATGCAATCCTGCTGAATACAAGTCTTCTTGGAATCGATGGTGCGGTAGATGCACTTGAGGCGATTTATCATAAGTGGGAAAACAGATGACAAAATAAGCAGAAAAAATGAAATAATTAACAAAAAGTAAGAGGGTGTCGTTTAGTGCGACACCCTCTTTGCTACGTCTTTATTCTGGAATCTGTATTTATTTCATCATGCCGGCAAGAATCTGATTGACTTCTTTACCGTCAGCTTTGCCTTTTACCTTCGGCATGAGTTCTTTCATGATCTTACCTTTATCCTTTGCTGTAGGAGCATCGATACCAAGATCTGCAAGAACGGATGTGATCACTGCTTTGATTTCATCTTCGCTCATCATCTTTGGTGCATATTCTTCAAGAACAGCAAGACGCTTCTGAGCCTCTTCAATCAGATCTGTACGATCTTCAGGTGTCAGATCAATTGTTTCTTTTAACTGTTTGATTTCTTTTAAGATTACCTGTCCTTCTTCCTCTTCTGTCAGGTCGGCACGTTTGTCGATAGCTTTATTCTTCAGAGAGGAGAGCAGAAAGGAAAGTGCGGCTTTTCGTTCTTTGTCTCCTGCCTTCATTGCAGCGACCATAGCGCTTCTGATTTCATCAATTTTGCTCATTTTAGAGTCCTCCTTATAATTTAATATGCTTGAAATAGTTACAATTATTGAAAAGAGCGGATTGCTCTTGATTCATAAGATAAATTTTAGCAGATGGTGGTTTATATTGCAAGAGTGCACTCTGTTTTGTGAAAATATATGAAAGAAATGCATGAAAAGTATAAAAAATCAGAAAATTTACGAAAAGTAAAAATATAGGTTGACAACATTGGGCTAGGGGAGTAAACTACGTGACATAAAAGCAAAGGTGCTTTGAGAAACAGATCTCAGAGTGCCTTTTTCTTTTAATAAAATATGGTACCTATAGATTTGCCGCAAATAGCGGTAGGTCTCAATGACACAAAGGTGTGTCTTACAGCAAGAACCGGTTCAGGGGGAATGGTTCAGGGAAGCTGTGGGATGCGCCTTTTTAGTTTTCAGGTATGAGGAGGAAGTAGTATGACACAAGAAATTATTACTCAGATTTCAAGCACAGTCGGAACAGAAGTGTTCGGCATCTGGTTCCTGATCGGAGCCGCATTTGTATTCTTTATGCAGGCAGGATTCGCTATGGTAGAGACAGGATTCACCAGAGCAAAGAATGCCGGTAACATTATCATGAAGAATCTGATGGATTTTTGTATTGGAACAATCGTGTTTATTTTCCTTGGATTTGGATTGTTACTCGGGGAAGATGCACTTGGCGGACTGGTAGGAGTTCCAACACTTGGAATCTTTACAGATTATGCAAACTTTGACTGGTCTAATTTTGTATTCAACCTGGTTTTTTGTGCGACAGCAGCAACAATCGTATCAGGAGCTATGGCAGAAAGAACAAAGTTTCTTTCCTATTGTATTTATTCCGCAATGATCTCCGCAGTTGTGTATCCGATCGAAGCACACTGGATCTGGGGAGGTGGCTGGCTTTCACAGCTTGGCTTTCATGATTTTGCAGGATCTTGTGCAATCCACATGGTAGGTGGAGCAACAGCATTTATCGGAGCTGCAATGGAAGGAGCCAGAATTGGTAAATTCTCAAGAGATAAGAATGGAAAAGTAACAAAAGTCCATGCATTTCCAGGACATAACCTCGTAATTGGTGCTCTTGGATGTTTCATCCTCTGGTTTGGATGGTATGGATTCAACGGTGCGGCAGCAACAACAGGCCCACAGCTTGCATCTATCTTTATGACAACAACAATCGCACCGGCAACAGCAACCGTTGTATGTATGATCTTCACATGGCTTCGTTATGGAAAACCAGATGTGTCTATGTGTCTGAATGCATCCCTCGCAGGTCTGGTAGCAATCACAGCACCTTGTGATGTGACAGATGGATTAGGAGCACTGATCATTGGAGCAGTTGCAGGAGTTCTCGTAGTATTTGGCGTTTGGTTCTGTGATAATGTAGTGCATGTAGATGACCCGGTTGGTGCCGTAGCAGTTCATTGCTTAAATGGTATCTGGGGAACAATCGCAGTTGGTCTTTTTGCAACAACAAATGCGCCGGAAAGCACATTGAAAGGTTTGTTCTACGGCGGTGGATTCGGACTTCTCGGAACACAGCTTCTTGGTGTAGTAACAGTTCTTGCTTGGACAGTTGTAACAATGACAATTATCTTCAAAGTAATTGATATGACAATTGGACTTCGTGTTTCAGAGGAAGAAGAGATTGTTGGTCTGGATTCCAAGGAGCATGGTCTTGCATCAGCATATGCAGGATTCAGCATCATGGATATTACAGAAGGTGCAATGAATGAAAATGAAAACACAGATCTTGGTGTAGCAGATTATGACGCAGCATCTCCAATCCAGAGAGCAGCAGCTGTACCTGTAGCAGGACCGGTAGATGCAGATACAGGAATGCATAAAGTAGTTATTATCGCAAAACTTTCCAAGTACGAGCGCCTGAAAGCAGCATTGAATAATCTTGGTGTAACAGGAATGACAGTGACTCAGGTTATGGGATGTGGTATCCAGAAAGGTGCCGGCGAGAAATATCGTGGAGTTGAGATGGACGTAACCGTTCTTCCAAAGGTAAAAGTAGAAGTTATCGTAGGAAATATTCCGGTTGAGAAAGTCATCGAAACAGCATCCAAGACACTGTATACAGGACATGTCGGTGATGGTAAGATCTTTGTATACAACGTGCAGAAAGTAGTAAAAGTACGTACAGGAGAAGAAGATCTTGAAGCATTGAAAGATGTAGAATAATACTTGATTAAAAAGAAATAATCTCCGAAATGAGGTGAAAAACCTGATTCCCCGGAGATTATTTTTTATGATTATTGAACAATTTTTAAAAGAATTTTTTTTATAAGTAAAAGAGTATTCTTATATATTAT
>ERZ1026903.703-NODE-703-length-14413-cov-7.375958_pt1 | contig 14413 bp, 12 predicted proteins | sample MGYA00380180_ERZ1026903 | MGnify/ENA primary metagenome ERZ1026903 (study PRJEB33269, sample SAMEA4719816) | human gut metagenome | biome: human-associated habitat; feature: organic feature; material: feces | place: Cameroon | collected 2013-10 ... | reverse complement strand
CCTACTGGACATTCGCCTTCGCAAGTACCACAGCTTACACATTCATCACTAATTACGTGTGCCATTGTATGTACCCTCCTTTTTTGGATTACGATAGGTTTTTCCCTTTTCGTTATCCTCATTTTAATACAAGATGGGGAAATATACAAGAGTTCCTGATGTATTTATTTGAGTAATTTACAAGTTAGTCTTATAGAACTTATAAACGTGGAAAATAGAAGATTTCTATCCTAAATTAGTAAAAAACAAAAATTCACGAGATTTTAAGAAATTATCTCTTCCATTTTTCAAGGATTCGTGTATCATAATGGATTGAGAGTTAAAAAGTAGAAAACATAGAGATAAAATTGTGTAAATGAAAAGAAGGAGAAGGTTATGCGGAAACGAAATGTAAGAGCAGCGATTGCGGCAGCACTTTGTATGACGGTACTTGCAGCCGGCTGCGGAAAGAAAGCAGATGATCCGGTTTTTACAGGAGATAAGACAGAAACACCGGTATATCAGGCGAATCTGGATGCAATCAAATCTTCTGCATATGCATCGGTAGACAATCTGGATCTGGAACCTGGAACTTATATTTCTGTAATCGGAAGGGCATCTTCAACACCATATTGGAATCAGGTAAAGGCAGGGGTAGAGCAGGCAGCAACGGACTTGAATACAGCACTGGGCTATTCAGGAAATGATAAGGTAAAAGTATTATACAGTGCACCGGATGAGAATGATAATATCGATCAGCAGGTGAATATTCTGGATGAAGAGCTTGCACGTTATCCGGATGTGATCGCAATTTCCAGTGTAGATGCAAGCGCATGCTCCGTCCAGTTTGATCTTGCGATTGAGAATGGAATTCCGATCGTAGCATTTGATTCGGGAAACAGCTATCAGAATATCCAAAGTACTTGCAAAACGAATAATATAGAAGCGGTAACAACAGGAACAAAGAATTTCTGTGAGAAGATCGGTGACAGTGGAGAAATTCTGCTGCTTGTGCATGATACAGTATCAGATACGGCGAAAGAGCGTGAGGCAGAAATCAAAAATGAACTTGCAGCAAATCATCCGAATGTGACTGTTACAGAGACAATTTATCTGGATCAGCTGGAAATATTGAAGAAACAGATTGTGGCTGAACAGGTAGGGGTAACACCAGAAGAACTGGCAGCCGCAGAAGCAGGAGAAAAGAAGGAAGAGACAACAGGAACAGGTGATGCTTCCGAGACAATTGCAGATGCAGCATCGAATGCGGCTTCTTCATCAGCAGACGAAAGTGCGAATGAGACAGCACAGGAAGCGGACAATGAATTGTCCGAGAAGATGCAGCAGGTCAACGATGGCGCGGCAAAGATGAGTGATGAAGATGCAATTCAATATTATATGGAGAAACATCCTGATTTAAAGGGATGTATTGCTACGAACGAGACAGTAACCCAGCTTGCAATTAGGACGCTGGATCAGTTTGATTCAGAAAAACATATTACATTAGTAGGGTTTGATGCAGGAAAAGAGCAGGTCAATGCATTGAAAGATGGAAAGGTGGATGGACTTATTGTGCAGAATCCTTTTGGAATGGGATATGCGACAGTAGTTGCAGCGGCACGTACAGTTCTTGAGATTGGAAATGAAGCTGAGGTCAACACAGGATATGTGTGGGTGACAGCAGACAATATGAATGACGATACGATAACACCGTTCCTTTACGAATAAGTTGAAAATAAATCGAACAATTTCATAAAAGAAAAGAGCTTGTCAGGCAAAAGAAAAACATCAGGATTTTATTACTTCTATATTTCTGAATTTCAGAATGAAGTATAAAACCTGATGTTTTCTTTGTTTTATTCACGTTGTCCTTTAAGCTTTGCTTAAAGAAAAAATAAATTCGGTGCCAACCCCTTCCGTACTGATTACATTGATATGTTCATCGTGAGCCTGTATGATTTCTTTTACGATCGAAAGTCCAAGTCCGGTTCCTTTCTTATCTTTTCCACGGGAAAGATCTGATTTGTAGAAACGCTCCCAAATCTTATTGATTTCCTTTCTTGAGATTCCGATTCCATGATCCTTTACAGAAACAAAGACTTTGTCATTTTTTGTTGTTACTTCTACTGTAATAGAAGAGTCATTCTCACTGAATTTGATCGCATTATCCAGAAGATTATAAAGAACCTGTTGGATTTTGCGTCGGTCAGCCATTACATCAATCTGTTCAGACAGTAGAAAGAGCTTAATGGATATATGCTTCTGAGTACAGACACCTTCGAAAGACTGGGCAGTATGTTTGATCATCTCCTGAATATCAAAGGAAGTTTTATTGAGCAGGAGCTCTTTTGTATCAAATTCGTTCAAAGTAAGAAGATCCGTTGTCAGGTCAGTCAGTCGTTCCGTTTCGAAGAGAATGATATTTAAGTATTTCTCATGAAGCTCTGGTGGGATTGTTCCGTCTGCCATTGCTTCTACATAACCCCTGATTGAAGTCAACGGAGAACGGAAATCGTGGGATACATTTGCTACGATCTTTTTCTGATAATCATCAGAATCCTTCAGTTGTGCAGCCATAAAATTCAGTGATGCGGATAAATATCCGATCTCATCATGCCTGTTTACCGGAATCTCGTAATCCAGATTGCCCATGGCATATTGCTTCGCAGCTTCTGTGATCAGCAACAATGGACGATGGACGAAGAAATGGAACCCGAGCAGGAAGATGAAGGACAACAGGAAAATAACTCCAAGAGAAATATAAACCGGAACCATCAGCGTGCGGCATCTTTCGTTGATCAGAGAGACAGGGCTGTGAATGATCAGATATCCCTTTGTATAAAATCCCTGTGTGACAGGAGCCATTACAGTAATCATATCTTCCTGAAAATAATTATGATAGGTTCCGATCATGTACTGGTTGCTCCCGATTTCGGCCGGATCAAAATTATTGACTGATTGTGGTGCAGTAGTATCCTTCAGGTTGGCAGAGGTGATCATTGTACCATCTTTTTCAACAAACCACAGAGAAGAATTAAGATACGTCTTCATAGCAGATAACTGAGAATGAACAGCCCAGCTGGAAGATTCGTTTGAAAAATAGGAAGGCAGATAATTATCTGCAATCATGGTTGCTTCTCTGTATAATGTCTGTGAAGTATCTTTTTCCAGACGTTCGGTGATCAGTTCTGTGGTCAATGTTGCCGTTGTGAAAACACACAGAAACCCGAAAATAATATAAAGTACAATAAATTTTAAATGCAGAACTGCTTTCATAATTTCTCCCTAAGTACTCATCGGTCACCAGATGCTGTTTACAGTATCCAGGATCGATGATTTAAATCTATTTTGTCTCAAATTTGTAACCAATTCCCCATACAGTACTGATATTCCAGTGAGGGTGGTCTTTAATTTTTTCACGCAGACGTTTAATATGAACATCAACGGTACGAGTGTCTCCGATATATTCATAGCCCCAGATACGGTCTAAGAGCTGCTCTCTTGTGAATACCTGATTCGGTGATGCAGCAAGACAGTAAAGGAGTTCTAATTCTTTTGGCGGCATATCAACAGGATGTCCGTCACAAACAACAGAGTAGTTTGTAAGGTTGATTGTCAATCCGTCAAACTCTGCACATTTTGTTTTTTCAACAGAAGTATCATTCTGTTGTCCAACCTGATATCTTCTCAAGACAGCTCTTACGCGGGCCACCATTTCCTTAGGGTCAAATGGCTTCATGATATAATCATCTGCTCCGAGTTCCAGTCCGAGAACTTTGTCAAATACTTCACTTTTTGCCGAAAGCATGATAATCGGTGTGGCAGCTTTGGAACGAATCTCACGACAAACCTGATACCCGTCAATTCCTGGAAGCATCAGATCAAGAAGGATCAGATTTGGCTGATAGCTGTCAAAAGCTGCAAGCGCATCTTCTCCATCATATACTAATTTTGTATCAAAACATTCTTTTGTGAGATAAAGAGAAATCAGTTCAGCGATATTCTCATCATCATCTACGATTAGGATTTTCTGTTTTCCAAACATTCTTTTTTCCCCCATTAACCATGATAAGGTAGTTGATAACTGTTTAAAATAATTAGCCAAGTTCTACAATTGTTACACCAGCGTCACCTTCACCGAATTCGGCAAGGTGATAGGATTTTACATGTTTCTGACGACGCAGATATTCATGAATTCCCTTTCTGAGTGCTCCGGTTCCCTTTCCGTGAACTACACGGACAGTATTCAGGTGAGCGAGGATTGCGTCATCCAGGTATTTATCCAGCTCAGCAACGGCTTCATCAACAGTACGTCCGAGCAGATTGATCTCAGGTCGGACAGAAAGAGATTTTCCCATTTTAATTTTGCCTTTTGAAGTACGGTTCATTTTCTTCGGTGCATACGGAGAGACTTCCTCGATAATCTCCAGATCAGAGATGTTGACCTGGGAGCTGAGGATTCCCATACGTACGGTAAGATTCCCTTTGGCATCAGGTAGAGAGCTTACGGTTCCTGTCAGGTTCATGCTGAGAACTTTAACGGATTCTCCGAGCTTGAAGTCAGATGCTTTATGCTCTTTCTTTGGTTTCTGTGCTTTCATTGCAGACGCAGATGCTGTATCTTTGATCTTCTTACGCAGCTTCTCACGTTCCTTTTCCATCTCTGCAGCAGAAATGTTTTCCTTGCCGAATTTACGGAAATCCTTGATCGTCTTGTCGGCAACTTCTTTTGCTTCACGCAGAATGGCGTTTGCTTTTTCATTTGCCTCGCGTAAAATGCGGTCGCGCTGATCATCTAATTTCTCCTGGCGCTGTTTCGCCTGGGCTTTCAGGTCTTCCGCTTCTTTCTTCAATCGTGCGATTTCTTCCTGTTCCTTTTCAATCGTCCGTTTGCTTGTCTCAAGATCAGTGAGAAGATCTTCAAAGGAAACGTCCTGTTCACTGAGCCGTTTCTTTGCATCTTCAATAATATAATCCGGCAGACCTAACTTCCCGGAGATCGCAAATGCATTACTTTTACCAGGAATACCGATCAGCAGACGGTAAGTCGGACGAAGACTTTCTACATCGAATTCACAACAGGCATTCTCCACACCCGGAGTGGAAAGTGCATAGACTTTTAACTCGCTGTAGTGTGTGGTAGCCATTGTACGGATACCTCTCTGGTGAAGATGGGACAGAATAGAAATTGCAAGTGCGGCACCTTCCGTCGGATCTGTACCGGCTCCAAGTTCATCAAAGAGAACCAGCGAACGTTCATCTACTTTCTTAAGGAAAGAGACAATATTGGTCATATGAGAAGAGAATGTACTAAGGCTCTGCTCAATACTCTGTTCATCTCCGATATCTGCATAAATCTGATGGAATACAGCCAGTTCACTGCGGTCTCCGGCAGGAATGTGAAGTCCGGACTGTCCCATCAGACAGAATAAGCCGACCGTTTTCAAAGAAACAGTTTTACCGCCGGTATTTGGTCCTGTGATGATCAGCAGTGTGAAGTCTTCCCCAAGTGTCACGGTGATCGGAACAACTTTTTTCGGATCGAGCAGTGGGTGACGTCCCTCACGGATACGGATGCGTCCCTCTTCATTCAGAAGCGGCCGGCTGGCGCGCATGGATATTGCCAGAGCACCTCGTGCAAAAATGAAGTCAAGATCCGTCAGAGAACGGTAATCCACACGGATTTCCTCGATATATTGTGCGGCTTCTTCACTTAGATTTGCAAGAATCACCTGAATCTCTTCCTGTTCCTTTGCATAAAGTTCTTTTAAGTCATTGTTCAGTTTTACGATTGCCATAGGTTCAATAAAAAGAGTAGAACCTGTTGAAGACTGATCGTGAATGAGTCCCTGTACCTGTCCACGATATTCCGCTTTGACAGGTACACAATAGCGGTCTCCACGCATGGTAATGATTGCATCTTGCAGATAAGTGCGAAGGGAACCGTTGACCAGTGTAGTTAAAGTGGCGTGTACTTTGTCATTGATGTTATTAATGCTTCGACGAATCTGCTTCAGTGTGGAACTGGCATCATCACTGTATTCATCTTCGCCGATAATACAGCGGTCGATTTCATTTGAAAGTGGTGTCAGTGGTTCAAGCAGGTTAAAATATTCATCCAGGCAGTCACAAGCGTCCTCTTGTGTATCATGTCTTCCGTAGGCCTTAACCCTGGCTGCATTTACAAGCAGGCGGGAAATACGGAGAAGTTCTGTGCTGCTGAGTGAGCCGCCAATCTCCAGACGTTTCATGGACTCTTCAACCGGTGCAGCGTCACCAAACGAGATACGTCCCTTTTGCACGATTCGTGTATAAGCGGCAGCAGTCTGTTCCTGATAAGTGTTGATCTTATGCAGGTCGGTCATTGGCTTCAAACGACGGCAGAGCTGTCCTCCACGGAAAGATGTCGCTTCCTTTTCAAGAAGAGCAATGATCTTATCATATTCCAGTTTAAATAATGTTTTTTGATTCATTTATGTTCCTCTGTCATTTCAACTTAATACTAATTTTTTAATCATGTAGCTGTTCACAATACATGTGAACAATAACTATTTCCGAGTCTTATTGTACCTTATTATTTCATTAAATAAAAGGCTTTTATAGATATTGAACAATCTATATGAATCAGTTATACTAAGTAATGGAAATGTCCGTGTCGGTTGATTTTGTAGTTGACACGGAAGTGAACAGTCACGAATGAGGTTCATGTCAATGTCAGAAAAGAAAAGTAATGGTCAGGTTCCGGAAGAGGGTCCTGACGGGAAAAATTTAGAACAGTCAGAAAAAAAGGAATCTTTTGCATTTCTCGAAGAGACGATAAAACCAAAGAAGATCAGCAGACAGCAAGGAATGAAACAGCTCATCCGGATTGCAATATGCGGACTGGTTTTAGGAGGCTCTGCATGCCTGGGATTCTTTGCATTGCGCCCGCTTGCACAGCATTTATTTCCTGAAAAGACACAAGTTGTGACAATCCAGGAGGACAATCAATCAGAGGAAGATTTAGCAGAAGGTGGCGACACGACAGAGCAGAATGACGCGCAGAATCAGCAGGAGATCAGTTATGTACAGATGATGTCCAAAGCATATGAGAAAGCACTGACAGCGAAGAAGAGTGTGGTATCTGTTACGAAAGGAGCAGAACAGGAGAACTGGAATGCAGAAGCGACCGGAATTGATGAGAGCGTATCTGGTGTGATCGTTGCGGATAACGGACCGGAGATACTGATTTTGTCCTATGCTTCGATCTGCGAAGATGCAAAAGAGTGGTGCGTTACATTTTCAGATAAATCAGAATATAAGGCAAGCCTGAAAAAAAAGGATAAAAATAGTGGATTTGCAATATTTGCGGTAGATAAAAAAAGCCTTTCAGATGCCACATGGAGTGCTTCAAGTGTAGCATCACTTGGCAATTCGAATCTGACAGAACAGGGTGATGTTATATTCGCACTGGGAAATATTTTCGGTTATGCCGGAGGAAGCGGATACGGAATTGTCAGTTCGTCAAACTATAAAGAAATCGGACGCGACGGAGAGTATAGCGTGATTGCGACCGATATGAGCAGTGCATCCGAAGGAACGGGTATTTTATTCAATCTGGATGGAGAAGTGATCGGAATGATTTCTTCTGATATTTGGAAAGACCGGGGAGTACGTACCGCAAATGCTTATGCGATCTCAGATCTGAAGTTGGTTATCCAGCTGTTAGCGAACGGTGCAAGTGTACCATATATCGGTGTGTCAGGAACAGCAGTGACAAGTGGAATTCAGAAAGAAGAGGGCATGCCGTCAGGAATCTATGTGATTGACGTGGCAGCAGATTCACCTGCAATGGCAGCGGGCATACAGAGTGGAGATGTGATCTGTTCTGTGAATGGAGAGAAAATTGTAAGCATGAGTGCTTACCGTAAACTGATGTTGACGCTGAAAGCAGGAGATCAGATCAAAGTGGAAGGGAAACGCCGAGGATCTGAAGGATATGTAGATATTAAATTTGATGTTATGATTGAAAGTAAAGAATAATAAGTGAAAGAGGCAGAAAATGAGATTTATAGATGGATTATGCGAGGGAGAAACAATCAGGAATGTATATCTTTGTAAAGGAAAGCGTTCCGCAGAGACAAGAAATGGAAAGCCGTATGATAATCTGATTCTTCAGGATAAGACAGGAACATTAGATGGAAAAGTATGGGATCCGAACTCCCAGGGAATCGCAGATTATGATGAGAAGGACTTTATTGAAGTTTTTGGAGATGTGATCAATTATAACGGAAATCTTCAGTTGAACATCCGTCAGATCAGAAAGGCGGAAGAGGGAGAATACAATCCGGCAGATTATATGCCGACAACAGAGAAAAGTGTTGATGGAATGTACGAGGAGCTGACAGCTTATATTCGTCAGATCTCTAACAAATATTTAAGACAGGTGTTGGAATTCTACTATATAAAAGATGAAGCATTTATCAAAAAATTCAAGGCACATTCCGCAGCGAAGACAGTACATCACGGATTTTCCGGGGGATTGCTTGAACATACACTCAGTGTAACTCGTATGTGTGATTATTTTGCAACAAGCTACTCTATTTTGAACAGAGATCTGCTCCTTAGCTCTGCAATTCTTCATGATATTGGAAAAGTGAAAGAACTTTCTGATTTTCCGGACAATGATTATACAGATGAGGGACAGCTAATCGGACATATCGTGATCGGTGTTGAGATGATCAATGATGCAATCCGTTCCATTCCAGGATTTCCGGAGAAGCTTGCACATGAGCTAAAGCATTGTATCGTGGCACATCACGGTGAACTGGAATACGGTTCTCCAAAGAAGCCTGCACTGGCAGAGGCAGTTGCACTGAACATGGCAGATTCAACAGATGCAAAGCTTCAGACATTGACAGAGCTGTTCAAAGGAAAAACAGGAACAGACTGGCTTGGATATAATCGTCTGTTCGAGTCTAACTTAAGAAGAGCATCTGAGGATTAAATTTAACAATGAGAATAACAAGTGTCACTGTTTGCAGATTCTATGTGAGCAGTGGCTATTTGTATGGTACAAGGGTCAAAAGGTCATGCGTTTCTTGCTTGCATGAAAAAGCATGACTTATTGACCCGCAAAACACCGAAAAGTAGCCATTTTTCGTAGAAAAATGAGCGGATTTGAGGTGTTTTAGGATTGCGAGAGCATGAAATGCGAAGCAATCCGTGTATCATAGGGGTCAAAATACCTTTTGACCCCAACATCTTTGTATAATTAAGAGTAAAATAGAAGAGAGAAAAGAATGAACAAGAATGATATTGTAACAGTTGAAATAACAGATATCGGAGTGAGCGGGGAAGGAATTGGCCATGTGGATGGCTACACGCTCTTTATCAAAGACGCAGTGATCGGTGATGTGGTTGAAGCGAAAATCATGAAGGCAAAGAAGAATTACGGCTATGCCAGATTGATGAAAGTCATCACACCATCAGAATATCGCGTAGAACCAAAGTGTGCATTTGCCAGAAGATGCGGAGGCTGCCAGATCCAGGAAATGTCTTATGATCGTCAGCTTGTGTTTAAGGACCAGAAGATTCGTGGCAATCTGGAACGAATCGGTGGGTTCACAAAAGACCAGATCGATACAGTGATGCAGCCGGTTGTTGGAATGGAGCATCCGTTTGGTTATCGTAATAAAGCACAGTTCCCGTTCGGAACGGACAAAGAAGGCAATCCGATCACGGGATTCTATGCCGGAAGAACACATGATATCATTGCAAACACAGATTGCGCTCTTGGCGTAGAGCAGAACAAAGAGATTCTCGAGATCATTTTACAATATATGCGTGAAAACAAGATCAAATCGTATGACGAGAAGACTGGAAAAGGTCTGATCCGGCATGCATTGATCCGCTATGGCTTCAAGACAAAAGAAATTATGGTCTGTCTTGTGGTCAACGGAAAGAAACTTCCGAAAGCAGAGCGTCTGATTGAAAAGCTTATTCAGATTGAGGGCATGACAAGTATCACGATCAGTCCGAATACACGAAAAGATAATGTGATTATGGGAGATTCCTATGAAATTCTCTGGGGACAGGGATATATTACAGATTATATCGGAAATGTAAAATATCAGATTTCCCCATTATCATTCTATCAGGTAAACCCGGTACAAACAGAGAAACTATACGGACTTGCACTTGAGTATGCAGACCTCAAAGGTGATGAAACCGTGTGGGATCTGTACTGCGGAATCGGAACGATTTCCCTCTTCCTTGCCCAGAAGGCAAAACAGGTTTACGGAGTTGAGATTGTGCCGCAGGCAATCGATGATGCCAAAGAAAATGCAAAGATCAATGCGATTGATAACGCAGAATTTTTCGTTGGAAAGGCAGAAGAAGTTTTGCCGGAATATTATGCAGAGTATGAGCGAGAGCATAATGGCGAGACAGCTCATGCAGACGTGATCGTTGTGGATCCACCGAGAAAGGGCTGTGACGAGACACTGCTGGAGACGATCGTGAAGATGCAGCCGGAGAAGGTTGTGTATGTAAGCTGTGACAGTGCGACATTGGCGAGAGATCTGAAGTATTTGTGTGCGAATGGGTATGAGATTACGGTGTGCAGAGGGGTGGATCAGTTCCCGCAGAGCGTGCACGTTGAAACGGTATGTTTATTGTCCAAACTTCATTCAGACCATCATATCGAGGTAGAACTTGAGATGGATGAGCTTGATTTGACGGCTGCGGAGAGTAAAGCCACTTATGAGGAAATCAAGGATTATGTTCTGAAGCAAAGCGGATTGAAAGTCAGCAACTTGTATATTGCACAGGTAAAGCAGAAATGTGGCATTATTGAGAGGGCAAATTATAACCTGCCGAAATCGGAAAATTCCAGACAGCCGAAATGTCCGCCAGAGAAAGAAGCCGCTATAAGGGAAGCGTTGGAACACTTTCAGATGATTTGATTTTGCATAGTTGAGTTGTCTGTCATCTCCTTGATATAATGAAAGAAAAAAGGACGGTGGCGTTTATGAGAGAAAAGACCAATCATCTATATGTGGATAGCCAAGAAAGAAACCTGTTATTACATAGCCTTGTGGAGCTGAAAAATCAGCTTATACAACAAGGTAGATATACAGATTGCGTTGACGAGCTTATTTTTAAAGTCATAAATGCACCGACCAAGAGAATGAAAATTGAATATATCTAAGGCAGATTACGAAGCCGCTTATTCTTATTGATTGTTAAGAGTAAGCGGCTTTTTTGCGTTCTCTGGTACTGTTACATAGCCACCTTGACAAAGTGGCTAAATCTATGCGAAAGGAGGACGCACCTATGTCAAATTGCAAAGTGATTGCTCTGACAAACCAGAAAGGCGGTGTCGGAAAGACGACCACAGCGGTCAATCTCGGTGTGGGTCTGGCTAAGCAAGGCTCTAAGGTGTTGTTGATTGATGCCGATGCACAGGCAAACCTCACAATGGCTCTGGGCTATAACCGACCAGATGATATACCCGTCACAATCTCTACTGTGATGCAGGACATCATGGATGATAAATCCTTTGATGCTTCTGGCGGGATTATCCAACACAGCGAGGGCGTTGACCTGCTCCCGTCCAATATCGAGCTGTCGGGTCTGGAGGTAAGGCTTATCAATGCCATGAGCCGTGAGAGTGTTCTGAAAACCTATGTGAATGAGGTCAAAAAGAATTACGATTATGTGCTTATCGACTGTATGCCATCCCTCGGTATGATTACGATTAACGCATTGGCGGCGGCTGACAGCGTGGTTATCCCGACACAGCCCCACTATCTTTCTGCGAAAGGTCTGGAGCTTTTGCTTCGCTCCGTATCAAAGGTCAAGCGGCAAATCAATCCCAAGCTGCGGATTGACGGTATCTTAATGACAATGGTAATGCCCCGCACGAACATTTCTAAGGAAATCACAGCAACAGTAAAGAGTGCATACGGACAGAAAATCAAAGTCTTTGATTCCGAGATACTCCATTCCATCCGTGCGGTGGAAGCAACCGCAGAGGGTAAGAGCATTTTTGCCTATGACAAAAGCGGAAAGGTAGCCGCAGCTTATGACCAGTTCGCAAAGGAGGTGGCAGAGATTGGCGAGAAGCAAAGGAAGCAAAATCGAGCTGACCGCATACGATGACCTTTTTGAAACGGACGAGAGCCGTGCAGAAGCGGCGTTAAGCAAGATTAGGGACATTCCCATTTCAGAGATTGACGAGTTTCCAGACCATCCATTCAAGGTTTTAATGGACGAGGATATGGAACAGCTTGTTGAGAGTGTCAGGCGGAATGGAGTAATGACCCCTGCGACAGTTCGGCTCAAAGAGGACGGGCGGTATGAGCTTATCAGCGGTCACAGGCGAAAAAAGGCGTGTGAGCTTGCGGGGCTTGAAACGCTGAAATGTGAGGTTAAGGAACTGACCCGTGACGAAGCGGTTATTGTCATGGTGGAAAGCAACCTGCAACGCTCTGTTATTCTACCGAGTGAGAAAGCCTTTGCCTATAAGATGCGGCTTGAAGCTATGAACAGGCAAGCAGGCAGACCCCAGAAAAATAATTTGACACCAGTGGTGTCAGATTTTGAAGCTACCCGAACAAATGAAAAGTTGGGAAAAGAAGTGGGAGAAAGCCGTGAGCAAATCCGCCGCTATATCCGCTTAACCGAGCTTGTACCAGAAATTTTGCAGATGGTTGACGACAGGCAGATTGCTTTTCGTCCTGCGGTGGAGATTTCCTATCTCTCCGAGGAACAGTAGTACACCCTGCTTGAAGCCATGAGCTACAACGATGCTACCCCGTCACTTGCACAGGCTATCAAAATGAAGAAGTTTATGCAGGAGGGAAAGCTGACGGACGAGGTTATCAGCTCCATCATGGAGGAGGAGAAGCCTAATCAGAGGGAAAAGCCTGCTTTCCGTGATGAACGGATAACCAAGCTCATCCCGAAGTCCATCCCCAGAGGACAGGAAACGGATTTTGTTGTAAAGGCGTTGGAGTTTTACAACCGCCATTTACAGCGGAATAAGGCTCACGAAAGGTAAGCCACACACCGAGGGAGAAGTCTGTCCTCTGGGGGATAGCCATTTTTTTCGGCTTCCCCCTCTCCACACCTCTCCCCCTTGATACTGCCAGTAACTATCCGAGAAAAGAAACACTTTAAGCTGTCCGTAAGGGGCAGCTTTTTTCGGTCAGTAAGGCAAAGCAACACAAAACAATAACAGGAGGTAACGATGAAAATCCGTAAATTATTCAAGAAAGCCGCTGACCTTGCGTTGGCGGCGGTCACGGCATTGTCCGTAATGCCTGCGACAAATGCGTTTGCAGCAGGCGATATTGGTACGATTTCCTTTACCCACACCTATGACAGCAACGGGAACGCCATGAGGTACAATTCCAGTGCTGTCATTAACGGTTATACTTCGGGCGGTACGGGAAATTACAAGTACCGTATGTATGTAGACGGGGAAACGGCGTTCTGTATCCAGCCCGGCGTCCCCTTGAAAACAGGTGACACTCTGGCAAAGGCATCTTCCGACACATGGAACGCCCTTTCCTCTAACCAGAAAAAGGCGGTAGGGCTTGCCCTGCTCTATGGGTATCAGGGCAACAGCGGCGGATTGTCTGGCACGGACGATGAGAAGTGGCTTGCCACACAGACCCTTCCACTTTTGGCGAAACGGTCACGGCTCTGGAATTAGCCCCAGAGGGTACGAACTACCGAGCCAAGACACGGTTTGCGAAGTTCTATAACCTGCCAGAGCTTATGCAGATGTTTCGTGAGATTGCGGATATTCAGACCGCCGATATGCTGAAGCTCCCCGTGCCAGAAGTCAGATACCACAATATCAAGACGAAGCCGAGTGAGATACAGAAAGAAATGGTGGCGGGGCTTGCCAAGAGAGCAGAGAAAGTCCGTGCAAGGCTTGTGAAGCCGAACATCGACAATATGCTCAAAATCACAAATGACGGGCGAAAATTAGCACTCGACCAGAGGATGATTGACCCGATGCTGCCCGATGACCCAGACAGTAAGGTAAATACCTGCGTGGACAATGTGTACCGTATCTGGGAGGAACACGCCGACACAAAAGCGGCACAGCTTGTATTCTGCGACCTTTCCACCCCGAAAAATGACGGCACTTTCAATGTCTATGACGATATGCGGGAAAAGCTCATCCGCCGTGGCATCCCTGCGGAGCAGGTGCGTTTTATCCATGAAGCGACTACCGATGCACAGAAAAAAGAGCTGTTTGCGAGGGTCAGAAGTGGCGAGGTGCGTATATTGTTTGGCTCTACCCCGAAAATGGGAGCAGGTACGAATGTGCAGGACAGGCTCATTGCCATCCACAATTTAGACTGCCCGTGGCGACCCTCTGATGTAGGACGGATTTTGCGGACATTCAAAATAAAAAAGAATGTGGAGGTAACAG
>ERZ1026903.699-NODE-699-length-14495-cov-64.368144_pt1 | contig 14495 bp, 19 predicted proteins | sample MGYA00380180_ERZ1026903 | MGnify/ENA primary metagenome ERZ1026903 (study PRJEB33269, sample SAMEA4719816) | human gut metagenome | biome: human-associated habitat; feature: organic feature; material: feces | place: Cameroon | collected 2013-10 ... | reverse complement strand
GCTCGGACTGTGACTAAACGCAAGTATCCGGGTTCTGCGCCTGTTCCGGTGGAGCCAGCCTTGCCCCACCTATGGCATGGACCTGTTCGCTCGCTCAGTTTTACAAAGACTGTATTCTCTGAAATCCGAGGTCATGGCGGGTCTGTCACACAGCGCGTTTCCCTTCGTATCCGGGTGTCTTTTTATTCAATTTTCAATCTGCATGAGGCTTGTCTGAACCTCGGGCCATTGTGACCCGAAGTGTTTTGCCTCTCATAAGCCATTTCATTTTCCGGCCTAAATCGGTACGCCTTACAAAGAATTTTTCAAATTTTTTTCTAAGTGCCGCAGACCTCGCTCGATTGCGACACGAACCACTTTTTCATGGACGCCCTCTGCCCGGGCAATATCCTGTTTGGTCATGCCGAGAATGAAATGAGCGTAAATCCGTTTTGCCTGTTTGTTCGGCAGACTGGCAATCGCCGCATGAAGCTCCTGCATGGTCACTTTCCGCTCATACAGTTCATGGGGAGATAAGGCGACAAAGACAGCTTCATGCTCCAGCCCGTCATCCCGATCAAGGGAATAGTAGGCTTTGTGGCGGTATGTACGCAGCCGGTAGGCAGCCTCTTTACGATCAAACTCTTTGAACATTTCTGCAACTTCTTCCGATACTTCCATGAAGCAATCTGATGTATAGAATGGGTAATAGTCCCGCAAATTGATAATAGCCATATTGACCTCCGTTTCGGTTGTTGGTTGACGAGCGACCGAAGCGGAGGGCGGCGGAGAGCGACACCGGGGTTGGACTTCGGGCCAAGTTGGCCCGGGGCAAAGCAAAAGAAATGCGCCCGCACAGCAAGACACTATGCAGACGCATGAAATTACATTATCATAATTGTACTGATATATTGTACCTTCATAGCCAGACTGTCCCGGAGGGGGAGCTACGCTTTTTTTAGCTGGTGAAGGTCATGGGAATTGTGAGAAAGTAAGATGGACACGGCGACACCCTCCTATGGGCCGCCGTGGGGTTACTGAATATCCAAAGAGAAACGGCGGCTCTGAAAATTGAGCCGCCGTTTCAAATAGACGTATTGATAGGCTGCTGTACGACGGCTTTTTTTCTTTTGCCGTCGTGCGGCAGTCTTTACTCTTGAATTACGCTACAAGTACCAGAACTGGAAAACGCTTATTTTTACTTCAGTTAGCTGGATCTTTCAAAGAAATCGCATACACCGTATTGATCTGTAATGGATAGCTCTCTGCAATGTTACCATCGTAATAGACAATGACTTCATCACCAATGTTGAAATCAACCATGTCATCTTTGTTCTCTGCATCCAAAGAAACATCGCAATATGCTCCGTAAGGGTAAGCGTCTGTCTGGATGGAAATAAGTATGGAGTTGTTATAAACTTCTTCCACAACGCCGGTAATGCTGGACTCATTCTTTATGATGTCGTCCATAGAACGCCCACAGCCAACAAGACTTAATACACAAAACAATGTTAAAATGAGTGATAGAATCTTTTTCATACAGGTCACCTCCGTCTTTTGCCATCGCTCGGCTGATTATGAAAGCAGAAATTATTCCTGCGAGGTGTAATCTTCTCCAATAGGATTATTCTTTAGCATGAGTGATTGTGCATCTGTTTCAGATATTTCTTTAATTTCTGAAATTTGATGGTTGCCATCCCTTGAAATAGTAACACATACTCCATTTTCTTCATCAGTGTAAACAACAGCCTGTTCACTGTCCAATAATATCTTAATTCTCTGATTATTATAATACCAACCGCCGCTCTGCTCGTTGTAGGTAATGCCATAGTCTGCATAGTCTTTAAGCCAAAGTTGGGGAGTAGATTCTCCCTTTTGTACAGTACTCAATGATGTATCAGTGGGATTAAAGTTATTATGCTTTTGGGTATGACGGTCATAATTTTCTTTGGAACACTCTTTAATACCAACAAGGTTATTTTCTTCGTCCCGGTCTGCCTCAATATCCACCGTTCCAGAAAAGAAATTCGTGAAACTCGCTCCAGCTATGGGGTCATTAAAAAATCTCACTACATTCCCATTATAGGTAAAATAATAATTCTCCTGATCATAGCTCAAGCCGTAAGGTTCATATATGGAGTAGTCCACACTTCCACCAGGCAGTTCTGCTGTAGTAGAATCGTTCGCCGCATTTTCCGTATCAGAAACGGTTTGTGCCTGATAGGAAACATTTTTCGTAGTGTTGTTATCGGAAGGAATATTCACTGATGAACTACACCCAGCTACCACCCCCACAAGCAATGCACTTCCGAGAGCTAATGTAAGTAGTTTTTTTGTGCTCATAAAATAAACACCATCCTTTCTTTGAATATATATAAAGGATACCACTACCTTTTGTGATACATTTGGGATTAGTTTGTGATTTATGTGTAGTTGAAAAGCGGCGGGTTGATTACCCACCGCTTTTCCATATCTTTCAAATTATAAAAGAGAACTTTACCCCAGCTTGCGTATTGCAACCTCTATTTGAAACAGATGACGATGAATATGTTGAAGGCGCATATAATATTTGCCCTGATTGTGGATGTAAAATCAATTTTGAGAATGATGGTGGAAATGGCTTTTGCGTAAATTGTGCCCCTAATCATTGAAAAGTGGGCGGCAACCAATAACACGGTTGCCGCCCACTTCTTATTTACTTTGCCACCAGCTCGGAAAGCTCCCGCAGCACCTTTGACACCTCGCCCCATAACTTTTCATAGTCCCGCTTCAATCCGTCGATTTCCTCCGGGTACACGCCATAGGTGTGTGCGTGTACGGCAACCTGATTGAGATTGTTGGAACAGCGCCGTTGCAGAGAGATCAGCTCTTTTACGGGCGTAAGGTCGATGTGCAGGATATACCCGTTCAGAGCCATTTTCCGTACATAAGCCCCGGCGTTGGAAATGCCCGCCTCGGTCATCCGCTCATGGATGGCCGCCAGCTCGTCCGGCGTTACCATAACGTGCAGATGGACATTCCGCTTGCGGTTCTCCATCAGCGTTCCAGTTCCCGGCCTTTCCGGCGCTCTTTGGGCTCCTTTACCTTGTCCAGCGGCTTTGCGTCCAGCTCCGGGGGCGTGGGCGGGATGGGCGTATTGTTGGGTACGCCGTCGATCATGTTGCAGTTCTGCTCCGTGGAGAGCTCGGCGGTTTTGAGATAGTTGTCTTTTTCGTGCATAACGATCCTCCTTTATCGTTCCTCATGGTTTTTATGGCTCCGCTTCTGGCCGGGCTCCTTCGGGGGTTCCTGCCCTCTGGTTCCTTCTTTAAGCCGGGCGGTAATGGATGGGCGCACCCGGTCAGGATTGCCCGGTGCTGGTTTCAGTTCATAATCCTCCATCTGCTTTTCGGTCAGCGGCTTTGCGTAGGTCAGTTCGCCCCATGCCATCAGCCTGCCGTCTGCCACAGGACGCCGCCTGTCGTCATCGTAGTTGACGATGGAAAGAGGCTGGTTATCCGGCGGCTTCGGGTAAGTTCCTATGTCCACGGGCCGCTGGGTGGAATAATAGCGGTAAACGCCCTCCGATCCCAGCTCGGTATGCTTGACCGCCGCATGGTAAAGCTGCTGATAGTCGTCCACCCGGCGGTCAAAGTCCCTCTGCGCCCACGCCTGACTGGTTTCATAGCGGCCCCAGTAGTAATCCCGATGGCCGTTTTCCCCCTCGGTAAACTGCCAGGTCACAAAGGGGCTGGGCGCTCCCGGATTATGCCCCAGCGCAAAGCCGTGTCCGGTTTCAAAGGTGGCAGCTTTCAAAATCACATATCCTTGTACTGTCTCCAAGAGATCCCTCCTTTCTGTGCCTCGGGTCAATATGACCCGAGGTGCTGGATGTTACGAAATAAGAGGGCAGACCGGGGAGAAATATAATAAGATATTCCCACCCCGGAAACACCCTCAAAAAAGCCCGGAATGTCAAGCCTTTGGAGGCGGCAAATCGTAACAGCCGCCCGGCCTTTTCTCCCGCATTTTCCTCATGCGTTCCCGGCTTTTCCGACGGTTTCCTTCGGCCTTGCAGACGTCGGAGCAGTAGGCTTGACGCCCCTCGGGCAAAAACGCCTTTCCGCAGACCGCACAGGCCCGCAGCTCCGGGGAGATGCCTTCCGTTGTCAGCGCCGCTTGAAGCTCCGGGTCAAGGGGCAGGACAGCCTCACGGAAGTAACGGCAGTACGCCCCTGTCCAGCACTTGTGCAGCATATAACAGGCACAGTCAAGAGGAAGGCACAGGCCGCTTTCCCGGTCATAGTTGGCACACATCCCCGTGACCAGAGAACGGATTTTCTTCTTCTCGTCACGGGTCAGCTCCCGGGCGTCCATTTAAGACTTCGGGCCACGATGGCCCGAAGGGCGGGGCTCCACGATCAGCGCCCGGAACTTCTTCCGGCACTGTTTTTTCTTTCCTTTGCACTCCTTGTAGTAACGGCATCCCTTGCGTATCTCGACTTCCTCCGTCAAGGTCAGCTCATACTGTGCCTCGAAGATTTCCCGCAGTTCGTCCTGCACCTGTTCCCGGAAATACACATGGTACTTTGCCGAGAGATAGGACGCCAGCTCATAGGGGTTATGGCCGATCTCGTCCACGGAATAGCGGTACTCGTCATAGCCGGGATGGGTGCTTTCGATGTTCGCTACCGTCTGCGCCAGCTCGTTTTCCAGTGCCGTGTAGTCCTCGTCCACCCCCAGCAGGTCCATATCCTCCGAGGCGTAGGAGGTGCCGGATAACGCATACGCTTTGCCTGCGCCTGTGAAGGCGAGGACTGCTGGCTGTCAATGGCGACGGCGATATAGTTCTGGTTCTTCTTGCCGATATAGGAAAGCTCCACCGCCGTAGTAAAACCCAGCTTTTTTTCATCCATCAGCTTCATCAGGTCTGGAACCAGCTCATTGAGACGGATATACCGCTGCACCTGCTTGACCGCCATCTTATTGCGCTCGGCCACGATCTCGTTGGAGCGTTTACCTGCGTCCTTCGGGTCAATCTGGCCCGAAGTGCGGGAGCCCTGGTGCTTGATAGCTTCAAGCTGCATTTTTAAGGCTTTGGCCCGCTCACTGGGGAGGATTTCTTCACGCTGGTTCAGATTGTCCTCGACCATCTGGGTGATGGCTTCATCGTCTGTCAGGTTTCGGACGATACAGGGCATATCCGCATATCCGGCAAGCTCACTGGCTTTCTGGCGGCGGTGGCCGGACACGATCTCATAGCCGCCATCCTCACGGGGACGGACGATAGCGGGCTGGGTAACGCCCTTGTCCTTGACGCTGGACACCATAGCCCGCATTTCTTCATCATCCCGAACCTCAAAGGGATGGTTCTTGAAGGCGTGGAGTTCATTCAGCTTGATATAGACGATCTGCTCCTTGCCCCGGCGTGGTGCATCCTGCGGCTTTTCAGGTTTCTTCGGAGTGGGAGCGGTCTGCACCGTTGGAGCCGTTTTTTTCTCCGGCTCCTTTTTGACCGTCTTTTCCGGTTTCTGTGCGGGGGCTTTGGACTTCGGGGCTGCGGCCTTGTCCTTATCTGCTTTCGGGGGACGGCCCCGGCGCTTCGGCTGTTCCGGCTCTTTGGGTTTTTCATCTGCTTTTTTCGGAGTCTCCGGCTGCTTTTCCGGTTTCTCCACTTTTGCCGGGTCAGGCTTTTCCCCGCTGGGAGCTGCCGCCCGTTCCTCGACCTTCTTTTCCTTCATAATTTCAGAGAAGTTATAGACGGAAACCTGCGGGTTCTTTACCTCTGGTTCCGTCTTTTTTTCCGGCTCCGGAGAAACGGAAACCTTCTCCGGCTCTTTTGGGGGAGCGGGAGGCGTTTCCTTGCCCGGCCCGCTATCTGTTACCGGCTGTTCCGGCGTTTTTGTGGTTTTATCATCTGCCATAAGCATTTACCTCCTGTTTTTTGGCATGAAAAAAGAGGCTCAACTTTTCAGTCAAGCCCCCGTGGGAAGTTCCTCCTTTCTCCGCCATGATACAAAAATACCGCCCGTAGTCTCGTTTGGGCGGTACTTTGTGTAAGATTGGCAGTCCATTATTAAGTTTTTTATTATGTTCCCTTTGTACACCGTTGCAACCATGGATGGTAAGTTAACAATATTTGCGGAATATACCCCTGGGCAATTTCCCAAGGTCTATAGGAGTCACCCTTCCGGGCAGGAGTTGCTGATTGAGCTGTGCAATCTGAACTTGGAACTTCGGAACAAGCCTCTGGAAAAATGTGCACGGATTCTGATTCGGTGGAGTCTGGAGAATATTCATCCCTACTATTTTTACGGAGATGATGTGGCGTACCTGGAAATGAACAACGATGATCCGAATGGCTTTTGGGACTGCATGGTGAATAGGTTGGAATCCTATCGCGTTTTTGTGGAAGATATGGTGCAGGATTTGGAGCAGCTCTATACCGACACCATGACAGCCTTCGCCATCCGCAGTCTGATGGAGGGAAAAGCAGCCGATGCTCAGAGAATCTACGATGGTGTCTGTGTACCGGAACAGCAGAACCTGCTCCGCGAGTGGTATCGGACAGACAGCGCCCACCGTCCCCTGGTGCTGCAGCGGTTTGTCGAGAAAATATCGAAGCTGAATATGGGCTTGGAATATGACCTCGCCACCGGGCAGATCCAGCTGCAGCCCTCCGTCAAATCCGTGGTGGACGCAGCCTATTTCGGCCTTGCCAGATTTATGGCGGTAAATGCCAACGCCCTAGATGACTACGGCGGTAAAACCAATATTGCGTTCTGCCAGGCTTGCGGTAAGGCGTTCATCAAACGAGGGAACCGGCAGAAGTATTGCGGCACTCTGGAATGTCAGAGTGTGAGGAATAAACTCAAATCAAAGGCGTATTACTACCGGGAAAGGGCAAAAGGCAATATAAAATAATTGCTGTTATGCGGTGGCCCCAAGGGGGAATACCTCCAAAACGGGAAACGGCTGACTGTACAAGCAAATTACCGGAGTGGATATGCCAAAAGATAGTGAAATCACACTTGGATATGTGCATGATCGGCACAGAGTTGAAAGGCGAAATGCTGCGATTTCTGTACCTTGCCACAAGCATAAGTTCAACTATTTTGTTGCGCAATCGCACAATCTTGCGACAACATCTTGAAAAAGCTGACACAAGATGATATGATTCTTTTGTATATTTGTGATATCATCAGGAGGTTTCCTATATGGCCATTTCCTATAACAGACTGTGGAAGTTGTTGGTTGATAAAAAGATGAGCAAAGCTGACCTGCGAAAAGCCGCCGGGTTGGCCCCCAATACCATGACCAAACTCCGCAGAGATGAACCCGTGGCGATGGGCGTGCTGGAAAAGATCTGCGGCACGCTGGATACGGATTTTGGGGATATTGTGGAGTATATAAAGAATTCGGAAGTCTGAATATAGATGGTTTATTGGACAGAAAATGCAATAAAATGATAATTGATGGAGGAATCATCATGGATAAATACGTTGAAACGCTTGATGCGTTGATGAAAGCAAAAAAAGAAAAGAAAAAGAAAGAGCCTACAATTAAGGAAAAAGAAGCTTTCGCAGCGCATGGCTTGGCCTTGTTGCGGATACAGGTTTGACTGGCCGCGCAGAACAGTATTTGTACGAAGGATTTGCTTTCTGCGGTGCAGAGCCTTTCTATGCCTATTTGATTCAAACGGAAGATCCGATTGCAACTCTGGCAACACTGTTCGGCGGAAAATACTACGGCATTGACAGCAATGTATCTTTCCGGTTGATGGCGCATTTGTTAGCATTGACGCTTAATAACAATGCTCCCAAGAATATACTGGCACCCATAATTAAGCGGTTGCCGAGTGCATGTGTTAATAAAGATAAAAAACGACTCGGCACGGCTGAGAAAACATTGGAGAAGTATTTTCTAGCGGAACTTCGACCGGATGCGGAACTATGTCCTCTTGCAGATATTGGAACCAAACCGGTATTCATTAACGAGTTTGTAGCGCTTGTTTCTTCCATAATGGATGGCATTGAAAATGCTGGTTCCGCAAAAGGCGTTGTTGTAAAAAATACTGCAAAGATTCGCAAGTGGCTTGCTGATTATGATTTTTCCCAAAGTGTCATCGCAGACACGAAGACTGATTCAGTAACCCCTGCATCAACAACAGATGCAGCGGAAAAAGCGAAGATTGTATCTGTTGCAGACAATCCCCCGGAAGATAGAGTTCCAGCACAGAAAATGACCGTTGCACAGCCTGAGGAAGATACTCCTGCCGATATGATAGCATATCTTGCTGCGTTGCTGGGGAAAGCATCTAAAGCTACAGCTGTTGTGAAGGCCGAGAGTACGCAACAGAGAGTTAAAATTGATGCATTGACCCAGGCTTTGGAAACTGAGCAGAATAAACTTCATGGAACCAATCAGCAGATAACAGGCCTACAGGATACTATTACTGAGTTAAGAAAAAAACTGTCTGCAGCTGAAGGCGATATCATTGTGTTGAAACAGACGGTGGAGCAAAGAAATGCAGTCATCGCCGAAAAAGACGCGGAAATAGCAGAAAGAGTTAAGATGGCAGAGGTTCTCTGCCGGGACAGAAGTAAACAGGCTGATGAGTTGCTCCAGAGACTTGCATCCAAGATCCGGGTCGAATATCGGGATTTTGTAGATGCATTGGATGTGCCTATGAGCTGCGATTTGGGAGAGAACCTGAGACTCCAGCTTCAGAGTATCTTCGATATACTGGAAAAGGGCGGCATGAAAATTGAGTGAGGTGAAAAAATGTGGCAACAGGATTGAAATATTATTTTGGCATTGACTTCGGCACAACCAACAGCGCAACTGTTGGATATGTGGTGATGGATCAAAAGCCAGAAGCCGTTAAATACGGCGATGAAGAAGGACGTCCGATTCCGTCCGTTGTTGCAATTGATAAAACCACAGGCGCTGTATTCACTGGCCGGGATGCATGGGATAAGAAGATGGAGCTGAGCGAATCCTGTGAGTATATTTCATCGGTTAAGACCATTCTGGATTCTGAGCAGATAAAAACAATCGCAGGCTGCGAATGGACTGCCGTCGATGTGGCTAGCGAGGTTTTTAAGTATCTGAAAGCCAATGTGCATAATCGTACCGGAATTGACATGGAAGAGGCAACTGTTGCGATTCCCGTTGGCTTCAGCGCATCAAAGCGTGCCAAACTGCGTGAAGCAGCAAAGAAAGCCGGTATTCATATTAGTTCTTTTATTAGTGAACCCACTGCGGCCTTTTTTGCAAACTATAATGAACTGAAAAGTTCTTCTGTTGTTGCGATTTTTGACTGGGGCGGTGGCACGCTGGATGTATCCATTCTTCAGCATGTCATCTGAATTGGCAACAGTCGGGAGAGGCATTGCCGGTGACTATATCGATGATAAAATTGCCAAGCGAATTCATGCGAAAATTGCCCGTAAAAAAGGTGTTGAGAAGGCATTCGCAGATATGCCATCCAGCGCCCAGGATATGATGTGGGTTCGTGCCGAGCGGGCAAAACGCATGCTGGGCGATGATGATACCGCCACGATTTCCATCAATAATTATGGCGTGTATGGTGCCTGCCGTGAAACATTGGAATATGACTGGTTTGCTGACATTGTAGATCCGGAAGTCACGATGGCGATGGACTGCCTAGAGGAAGCTATCCGTCAGTCGGGAGTTGGACTTGCCAATATTGATCGGATCGTTATGGTGGGCGGTAGCAGCAATTTGCGTCCTCTGTTGGAGAAGATGGATGACAAGTATGGAGATAAGCTGTTCTTTCCGGAAGAAACCATGTGGAATGTCGGCCAAGGTGCTGCCATGTTGGCAATGACTCCCGGAGGTTATTATGCCAATCAGTCTATTGGTATCGTTCTGAGTGACAATGCATACTATGAAATTCTGAAACCAGACACTCCCATTCGTGGATGGGAGCATACATGTCACTTCGGAATTGTGGACTCCAGCAAGGAAGCCCGTTTTATTTTTGGTGGCAGCCCTGATATCGAGGCTGCCCCGGAAAGATATAAGACACTGACAATTCCTGCATACCGTTTCCTTCAGGAGCAGATTATACTCAATGCATCTGTTGATCAGAATATGAGGGCACTGTTCCGCGAATGTGGGTACTCCACTGAATTCCGACCACTCAACGCATCAGATTACGGAGTTCTCCAGAACCGGAAAAGAATCATTCTCATTGGAATCAGAGGAAATCATGAAGGCTTTTATCCTGACATTCCGGCTATACCAAATCAATATTTGGTAAGTGAGATATTTGGCGATTTGCCTGCTATACCTGCTGGTGGCGGAACGACCGAGCCGGTTCCTACAGCACACTACGATGGTCAATATCTGTATGAGTCCGGAATCAAGGAGTACGATACTGAACCAGCAACATTCCACCAAGCGAGACCGCACACAGACCAAGACTTGGAGATTTATCGGATTGTTGTGGATACATGGAACAAAAACGGTGTTCGGGTGTCATATGGTGTCATATATAGATTTGCCAGCGAATCTCCGGACACATCAAAATACTACATCTTTCCTGGACCGATTTAAAGTCGTCGCCGGAAATCTGCCGCATGCACAAACGATTGTTGCCCATATCGCCCGGGATGGGCACTATTTTATCCATCCGGATATTGAGCAAAATCGTTCAATCACGCCACGTGAAGCTGCCAGAATACAGACATTCCCGGATAATTATTATTTCGAATCAAAAAAGGGTATTCCCTCACGAACATTGGCGTTCAAACAAATTGGAAATGCAGTACCAGTGTGCTTGGCATATCATGTTGCCATGGCTTTGCTGGACAGATTTGATGAACAGAATTAATCTTCACGGAGGGAGATTGTTGTGGCCGATGTACATACTCCGGAACAGCGAAGCTACAATAAGTCCCGGATTCGCAGCAAAAACACTAAACCGGAAGAATTGGGGAGGAAATTTCTGCTCTCGCAAGGATTTCGGTATCGAAAAAATGATGCCAGGCTGCCAGGAAAACCAGACATTGTGCTACCAAAATGTAAAACGGTCATCTTTGTGAATGGTTGCCCATACAAGACCTTTTATTAGACGCTGAGTGCTACCACAAAACAGAAATAGAATATCCGTCTCGTATGGATCAAGTTCAAATTGCAGACTGACTATTGCTGCCAGTGAGTCCATTCCCTTGCGAAGATCGGTCTTCCCGGCTGCTATGTAAATCTTTTTGAAACCCGTTGCATCCTTAAGCATCGTGCAGCACCCGTTCGATTTCTTTCAATGCCTTAATTGCAGCTTCACCGGTTATCTTCAGCCTGAATCCCGGGGCTGAGACTTGGATTACAATGCTATCCGTATGGGTCTTGAAAGTTGCCTGACACATCTTGGTGACCTCGACGAATGGAACCGGTAATGTTTGTGGTGCCTGCTCTAAAATCGGTATATCACTGGGATCCTGCGCACATTTTAATAATGCTTGCTCATGGCGGTAGTAAGTAGAATAACTGATTCCTTGCTTCCGGCACCATTCCTTTACCGGAACACCTGAATTGCGGCACTTCACAATGCGCTGCTTCCACTGTTTTTGGCTTATAGCCCGCTTCATCTGACTCACTCCCATGGCTACGACTCCTCCTTGAGACTTTTCAGGATTTCCTGATAGTTACCAAGAATTCTCAGTAATTCTTGATACCTTTATTATCTCACAGGCGCCGTTGCTTTCACAGGACGTCATTTATTATGCGCTTACGTTATCATTTACGAAATTTCCGCATAAAACGAAAGCGTGCGGAAACTTAACATCCCTTGCCCATAATTGTGGATTGTTACGGTTTGACTTAGATTTTGATGAAACATGCAAATACTCTTTGCTTATTCGGAAAAATTCTCTTGAATCAGCAAAATGCTTTTGCTATAATTAGCGTATAGAAGGGCGGTGTTAGCTTGTTAATCGAAGAACTGATTGAACTAGCAAACAAAATATGCAAACAGAAAGCCGAAGAGCAAACAATAGAACTGAAATCCGCACAGACGGGTTGCCCTAAGAGGCTGTACGATACGCTGTCGAGTTTTTCCAACCAAGACAGTGGCGGTATCCTTGTGTTCGGTATTGATGAGGATGCTGCCTTTCAGGTCGTCGGCGTATATGATCCGCAGGATCTGCAGAAGAAAATAACGGAACAGTGCTTACAGATGGAGCCTCCGGTTCGTGCCGTATTCACCCTGGCAGAATATCAGGGGAAAACGATTTGCGCTGCGGAAATCCCGGCAATCGACATTGCGGAGCGTCCCTGCTACTATCGCGGTGCAGGGCGTACCAAGGGTTCCTACATTCGTGTCGGAGATGCGGATTTGCCGATGACAGACTACGAGCTATACAGCTATGAAGCGTTCCGTAAGCATTTGCATGATGACGAGCGACCCGTTGAACGGGCGACGCTGCAACTGCTGGACACAGAAAAGATCCACCGCTATATTGAAAAAATGCGTGTAGACCGACCCGGGTTTTCCAGACTGACACAGGAGCAAGCCATGGAGATGCTGAACATTACAAGAAACGGTGTTCCAACCTTGGCAGCAGTTCTGAATTTTTGCCTTTACCCACAGGGATTCTTCCCGCAGCTTGGCATTACGGCGATTGTTGTGCCTGGCACGGAAATCGGCGATGTAGATCAGGATTCCGCACGGTTTATCGACAACAAGCGAATCAGCGGAACCATTACGGAAATGGTGGAGGAAGCACTGAATTTCTGCCGTCGGAATATGAAGGTCAAAACCATTATCAGCAAAGAAACCGGCGCCCGCACGGATAAAACGGAGTATCCCGTAGATGCCCTCCGCGAAGCAATCCTCAATGCCGTTATTCACCGCGACTATAGCATTCATACGGAGGGAACACCGGTTCAAATTGACTTTTTCACGAACCGTGTCGAAATTCACAGCCCCGGAAGCTTGTATGGCCGGATGAGCATCGAACAGCTGGGTATTGCGAAACCGGATCTTCGGAATCCTGCGCTGGCCGTCATGGCAGAAACGTTGACCGCAGCAGAACATCGTTACTCGGGCATTCCCACTATGCGTAATGCGATGAAGGAATATGGCTTACCGGAACCGAAATTTGAAAACCGCAGAAACGAGTTCGTGGTAACACTTTATAATAAAGCGGAAGAGGAGAAAGAAGCAGTAAATACCAAACCTGTCGGAGATCTGTTGGCGTTTTGTCATGAGCCGAAAACACGGCAGGAGATTGCGGCATTTTTGGGCGTGAAAACCGTGTTTTATGCGATGCAGCATTATGTTCAGCCTCTGCTTGCTGCTGAAAAGCTTGCAATGACCATACCGGAGAAGCCCAAAAGCAGAAATCAAAAGTATTATACAGTTCGATAGGCAGACTTGATGTTGTCCTTTATGCCCCCATTGTCCCGGTGCATCAGGACGAACGCTGCAAAAATGCACCACGCCGTCAAAGCATGATGCATTTGTATCCACGAACGGTAGATTTGCCAACAAAAGCTCGTTGAAACGACAAGTTTCAACGAGCTTTTTCTACCTTATGGTAAAAGTGGTAACAATCTGGTAACTTTGACCCCAAAATGACCCCAAAACGGCAAAACGACTGCGCCCGGACGGCTGAACTTTTCAACCGCCCGGGCGCTTTTTGTGGATAAATTTTGCGCAGTTGGCAGGTAAATACAGGTGCGGTCAGCGTGGTCAACCCGCTTTAACGAGTACCAGAACGCTGTTGTTTGGCACTACGATTTGGTCTTGTTTGGTGGGAATGGGTGGGTTCTTATATTGGCGTAGGTTTTTTTGGATTTGCTGCTTGACTTCCAGCAGGGCGGCGTCTAATGTTGATGCAGTGATGACGATTTTGGGGAAGTCGGGAACACGGGCAGTGCAGCCGTCCGGGAATAAGGTGCAGAGTACAGGGTAGGGCTGGTTCTCAACGGAGACGCTGTACTGCATCCCGAACATATCGTTCATCTTGTCCATCTCGCGCCGCTTGTGTTCGTCCATCCCCGTCCAGGCGGAGTATTTGCCCGCCAAGGGCCTGGAACAGCTGCTCCAGACTGTAAACAAGGTGAAGCGACAGATCAACCCCAAGCTCCAGATTGACGGGATACTTCTAACGATGGTGGACAACCGCACCAACTTTGCCAAGGAGATCGCCGCCCTGCTGCGGGAAACCTACGGCAGCAAAATCAAGGTGCTCGGCACGGAAATTCCCCATTCTGTCCAGGCGAAGGAAATCAGCGCCGAGGGCAAGAGCATTTTTGCCCATGACCCCGGCGGCAAGGTGGCAGAAGGGTATCGAAATCTGACGAAGGAGGTGTTGAAACTTGAAAAGCAGCGCGAAAAAAATAGAGCTGGCCTCGGTAGATGATCTGTTCTCCACCGAAGAAGGCCGTCAGTATGCAAAGCTGGAAAAGATTCAGGAAATCCCCTTGTCTGAACCGGCTCCTTACAACCTCCTTATAATATAAGTGTAATGTGATAGGGAAGGAGGAACAATGGCACGAGCAAAAAA
>ERZ1026903.694-NODE-694-length-14543-cov-13.049489_pt1 | contig 14543 bp, 11 predicted proteins | sample MGYA00380180_ERZ1026903 | MGnify/ENA primary metagenome ERZ1026903 (study PRJEB33269, sample SAMEA4719816) | human gut metagenome | biome: human-associated habitat; feature: organic feature; material: feces | place: Cameroon | collected 2013-10 ... | reverse complement strand
CCGTCAGCCGCGCAGCGGCCTTATATGTTTCTTATGTAGCTTATGTTCTTATGTTACCGCGGTAAGCGCAACGGCGAATAGCCGTTAAACACTTTTACAGCGCGCGTGGGAGGTGCTCCTGGAGTTGCTCGCGCAGGAATTGGCGGTCGATGTGGGTGTAGAGCTGGGTGGTGCGTATGCTTTCGTGACCAAGCATGGCCTGTATGGCACGGAGGTTGGCACCGCCCTCAAGGAGGTGGGTGGCGAAGGTGTGGCGCAGAGTGTGCGGGGAAATGGGACGGGTGATGCCGGCACGGGCGGCAAGCACCTGTATGGTGTGGAACACGGTGATGCGCGAAAGGTGCTGGCGACGGCGGAACGAGAGGAAGAGGTAATCGTCCTCGCCGGGTTTGGGGGTGATGTGGCAACGGTCGTCGAGCCAGAACTGCAGCTCGCGCACGGCACGGGGCGACATGGGTACGAAACGTTGTTTGGAACCTTTGCCTATGACGTTGAGGAAGGCGTCGGCGGTGTAGACGTCGGCGAGGGTGAGGTTGCAGAGTTCGCTGACGCGCAGGCCGCAGCTGTAGAGGAGTTCGATGATGGCGCGGTCGCGGTGGCCTGTGGGCTCAGAGAGGTCGATGGCGGCCTCGAGGGCGTCGACCTCGGCTATGGTGAGCACGGTGGGGAGGTGGGCCGGACGGCGTGGCATTTCGAGCATTTCGGTGGGGTCGGCGGTGATGATGCCTTGTGAGAGGAGGTAGTGGAACCATGAACGCACGCCGCTGAGTATGCGGCAGACGCTGACGGGGGAGATGCCGAGGTCGATGAGGGTGTAGGCGAAGCGGTGGAGGTGGTCGAGGGTGACGGTGTGGGGCTGGAGGCCTTGGTCGGCCATGTAGCTGAGGAGTTTTTCGACGTCGGCGGTGTAGGCTTGGGCTGTGTTGGAGGCCATGCCTTTTTCGAGCATGAGGTGGGCTTTGTAATTATCGAGTGATATGGTGGGCATATTTGATTGAAAATTAGTAACTTTGCGGTGCGGAACTTTTGACTCTGGCGTTGTTGGCCGGAGGGCGGGTTCCGTGCAAAGTTACAATTTACTTGTCAAAACCATTGGCGGAGCTGGTCGTTAACTGGCTGGGCTGATGGTGTGTGATGACTATTTGCTACAGATTTTATGAAAATCCTCATTATGAATGGCCCTAACCTGAATTTGCTTGGCGAACGTGAGCCTGGCATTTATGGTAGGGGCACGATGGACGATTGCATGGAGGGCTTGCGGAGGGCTTTTCCGGAGGTTGAGCTGGTGTATTACCAGAGCAATGTGGAGGGGTTCTTGATAGACCGCTTGCAGCAGGCGCGCTCTGAGGGCGTGGCTGGTGTGGTGCTGAATGCTGGTGCTTATACGCACACGAGTGTGGCGCTGCATGACTGTATACGGTCGCTGCAGATGCCTGTGGTGGAGGTGCATATCAGTAATGTGCACCGCCGTGAGGAGTTCAGACACCGGTCGATGATTTCGGCTGCGTGCGCGGGGGTGATATGTGGCTTTGGCCTTGACTCGTACAGGCTGGCGGTGAGCGCTATTGTGCAGGCCGGCGGCGAGGGGCGATGACAAATAACTCAAGTTTCGGATTTAGCAAAGGCGGGCTGAAGGCCCAATGTAGCACATAGCCCAGGGCAAGCGAAGCGACACCCTGGGTATCGCGGGTTGGAGCAGTCGCGCCCTGTAAGGGCAAAAGCATTAAGCTTTGGCATAGGTATTGAAAAATATACATACAATGTTCCACTTTAAGACCGCTAAATCAACTGTCAAACAATAATAACAACATAAAGGGTAAAGCTTTTGCCCTTACAGGGCGCGGAGACTCTACTATGCGGGAACCCCAGGGTGTCGCTTCGCTTGCCCTGGGCTATGTGCTCCATTGGGCTTTCAGCCCGCCCTTGTTATATGCGAGACTTCGATAAATAACAGGCTGCAGGCCTTAGGGGCTATGATATAATTGCTTTCACGAGAAAATAACTATACTTGACTATCAATAATGTATAAGAAGACTAAGATTGTTGCGACGATTTCGGACATGCGCTGCGACGTGGGCTTGATTCAACGCCTGTATGACGCTGGTATGAATGTGGTGCGCCTTAACACAGCGCATCAGGACGCTGTGGGCATGAAACGGGTGATTGATAATGTGCGCGAGGTGTCAAGCCACTTGGCTATTCTTGTTGACACTAAGGGCCCGGAGGTGCGTACCACGGTGACTGATCAGCCTATTGACTATCATAAGGGTGATATTGTGACGATTGTGGGACGACCTGAACAACGTACTACGCGCGACGTGATAGCTGTGAGCTACCCCGGTTTTGTGGACGACTTGAGCGAGGGGGCCCAGATATTGATTGACGATGGCGACCTGGGGCTGCGCGTGGACCATAAGGAGGACGGACAGCTGATTTGCCACGTGGAGAATGATGCGACGCTGGGCTCGCGCAAGAGCGTGAATGTGCCGGGTGTGCGCATTAACTTGCCTGCGCTGACTGAGAAGGATAAGCGCAACATTGAATTTGCTATTGACTATGACGTGGCGTTTATTGCTCACAGCTTTGTGCGCTCGAAGGAGGACGTGAAGGAGGTGCGCGACATATTGGACGCTCACGACAGTGACATACGTATCATTGCGAAGATTGAGAACCAGGAGGGCGTGGACAACATTGACGAGATAATTGAGGCTGCTGACGGCATTATGGTGGCTCGCGGTGACTTGGGCATTGAGGTGCCGCAGGAGTTTATTCCGGGTATTCAGCGCCGCTTGGTGGATAAGGCTATCAGGGCGCACAAGCCTGTGATTGTGGCTACGCAGATGTTGCAGAGCATGATTCATAACCCGCGCCCTACGCGTACGGAGGTGACGGACATTGCGAATGCGGTGTACTCGCGTGCTGACGCGCTGATGCTGTCGGGCGAGACGGCTTACGGCGACTACCCTGAGGAGGCTGTGAAGACGATGGCTACTGTGGCATGGCAGGCTGAGAGGGACACGTTTAAGGAGTTTGGCGATGTGGACATTCCGCTGTCGGAGAACCCTGATGTGACGGAGTTTTTCTCGAAGGAGGCTGTGATGGCTACTAAGCGCATGAAGTTGCGTGCTATCATTATGGACTCGTACACGGGTCGTACGGCGCGCTATGTAAGCTCGTTCCGCGGCGAGAGTACGATTTTGGCTATTTGCTATAAGGCTAAGACGGTGCGCCACCTGGCGCTGCAGTATGGTGTGTATGCTATTTATATGCCTATGAAGAGTTATGGCCATGAGTTTTTGCTGGCGGCGCTGCGCAAGTTGCTGTCGGACAATATGCTGAAACCTGAGGACCGCATTTGCTACCTTGGCTCGCAACGCAAGGAGCAGAGTACGTCGTTTATGGAAATGAATATTGTGAAGAACCTCTTCAGAAATGAGGGGGAGGACGCGCTGCCTAACTGATAAGCTTTAGCTCTGAACGCAAGCATAAAGCGCAAGCACAAAGCGCAAGCATAAAGCGCAAGCTTAAATGGGGGCGACGCGTCCCGCGTCGGGAAAAATTGTGCACGTCAGTTATGATGATTGGCATGTACCGACGCGGGACGCGTCGCCCCCATTTGGGTTTGCGCTTTGTGCTGGCGTTTTGCTTGCGCTTTGTGCTGGTGCTTTGCTTGAGATGTCCCGATGCGGGACACATCACCCCCAGCCCTGCTCACAAGAGTTACTTTTTAACCTCATAACCTTATAACCTCATAACCCCCTAACCAATCCCCCCCATGACTATTGACGATTACATACTCTCACACACTACTGCGCCCGATGATTACTTGAAACGGCTGTACCGGGCTACTAACTTGCACTTGCTGCGGCCACGCATGGCGTCGGGCCACTTGCAGGGGCAGCTGCTGCGCATGATGATGCAGATGCTGCGGCCTCGCACGGTGGTGGAGATTGGTACTTACTCGGGTTACTCGGCGCTGGCTATGGCTTCGGGCATGGAGGCTGACGGACGGGTGGTGACGTTTGAGGTGAATGACGAGCAGGAGTGTTTTACGCGTCCGTGGCTCGAGGGGGCGCCTTACCCTGCGCGGGTTGAAATGGTGGTGGGCGATGTGTTTGAGTTGCTGCCGCCAATGGGGCTGGATATTGATGTGGCGTTTGTTGATGCTAACAAGCGCGAGTATGTGGCGTATTATGAACTGCTTATGCCGATGATGCACAGTGGGTCGGTGATGCTGGCGGATAATACGCTGTGGGACGGGCATGTGGTGGACGCGGCGTATGATAATGATGCGCAGACGGCGGCTATCAAGGAGTTTAACGACCATGTGGCGGCTGACGAGCGGGTGGAACAGCTTATTTTGCCTGAACGCGACGGGCTGTCGGTGATTAGGGTGAGGTGAGACTTGGCAGCCGCTCGCTTTCGCAATGTGGTAATATGCTTTAATGGGCTGACGCCGTAGCGTTGCTTGGTAGCCGCTAACGCGGAAAACAAAAGGACATAAGAACATAAGGACATAAGGCCGCTGCGCGGCTGACGGCCACGGACTGGCGTCCGGGTGGCCTCAAGAACATAAGGGCTAACGCCGAGGGGGGCAGGCTTTTAAGGCGCTTACCGCGGGAACATAAGAACATAAGCTACATAAGAAACATAATTTGGAAGTCCGGGAACTGCGTTCCCAGACTTTAAGAGACATAAGGGCTGACGCCGTAGCGATACTATTTGTAACGCTACGGCGTCAGCCCTTTTGTTCTTATGTTCTTATGTTCTTTTGTTTACCGCGTTAGCGGCTGCCAAGACACGCTACGACGGCTGCACATTAGTATATTAGTACATTGGCACATTAGCACACGCAAAACCGCGCAAGACTGCAACCTGTGGGGGTTGCGCCTTGCGCGGCTTGCTAATTATCAATCGTGTTTTAATCTATGAAGATTCGGGGAGGATTAATCTTCGTTGTCCCAGCTTTCAGAGCTCCAGCCCTTTCCTTCAGAGAAAGAAGCGGTGGGGTCGAGAGACTTTGATTCGTCGCTAACGATTTTCACCTTGGGGTCTGACGCTGCGAGCATCTGCATGGGCTCGAGGTTGATAACCCTTGATGCGGGTGTGATATATGTAAGTTTCATGTTACTATCTATGAAATGTGTTTGTAGTTTATATTACTTTACAATGACCTTCTTGCCATTCTGAATGTAGAGACCCTTAGTAGCCTTTACTACGCGACGACCGCTGAGGTCGAAGATGGGGGCCTTTGCGCTGGCAGGAGCAGCGATGGTGTTGATGCCAGTAACGGCATTGCCAAAGTTCATAACAATAGCGCTTTCGCCGTTGCCAAGGAGGTATGCCTTGTTGATGGGCAGTGAACCAGCCTTGCAGGGATAGAAGGCAGTGCCTTCAGAGCCGTTGCCAAGGATATAGCCTTCGCCAACTGTCAGAGTCTTGGCAGCACCGGCAGAGTGGCCGAGCTGGTTGCCAGTGATGGTAGCAGCAGTTTCGTCTGCGGCGGGAACCATTGTGGCAGCTTCGCCAGACTCAGAAGTAAGGATTACGCCTTGCTTGGCGGGGATAGCCTGTGCGTCGATGGCGGTCATAGTGGCCTCAGTGCCCTTGGCGCTTACATAGTATGCCTTAACGCCAGTAGGAATGATGGTGGCAAAAGGTGCGCTGAATGTGGCGATGTGTCTTACGCCATTGATGTTTTGGGCATCGTGGAAGGTGATGGTGTTGGGATAGGTTACTTCTTCGAAAGTGAAAGCTGATGAGTTGTCGTCATCGTAGTAGTCGTTAAAACCAGCTTTCTGGAAAGAACCTGTTCTTGTAATGATGTAGTATGACTGAGTATGTGTATCATGATCACGCTTAGCACCGAAAGAGAGACAACCGAACACGTTGGGATTTGCTGCTACAGTAAAGGTGTTGTAGTCGGCATTGTAAGATGTGGTGTAGCCCTTATTGTCGTTGGTGCAGTCATCTGTTGCGTTACCGCGCCATGTGAGGTATGTGCCAGAGTTGTTGGCGAATACATATTTGTCGCCTACCTTGTGGCAGATGTAAGTAGCCTCGATGGGGAGGACTGTTTCATCGTTACGAACAACCATTGAAGTACCATCAGCCTGATATTCCATGTAACGCTTACCACCTGTCTTGTGTATGTTGGTGATTACGTAAGCCTTGCCATCTTCGGGCATTTGGATAGAGGTCTTGTCGTTTTTGAAAGCTTCGAGCGCAGTTGCGATGGCAGCTGCATCTGTGCCTGTCTTTACGACTTCATCCAATGCAATGCGGGTTGCAGCATCAGCAGTAGGATAGCCTGCACCAGTCTTGGCAAGAGCCTCTTTGGCAAGTTGCATGACTGTTGCCAAATTGTAGGTGTAGTTTACCTTAATAGTCTTGCCTTCAATTGAGACTGTAGCATCATAGCCCGTAAGTTCTTTTGCTGTGAAATCGCCTGTAGCAAGAGTTGTAGCGATATTGAAGAAACCACCATTCTTGGCCTTTTCGCTTGTAGCATTGTAAGTTACGTAGCCATCTTCGATGTTGCACACTACGTTGTAGATGTTGCTGGCATCAACTGGGGCGAATGTCCACTGGTTGTCGGCCTTAGTATAATCGCCATCTTTCCATAGAGTAAGTTTGTAGTTTCTACCTGAGTTACCACAATTAAGAGCCTCACCGAAGTAATACTTGGTTCCGTCAGAGTAAGCTACTTTAAGCGTGGGAAGTGAAGCATTACCATCATGATAGAGGGGAGTGCCCTGACCGTTAAGAACAGTGAGTACATTGTTGTTGGCAGTGGTTACATGCCATACGTAGTTATTGGTAAGGGTAGTAGGCAGATTTTCAGCAGCACGAGTAGTGTTATCTACGCCGAAATCGTTGTAAAGGTTGGTGCGACGATCCGTTGCTGTACTCTTAATGGTATAGTAGCCATTAAGCTCGACGTTGGGAGTGATGTACCAAGTGTTGTCAGCTTGATTGTTGCCACCAGTATGCCAATAACCTATACCATTTGTACGACAGTTCCAGCTGTAATTGTCATAGCCCTTAGGTGTGATGTTGAAGCCAGAAGTTTTGGTGTTGAAAGTAATCTTCCAAAGGCAAGTGGCATCGTTTTCGGTGTCTGTTACACCTACAACTCCGTCGTTGCTGTCATTGTTTGTTGAGGGAGTCTGTGCGGTGTAAACGAACTTTGAGACATCGCCAACAGGGTGGAGGAAGAAATAGGTAACATTTTCAACAACCTTGCTCTCGATAGTGAAGTATGAAGCATCTGTCACTTCTTGCTGAGCCTGCAAGATGTTTGGATTTTCGGGCGTGTAGACTACATTGCTGTTGCCCTTACACTTAATAAGGTACTTCGTGCCATCTTTGGGTACGAAGTCGGCGGCTGTTGCTCCAATAATGCACGTGAGGAGCAACGCCAAGAAAGTTGTAATTTTTTTCATTTGGTGTTGTTAAAATATATGGTTATAAAATCCTGTGTTTGCTGTTGCGGGCAGTGCGTTAATAAAGAGTAGGTAGGTAGTGCAATGCCAGCAATGTGTAGGTAGTGTGCTTGCTTTCGTTAGATTTTACGGGGCAAATATAGAGAGTTGTTTTATTTCGTGCAAGTTTTTTGCGATATTTTTTGATATTATGCTTGATTATGTGACATTTATGGGGACAGTGTGCGCGCGAGACGGGGGAATGTAGTGATATGATGATGGGCTGACGCCGAGGTGTGACTTGGCAGCCGCTAACGCGGTAAACATAATTTATTAGCCGCTAACGCGGAAAACATAAGGACATAAGGCCGCTGCGCGGCGGAAGGCCACGGACTGACGTCCGCGTGGCCTCAAGAACATAAGGGCTGACGCCGTAGCGTTACTATTTGTAGCGCTACGGCGTCAGCCCTTATGTACTTATGTTCTTATGTTCTTCTGTTTACCGCGTTAGCGGCTGCCAAGCAACGGCCTTGTGTACTTATGCCTCCCGCATCAGCGGCGGCTGAGGTAGCGCACGGGGTACCATACGGCGAGGGAGCCTACCACGACCACGGTGATGAGGACGACGAGGACGTCGAGGGCATGGACACTGACGGGATAGGCGTCGATGATGAAGTTGCCTCCCGACGAGGAGAGGCTGATGAAACCGAAGGTTTGCTGCAGCCAGCACAGCAGGAGGCCGAGCACGATGCCGATGATGGCACCCAGGAGGGTGATGAGACGGCCCTCGTAGAGGAAAATGCGGAATATCATGCTGTCGGTGGCTCCAAGATGGCGCAGGGTGGCCATGTCGCCACGCTTTTCGATGATGAGCATGGACACTGAACCGATGATGTTGAAACAGGCTACCATGACGATGAAGGTGAGGAAGAGGTAGGCCATGAGCTTTTCGATTTGCATGACGTTGAACACGTCCTGCTGCTGCTCAAGCTGGTCCTGCACCTTGAAACGGCTGCCTGCCACCTGCTGCATGCGCGACTTGACGGCCTGGAGGTCGGCCCCGGGACGGAGTTTTAGCTCAAGACCGCTCACACAGCCGGGCTGCTCGAAGAGGGCTTGGGCAAAGGTGAGCGAGGTGATGAGGTAGTTGTCGTCGTACTTGCGCTGGTTGACGTTGAAGCAGACGCGGGGTGAGGTGATGTCGAGGGCGTTGATGCTCTCGCCGGGGTTGGCCAGGTTGATGCGCTCGCCCTTGCGGGGGGCGCATATCTGGAGTGTGCCGTAGTCGATGCTGCCCATGGCGGAGGCCAGGCCGATGCCGGGTATGCCGTACTCTACGGTGCCGCGGTGGAGCTGGTAGGTGCCTGTGCCGTAGAGTATGGAGCGTATGCCGGTGACGTGGTCGTAGTGGTCGTCGACGCCCTTGAGGGTGATGATGGTGGGACGGCCGCGGAAGAGTATGAGGGCGTTGTCCTCGAGGCAGTATGAGGCTGCCTCCACCTCGGGCATGGCGGCCATGCGCTGCAGGGCGGGGTCGTCGGCGGTGACGAGTTTGCCCTGTGTGGGCACTACCTCGATGGGGGGGTCGAAGGCGGTGTAGAGGGAGCCGATGAGGTCGTGAAAGCCATTGAACACGCTCAGGGTGCAGAGCAGGGCTGCCGTGCCGAAGGCTACGCCTGTGACGGCTATGCCGGATATGATGTTGATGCTGGCCACGCGTTTGCGCGAGAAGAGGTAGCGCAAGGCCATGAACCATGGCAGGCGTTGGCTGTTAAGCATGGCTTGGGGTGGTGTCGTCGGGTTGTGGTTTGTGTGTGCCTTCGTTGAGGAGGCTGTCGATGTGGTCGAGGTAGTCGAGTGAGTCGTCGATGAAGAACTTTAGCTCGGGTATGATGCGCAGCTGGTGGCGCACGCGTGTGCCGAGTTCGTAACGCACCTGTCGGGTGTTGGCGTTGATGTTGTCGAGTATTTCGTGGGCGCGCTCCGAGGGGAATATGCTCAGGTAGCCGCGGGCTATGCTGAGGTCGGGACTTACGCGCACGGCGCTTACTGACACGAGCACGCCGTGGGTGGCTTGTGTCTGACGCTGGAATATGTCACTTAGCTCCTTCTGTATCAATCGAGCTATCTTTTGTTGTCTTGTTGTTTCCATATTTGTAGGTGTGTGTTATTGATTGGGGGTAAAGAGTTTTTTTGGGGGGGGGGAGTCAAGCACGAAACGCAAGCTCTGGATATGAGCACAAGACGCTCGCTCTAATGGGGGCGACGCGTCTCGCGTCGGTGCTACTCAAGCACCCAGGCACTAACCGCTAACGCGGAAAACATAAGAACATAAGGACATAAGAACATAAGTGTTTCAAGACATACGGGCATGGACTTGCGTCCATGTGCCCTCAAGAACATAAGGGCTACGCCGTTACAACCTCGAGCGTCATATTATATATGTAAGGAAGCAAAAGCACCAAGCACGCTACGGCGTCAGCCCTTATGTTTCTTGAGGCCACATGGACGCAAGTCCGTGGCCGTCATCCGCGCAGCGGCCTTATGTGTTTCTTATGTAAACTTATGTTCTTATGTTTTCCGCGGTAAGCGGCTAACACAAACGTTATCTTATGTCCTTATGTTCTTATGTCCTTATGTTTCCCGCGTTAGCGGTTAGTGGCTGAGTTGTACCGACGCGGGACGCGTCGCCCCCATTAGAGCTAGAGTTTGTGCTTGAGCTTTGTGCTTGAGTTTGTTGCCAGCGCCCTGTGCCTGCCCCCTACCCGCGGTCGTCCTCAATGCTTGCGGTGGCGCGAGCCAGCCATATTTTGTCGGCCTCGTCGGTGAGCAGCGGCATGAGGCGACGGCGCACCACCATGTGGTAGGCGTTGATTTGCTCCACCTCGTCGGACGTGAGCATATCGCGCTCTACGGCACGCAGGTCGTAGGGACAGAGGGTGAGGGTTTCGAAACGCAAGAAACGGCCGAAATCCGTCTCACGCGACGGTACGCAAAGGAGTGTGTTTTCGATGCGCACGCCAAAGCGCCCTTCAACATAGATGCCGGGCTCGTCGGTAATGGTCATGCCGGGCTCGAAGGGTATGAGTGTGCAGGGACGCACATTTTTGCGTATCTGGTGCGGACCCTCGTGCACACACAGGTGGGAACCCACGCCGTGACCCGTGCCGTGGCCAAAGTCGTAGCCGGCAGCCCACATGTCCTGGCGTGCGGCAAGGTCGAGCTGCAGACCCGTGGTGCCCTCGGGAAACTGCAGGTGAGGCAGTCGCAGATGGCCCTTGAGCACAAGGGTGTAGACGCGGCGCTCCTCGGCGGTGAGGTGGCCAAGGGCTATGGTGCGTGTAAGGTCGGTGGTGCCGCAGTCGTACTGTGCTCCGCTGTCGAGCAAGAGCAGACCGTGGGGGGTGAGGCGCACATTGGTGTGGGGGGTGGCCTCGTAGTGTACTATGGCTCCGTGGGCGCCACAGGCGGCTATGGTGGGGAAACTCAGTTCGCAATAGCCAGACTGCTGGGCACGCAGGGCGGTGAGCTTTTCGTCGACAGAGAGTTCGGTGACCTCGTTGCCGGCGGCTTGCTGCTCGTCGAGCCAGCGCAGAAATTGTACCATGGCCACACCGTCGCGCAGCATGGCTTGGCGGAAGCCTTCGGCCTCGGCCTCGGTTTTGATGGCGCGCCAGCCCTCGAGGGGCGAACTGAAGGTGGGCTGCTGCAGCGGGTCGGCACACAGCGACATGGTGGCCTGCGAGGGGTCGAGGCGTGTGGTGTGGCTGGCCACCCAGGGTGCCGCGGCCTCGTAGGGCTGTACGGCTACCCCGCCCTCGTGCAGCTGGGCGCTGGCCTCGGCGGTGAGGGTGTGGGCGTGGGTAAAGAGGGTGAAACTGCCCGTGGCAGGCTCGTAGCCCAGGTAACCCACAAACACGGGATTGTAGGCCACATCGGCCCCGCGCAGGTTGAGCAGCCATGCCAGGTCGGCCAGGTCGGTAAAGAGGCAGGCGTCGGCCATGCCGCTCTGGCTGAGGTGCTGGCGCAAGCGTTCGAGTTTTTGCTGCATGGTGGCGCCGGCACAGGTGGCGGGCTGCACCACGATGGGCTCTGCCGGCACGGCGGGACGGTCGGTCCACAGGGTGTCGAAGGCGTCGGGCAGTGCCACATATTCCAGTCCGTCGGCGGACAGTGCGGCCACGTCGGACAACGTCAGCATGTCGGCCGGTGCGCTCACGCGGGTGATGCCCTGTGCCTTGAGCCACTGGGCCATGGTGGGCGTGTCGGGCTTGCCCTCGCGCATCAGTGCAAAGGGTGTGCCGTCGAGTTGTGTGGCGGCCTGCAGCCAATAGCGTGAGTCGGTCCACAGCGCGGCAGTGCCACGGGTGGTGACCACGGCCAGGCCGGCCGAGCCGTCAAATCCCGTGAGCCACTGGCGGCACTGCCAGCGCACGGGTATGTACTCATCATTGTGCGGGTCGGCAGTGGGCACGATGTATGCCTCTACTGCCCCACCCTCGGCCCCGGCATGGCTTGCGAGCCACTGGCCAAGGGCCTCTACACGTTGGGATATTGTCATGGGTATAATAATTTACAACCTATTTGCTCAGTTCGAGCATGCGCTCGATGGGCTTGATGGCGCGTGCAGCCACCTCGGCCGGCACCTCAATTTCGGGCCACTCGTAGCGCAGCGTGTTATACACCTTTTCGAGCGTGCAGAGGCGCATGTAGTTGCACTCGTTGCAGCCGCAGGTGCTGTCGTCGGGCGGCACGGGTATGAAGTGCTTGTCGGGGCAGTGCTTCTGCATTTCGTGCAGTATGCCGCTCTCCGTCACCACCAGGAAGGTGTCGCACGGCGAGTCGATGGCATATTTTAGCAGTGCGGCCGTTGAGCCCACCACATCGGCCAGTTTCACCACCGCGCCGCGGCATTCGGGGTGCACCAGCACTTTGGCTCCGGGGTGCTCCTTTTTAAGCTCCACGAGTTTCGTCACCGAAAAACGCTCGTGCACATGGCACCCGCCGTTCCAGAGCAGCATCTGGCGTCCCGTCTGCGCATTGATGTAGTTGCCCAGGTTGTAGTCGGGACCGAAGATGAGCTTGGCGTCCTTGGGGAAAGTTTCGACAATCTTTTTGGCGTTGCTCGACGTCACCACCACATCAGTCAGTGCCTTGACGGCCGCCGTGGTGTTGACATACGACACCACCTGGTAGCCGGGGTGCGCCTTTACAAAGTCGGCAAACTTGTCTGCCGGACAGCTTTCGGCCAGCGAGCACGTGGCATTGAGGTCGGGCACGAGCACCTTTTTCTGCGGACAGAGAATTTTGTTAGTCTCGCCCATAAAGTGCACGCCGCACATCACAATGATGTCGGCATCAGTTTTGGCCGCCTGTTGGGCCAGACCAAGGCTGTCGCCCACAAAGTCGGCAATATCCTGCAGCACGCCCTCGGTGTAGTAGTGTGCCAGAATGATGGCATTTTTCTCCTTGCACATGCGTCGAATTTCGGCCTTGAGGTCAACGCCCTGCGGCACGGGCTCGTCAACATAACCCTTTGCTTTCCAGCTATCTTTAATCTGTGTCATTGTCCTTGCGTTATATTCTGTGTGCAAAATTAGTGCAAACCGAATGCCATGCAAAGCAAAAAGCTTGTTTTTTGCTTTACATGGCTGAGGTGCAGCCTAATTTCTGAAAAATTAGTGCAAGGTGAGTGAAGTGCAAAGCAGAAAGCTTGTTTTTTGCCTGGCACCTCCCAACCGCAAAAGTTCAAAAACCCTAAAAAAGCGCACAAGCCGAGAGATGTATCAAAAAAATAACGCGTCGCATATACCATAATTCGCGAAAGTTTGTAATTTTGCGGTGTGATACGACACACACCCCCTCCGGTGTGCAACCGTACACACCATACAGACACACATATATAAACAATATATATAGTAATACAACTATGGCATACTTAAGCAATGAGAAACTCGTCATTGTCGGCGCAGGCGGCATGATCGGTTCAAACATGGTACAGAGCGCCTTGATGCTCGGCCTTACTCCCAACATCTGTCTTTACGATATCTACGAACCGGGCGTACACGGCGTGTTCGACGAAATACAGCAGTGCGCATTCCCCGGTGCCAACGTAACCTACACCGTCGACCCCAAAGAGGCCTTTACCGGTGCCAAGTACATCATCTCATCAGGTGGTGCACCCCGTAAGGACGGCATGACACGTGAGGACCTGCTCAAAGGCAACTGCAAAATTGCTGCCGAGTTTGGCGACAACATCAAAAAGTACTGCCCCGATGTAGAGCACGTAGTCGTTATCTTCAACCCTGCCGACGTTACTGCCCTTACAGCACTTATCCACTCAGGCCTCAAGCCCAACCAGCTCACCTCACTCGCTGCACTCGACTCTACCCGCTTGCAGCAGGCTCTCGCCCTCGAGTTCGGCGTACAGCAGGACAAGGTGACAGGCGCACACACCTATGGTGGTCACGGCGAACAAATGGCCGTATTTGCCTCACAGGTAAAGGTTGACGGCAAACCCCTCTCAGAGATGGGTCTCTCTGCCGAGCGTTGGGAAGATATCAAGCACCACACCATTCAGGGTGGTTCAAACATCATCAAGCTCCGTGGCCGCAGCTCATTCCAGAGCCCTGCCTACAACGCTGTCAAGATGATTGAAGCTGCCATGGGCGGCGAACCCTTCACTCTGCCCGCAGGCTGCTACGTAAACTGCGACAAGTGTGGTTACAAGAATGTCATGATGGCCATGCCTACCACTATCGACAAAACCGGCGTGCACTTTACACAGCCTGCTGGCACCGAAGAGGAAATGGCTGCCCTCAACAAGTCGTATGAGCACCTCTGCAAGATGCGCGACGAGATTGTTGAACTCGGCATCGTACCTCCCGTTGAGAAGTGGGGCGAGGATAACCCCAACTTGTAATTCATGACATACTCATACATGGACTGAATTTCATTTCTCCATTCATTTTTCCATTAAAATCCAAATATTTCGTGGAGGAGACTCCATGAAGAAGATATCCCGCCGCTGTGAAGCGTCGGGATATTTTTGTGTGCACAAAAGCCCGCTGCCGCGAGCCTAATGTGCTAATAGGCTGGCGCCTTAGCGTTGCAAGTAGT
>ERZ1026903.691-NODE-691-length-14585-cov-29.494976_pt1 | contig 14585 bp, 10 predicted proteins | sample MGYA00380180_ERZ1026903 | MGnify/ENA primary metagenome ERZ1026903 (study PRJEB33269, sample SAMEA4719816) | human gut metagenome | biome: human-associated habitat; feature: organic feature; material: feces | place: Cameroon | collected 2013-10 ... | reverse complement strand
GTCCTTTTGACAAGACAGCCGATGGTAGAGATATTCCTACTCATGTTACTGAGGATTACTTGGAGACAGGAGAGGTTACTTATGGGGAGAATGAAGGAGCAGCGGCATCTGCTGCATCCGGTTCTGCAACTGTAGCTGGTTCATCTTCTGCAGCTTCTGTTTCAGGAACTCCTGTTTCTGGTGGTCAGACCATCATCATCGGCGGCGGAAGCTTTGGCGGTGGTGCTGGTGTATCTGCAGCATCTTCTTCTGTTGCTGGAAGCGAGAAGGGCGAAGGCGCTGAGCAGATTGACGAGAGCATTGCTGCGGCCGTAGCTCCAGGAGCAGGATTCTCGGAGAATGGTGCAGCCGTAGCCGGTGCCACTATGACTGGCGGTTCTGTGGCCGGTGGCTCTATTGCAGGTGGTAATACCGCTTGGGTAGCTGGTCAGCAGGGTGTTACCCCAGAGATGGCTGATGCCCAGAACAATTATGTTGAGGAATTGAAGAAGCTTGTTGAAACACTTGAGAAGGTGAACGAGCAGAGTACCCGCCTGACCCGTGACAGCGAGGAGATGGAGAACCTGAACCGTACGCTCACAGGTATCAGCAAGGTTTACGAGATGCAGTTGAAGGGTGCCAGCCAGCAGATTGGTACCATCGACCAGATCAACGAGCAGAGCCGCAAGATGGCTCAGCAGATTGAGCAGTTGAACAAGATTTACGCACGTATGATAGAGGCAATGACCGTAAACATGCGTGCCGCAGCTCCTCAGGTAAAGAGTGAAGAGTAAAGAAAAGTATTGAATTTAGCAAATTAATATAAATGGCTATAAAGAAAAGACCCGTTTCACCACGCCAGAAGATGATTAACCTGATGTACGTCGTCCTGATGGCTATGCTTGCGTTGAACGTCTCTACGGAGGTGCTCGACGGATTCTCTATTGTGGAAGACAGTCTGAATCGAACCACAGCCAACTCTTCCGCAGAGAACAATGCAATCTATAGCGACTTTGCCGACCAGATGAAGCAAAACCCTACCAAGGTGAGGGAATGGTTCGAGAAGGCTAAGCAGGTAAAGGACATGAGCGATGCGCTCTATAACTTTGCCCAGGAACTGAAGGTTGCTATCGTAAAGGAGGCTGACGGTAAGGATGGCGATGTGAGCAACATCAAGAACAAGGAAAACCTGGAGGCAGCCGGCATCGTGATGCTTGCACCGGGTACGGGCAAGGGAAAGAAACTCTATATGGAGCTGAATCGCTACCGCGACCGCATCCTGGAGCTGGTGACCGATGAGCATCAGAAGAAAATCATCGCCAGCAACTTCTCTACCCAGGTGCCTAAGAGCGAGAAATATCTGGGTAAGAACTGGCAGGAATACATGTTTGAGAACATGCCAGTGGCTGCAGCCGTGACTCTGCTCTCGAAGATTCAGAGCGACGTGCGCTATGCCGAGGGAGAAGTGCTGCACAACCTGGTAGCGAATATCGACATGAAGGATATCCGTGTGAACAAACTCGATGCCTTCGTGATTCCAGAGAAGACCACGCTCTATCCGGGCGAAAGATTCAATGCCAATATCGTGATGGCTGCAGTGGATACTACCCAGCAACCGGAAATCTACGTGAACGGCATGAGAGTGAACAGCGCCCGTGGACAGTATAGTTTCACGGCAGGTGGAGTGGGAGAACATCAGTTCTCCGGCTACATTCTGATGAACAATGCCAAGGGCGACGTGATGAAGCGAAACTTCATCCAGAAATACAGTGTGATTCCTGCGCCTAACACCGCAACAGTGGCGGCAGACCTGATGAACGTGCTCTATGCAGGTTTTCAGAACCCTATCAGTATCAGTGTGCCGGGCGTACCGGCCAATGCCATCTCAGCATCGATGACAGGTGGTTCGTTCGTATCGAAGGGCAACGGTCATTTCGTGGCGACCCCAGCGGCTGTGGGCAAGGATGTGACTATCCATGTAACGGCGCGCGACAAGGGACAAACCCGCACGATGCCTCCATTCGTATTCCATGTAAGAAAGTTGCCTGATCCAACGGCTTATCTGGCTTTGGGAACCACCCGTTTCCGTGGCGGCGGTCTGGCAAAGGCATCGCTGATTGGTGCCACTGGCATTCATGCAGCCATCGACGACGGATTGCTGGATATACCTTTCAGGGTGTTGGGCTTCGAGACTGTTTTCTTCGACAATATGGGTAATGCAATCCCATTGGCATCGGCAGGTGCCAACTTCTCGGATAGACAGAGAGAAGAGTTCAGAAAGCTTTCTCGCAGCCGCCGTTTCTATATCTCGCATATCAGGGCTGTGGGACCGGATGGCATCACCAGAAATCTGCCTACGGCGATGGAAGTAATCGTGAAATAAGTGAAGAGTGAAGATTTCAAATGCTTTGCTAATCATAAAGTTCAATGTTCAAAGTTCAATGTTCAAAGTATAAAATAATGAAAAAGATATTGTTCATATTCATGCTCTTGGGAATGGTGCAGGGCATCGCGGCACAACCTCAGGCACGCCGTCAGCAGGCGGCAAAGGAGGCGGCTGCGAAGAAATCGAATGCCGGCAACATTACCACCCGTGCACAAATCTCTTTCCCTACTGCTGCCCCTATGGAGGAGGACGTGGTATGGAGAAGAGACATCTATCGTGAGCTGAGCCTTACCGATAATGCCAATGCCGGACTGTATTATCCTGTGGAGCCTATGGGCAACCAGATGAACCTCTTTACCAACATCTTCAGATTGATGATGACCGGTAAGGTGGCGGTGTTCCAATATCGTCTGGATGGTAACGAGAGTTTTACGGCAGCAGACAGGGTAGACCCGAAGTCTTTCCTGGACAACTATCATATCTATTATGAAAAGAAGGCTAACGGAAGAATCTCGCTCGACAACAGCGATATTCCTTCCAGGGAAGTGAAGGCTTACTACATCAAGGAGTCAACCTATTTTGACCAGCGTACTTCCACCTTCCATACCAAGGTGCTGGCACTCTGTCCTATCATGACCCGTGATGATGATTTCGGTGATGGCGGAACCAAGTATCCGCTTTTCTGGGTGCGTTATGACGACCTGGCTCCTTATCTTGCCAAGCAGCAGATTATGACCAGCAATCTGAACAATGCGGCGGTGATGAGTGTGGATGATTACTTTGTGAGAAATCAGTATAAAGGAAAAATCTACAAGACCAACAACATGTTGGGACAGACTTTGGCGCAGTATTGCCACTCCGATTCGGCTTTGGTAAAGGAGCAGAAGCGAATTGAGGGCGAACTGGCTACCTTTGAGAAGAATCTCTGGGGAAACCTGGAGAAGAAGGATTCGCTCGACAGTATTGCCAAGGCGGATAAGAACGTAAAGGGCAAGGTGAAGAAGGAGAAGAAGAGCAATCGCCGTGGCGGTTCATCCGGCAGTTCATCTTCCAGCAAGCAGACTAAGGTAAGGGAGAAGCGCAGCAACAGCAGTTCTTCTTCAGCATCCAGCGGTTCGGCACGAGTAACCGTGCGCCGCCAGAGACATTAGAAAATGAATTACAACGTGTGTAATAATAGAAAATAGAATTTTAATTTTAAAAGGTAGAAAAGATGAAGAAGATTTTATCTCTTGTATTTTTGGTAGCGGCGATGATGTTTGCTACTAGCGCTAACGCCCAGGTAAAGTTCGGTTTGAAGGGCGGTTTGAATGTGACAAGCATGTCGTTTAGCGAGGATGTATTCGATGCTTCCAACAAGACCGGTTTCTTTGTTGGTCCTATGGTTAAGTTCACCGTGCCTATCGTGGGCTTGAGCTTCGATGCAGCAGCCTTGTACGACCAGAAGGAGGCTGACGTTAAGTATAGCGGTACTGATGGTGAGCTGGGTAAGGTAAACGTGAAGCAGCAGTCTATCAATATCCCTGTGAACGTGCGTTATGGCTTCGGCTTGAGCAGTTTGGCAAATGCCTTTGTATTTGCTGGTCCACAGTGGGGTATCAATGTAGGTGACAAGAACTTCAAGTGGAATGAGGCAAGCAGCTATTCATTGAAGAAGTCAAACTTCAGCGTAAACGTAGGTGCTGGTGTTACTTTGTTGAGCCATCTCCAGATTTCTGCCAACTACAACATCGCTTGTGGCAAGTCGGCTGATGCCAGCCTTGTCAAGGCTGCCGAGGCACTTACCAATGCAGGTAAGGACAAGAGCCGCAACAACTCTTGGCAGATTGCCTTGGGTTACTGGTTCTAATGAGAAGTTAGACAGTATACTTCACAAGTTTATACATTAAAATATATAAAAGCAGGTATCCCTAGTTGGGTATCTGCTTTTTTTTTGCTATCTTTGCAAAACTTTAGATAGTAAAAAGAAAAGGAGAACGTTATAACATGAGATACGTAGATGTGATATTGCCCCTTCCGCTCGACGGAACCTTTACTTATTCTATCCCCGAAGGGATGGAAGAGAAGGTTGTGCCTAATATGCGCGTCCTCGTTCCGTTGGGCAAGAGCAAGAAGTATATTGCCATGGTTACCGATGTGCATTCTGAAAAGCCGGATTTCAGCTGCAAGCCCATCGAGGCGGTGCTCGACAAATATCCTTCGCTGCTGCCCCAGCAGATGCGCCTCTGGCAATGGATCAGCGATTACTACATGTCGCCCCTGGGTGATGTGTTTGGTGCCGCCATGCCATCGGGTATGAAATCTACAGAGAAATTCAAGCCCAAGATGGAACTTTACGTGGAGCTGGCCAGCAGTTACCGCAACGAGCAGGCCCTGCATGTGGCACTCAGTATGGTGCAGCGGGCGTTGAAGCAATCGAAAACGCTGACCACTTTCCTCGCCCTTTCCCACTGGGACAGTCTGGAGGGTGATACGCCCAGGGAAGGCATCAAGAAGGTGACCAAGGAGGAACTGATGAACGAGGCACGATGCACGGCTGCTGCTGTCAAGGCGCTCATCGACCGAGGCATCCTCTTTACCTATGAACTGGAGGTGGGCAGACTGAACACGTCGGGAGAATCGCATTTCGAACTCATCAAACCGCTTTCTGAAGCCCAGCAGGATGCCTACAACCAGATACTCCTGCAGATGATGCACAAGAACGTGGTGCTTCTGCATGGTGTGACATCTAGCGGAAAGACGGAGGTTTACATCCATCTCATCAAAAAGGCGATAGAAGAACATAAGCAGGTGCTTTATCTGCTGCCGGAAATTGCCCTCACCGTTCAGATTATGGAGCGACTGCACAAGGTGTTTGGCGACCGGCTCGGCATCTTCCACTCGAAATACAGTGATGCGGAACGTGTGGAAATCTGGCAGAAGCAGCTCTCGGATCAGCCTTATGATGTAATCCTGGGAGCGAGAAGTGCCGTTTTCCTGCCTTTCCAAAAACTGGGACTTGTCATTATTGATGAGGAGCATGAGAATTCCTTTAAGCAGCAAGACCCGGCACCACGGTATCATGCCCGCAGTGCTGCCATCGTGCTAGCCAGTATGTATCCGGAAGCGAAAGTGCTGCTGGGAACGGCTACGCCTTCTATGGAGAGCTACTACAATGCGCAGCAGGGCAAGTATGGCCTGGTGGAACTGAAGACGAGGTTCAAGGGTATCCAGTTGCCGGAGATTCAGGTGGTGGATGTGAAGGACCTTCGCCATAGAAAGATGATGACGGGGGCTTATTCGCCACAGTTGCTGGCTGCGGTGAGGGAGGCTTTGAAGAATGGTGAGCAAGCCATTCTCTTCCAAAACCGAAGGGGATTTGCACCGATGATAGAGTGCAAGGTGTGCGGATGGGTTCCGAAATGCAGGAACTGTGATGTTTCGCTCACCCTGCATAAGAGCATCAACCTGCTGACCTGCCATTACTGCGGATTCACCTATCCCGTGCCTACGGTATGTCCTAACTGCGGTAGTACGGAACTGATGGGACGAGGCATCGGAACGGAACGCATAGAAGACCAGATAGCCGAGATATTCCCAGAGGCACGTATCGCCCGCATGGACCTGGATACCACCCGTACGCGCAATGCCTACGAGCGACTGATCAGCGATTTCTCATCGGGAAAGACCAATCTTCTGATAGGTACGCAGATGATATCCAAAGGTCTTGACTTTGACAAAGTGAGGGTAGTGGGTATTCTGAATGCCGACTCGATGCTGAACTATCCAGACTTCAGAGCCTACGAGCATGCCTTCATGATGATGGCGCAGGTGAGCGGAAGAGCCGGAAGAAAGGGCAAGCGTGGACTCGTGATTCTGCAGACCAAGAATCCTACGCTTCCTATCATCAGTCAGGTGGTACACAATGATTACGAAGCTCTCTTCAAGGGCATCCTAGAAGAGAGAAGAATGTTTCATTATCCACCGTTCTTCCATCTTATCAACGTGTTCCTGAAACATAAGAACGAGAAGATTTGCCAGCATGCAAGTCTGGAATTCGGCAAGACGTTGAGAAGCTGGTTTGGCGAAAGAGTGCTCGGACCGGATAAGCCGGCTGTGGCTAGGGTGAAGAACATGAACATCCGTAAGATTGTTCTCAAACTGGAGAACGGCATCGATTACAGGAAGGTGAGGGAGTATCTGAAGTATGCCCAGACGATGATGCTGAAGGATCCAAGGTATGGTGCCTTGCAGATATATTATGATGTGGATCCGCAATAATCTGACAGATGATTGCGGCTACAAAATAAAAAAATGGCTATCCCAATCGAAGGAAAGGGATAGCCTTTTTTGCATGTTTGTAGTTATGAACTGATCTATTATGTTCAGGAAACATAAGTCTAATTCAACTATTTTCAACCTCTTCTTTAGAAGTTGATGTCGAGACCCACCGCAAACACGTTGTTGTTACGGGTGTAATCAGAGGTGTAGTTGATGCTCTGGTTTGCACTGAGCTGAACATTCTCTGAGGTCTTCTTGTGCTGATAGAATGTGTGGAAGTAAGCCACGTTCAAATCCATCTTCTTGTTGATGTGGTAAACACCACCGATAGCGGCAGAGTTAGAGCTTACAACGAATGACTTGTCATCCATATACTCATCGCTCAAGCCATAGTTGGTGTTCTGCCAACCTGTACTCAAGGTAATCTTCTTGTTGACATCCACCTCAACACCTGCATTGTACTCCAAGGTACCACGGTCCAATTTTTCCTGACGATTGTTGTATGATGTAGCGTGCTTGTCATCAAACCAGTGGAAACCAACGTTTACGCGTACGGCATTTACAGGGCTGTAACCTACACCGAGTGCCAGGTAAGCAGGAATATCGCCTGCAATCTTCTTACCATCCTCGTATTCACCGATAGCCTCTTCAAGCTTGGCATCGAACTGGGTCTTCAACCCGTCCATAGTCTTTACTACATCAGCGTTAGTCAAAACCACTTTAGTAGTATTTGTTGCAGTGGCTAGAGCATTTTCTGGAGTCATACCCTTTTTAGTGAATACATCTGTTAAAGTTCCAACCATCTGTCTGGACAAGTTGTCTGGGAGGGCACTGATGCTAGGAGCCTGATTTACAGACTTGTTCTTTAAACGTATACGAGTCTTGAACTCATATTTTGCAGAGAAGTTCCACTTGCCTGTTTTGAAGTCTACACCGATGATAGGAGTAAAGCCGATGCCGCTCTGATCACAGCTCAGTTCAATGTTGGCTGCATTTTCCTTGTTAGGATCGAGTACCTTGTAAAGAGGCATGTTGCCAACATTGATGTTTTCAACATATCCATAGTAGTTCGTTGAAGCATAGACGCCACGTACACCTGCAAATGCGCTGAAGTTGTCGCTGAATTTATATGCAGCACCTACAGAGAGACCATAATAGTACTGACGGCCATGCATATAGCTGTTGTAACTATATTCGCCTTTCTGACCGAAAGCTTGGTCGGTTGTAAACATTTGCATTCCTGGCTGGCCAAGTGTATTACCCAATACGTTGTCAACAGTTCTTGCCAAACCGCAAGCTGCCAAAGCTGTCTCTGCTACAATCTTCTCGAAAGAGCCAAGGCCATCGTCGAAAGTACACTTTCCACCTCCACCGGTGAGGGCGAAACTAGCCTGGAGTGACCATCTGCCTTTATTATAAGCATACTGGAATGAAGGGATGACAGGCGCAAAAGCCTCACCCTTGAAAGTACGAGGAGTAATAGGATTGTTCACATTGTTGGTGAACAGAGCATAATCATTTTCAATGCTACGTGTCTGGTAAGCCAACTGCCAGTTGATGGCGAGATGCTTTCCTTCACCCATGAATACAACGCCGGCAGGATTGTAGTAAACGCCGTCAATACCGATAGAAGCCTCACGGCTCATCATTCTGTTGAATGCAACATGCTGGTTGGTGTTAGTGAGCAAACCACCTGCAAAAGAAGGTGCTGCACAAGCCATCGCAATGGCTAAACTAACTAATTTTACTTTCTTCATCTTAATAATATTAAATAAAAACGTCCGCAAAGGTAACTATAATGTTCTATTTCGTCGTTAAAGATAAGTGTTATTTAAAATATATTAACGCAAAAACTCCTTTTTCCTGCACAATCTTGTAAAACTGTGCAAGAAAAAGGAGTTTTTTTGATGTTAGATAGAACACGGTTGAAGCGTTTAGCTTTCCGCCTTCTCTATCTTTTTTTCCTCGTTCTTAGCTTCATTCTCATCTATCTCTTCTTTCTCTTTACTCTTGGCATTCTTCTCTGCGTTTGCATTCATGTGAGGGTAAGAGATACGGGTATGATAGATGGCCTTGAGGCGTTCTGTCAGAACGAGCTTGGCGAGTGCAATGTCGCGGAAGGTGATAGGGCATTCCTTGAAGAAACCTTCTGCCACCTGCCCATCAATGAGTTTGTTTACCAGGTTGCTGATGCTCTCTTCTGTGTATTCATTGAGTGAGCGGGAAGCTGCCTCTACGGTATCTGCCATCATCAGGATGGCCTGTTCACGGGTGAATGGGTTCTGTCCAGGATATTGGAAAAGCGACTTATCCACTACTTCCGTAGGGTGCTCATTGCAATAGTTCACATAGAAGTACTTGGTCAAGCCCGTGCCATGATGGGTGGTGATGAAATCCTTGATGATGCCCGGAAGTCCCACCTTTTCTGCCATCTTCAGACCCTCGGTTACGTGGCTGATGATAATCTGTGCACTCTCCAGGTCGCTCAACTGGTCGTGTGGATTCACGCCCGCCTGATTCTCCGTGAAGAACACAGGGTTGGTCATCTTTCCGATGTCGTGATAGAGTGCACCCGTACGTACCAGCAGACTGTTGGCGCCGATGCGGTTGGCAATCTCTGCCGCCAGGTTACCCACCGTGATGGAATGCTGGAAGGTGCCCGGTGCAATCTCGCTCAAGTTACGGAGCAATCCCTTGTTGGTGTTAGACAGCTCGAAGAGGGTGACATTAGAGGTGAATCCGAATGTCTTCTCGATGATATACATGAGCGGATAGGACAGCAGCAGGAAGATGCCATTCACGGTGAAATAGGTGTACATGCTGCGGTCGATGTTGAACACCTGGTTATCCTGCATCAGCTGAAGGGCGAGATAGACCACGCCACTGCTGAAAGTTACCAGCAAGGCTGTGATGAATATCTGTGATCGCTTGGAGAGTTCACGCAGGCTATAGATGGCCACCAGGCCGGATGCCAGTTGCACGATGATGAACTCATACTGGTATTTCACCGCTGCTGCACAGATGAGAATCATCGTGACATGACTGATGAAAGCCGTTCTTGAATCCATGAACACACGCACAAAGATAGGTGCCATGGCAAACGGGATGATATAGACGCTGAAGAAATTGTGCTTCATGATGAACGACACGAAGATAGGAAACAGCGTGATCATCGCATAGAGCATGGTGATGCTGCGAGGCTTGTCAAAATAGTCCTTGCGGAAGAGCGTGAGATAGCTGGTGAACATGATGACGAGGAGGAAGACGAAGAGCGCCTGACCGATGATAGTGGTGGTAAGTTCGTCCTCGGTGGAACTGCGTCGCTTCATTTCTTTTTCAAAAGATGTGAGCACCCGATAGTTGGAAGGGGTGATGACTTCACCCCGGTCGATGATTTTCTGACCGCTCATCACCATTCCGCTAGCCAGAGGAATGCTGCTCAGCAAATCGGTCTTCTCCGTTTCTGAGCGTTCCTTGTCGTATATCAGGTTAGGTTCCACATAGTCGTTGAGATTACAGCGTGACAGAATCTGTCGCTGTTCGGCTATTTGCTGGTTGAAGAAGATTCGTTCGTATGCAGCAATGGTTGAGTAGAACGTACCGATGGGCACGCTCTTCACGTTTTTTCCGCTGATGATACGAATCATGCTTGTGGAATCCTTGTAGATGCGATTATATTCAGGGGTACTGATGATGCCCGTTTTGTAAACCTGATGCAGCTGGTGGGCTACGAGGTTGACATACTCCTTGGGCAGCCCAGGTATGCCCTGGCTGAAATCGTGCATGAATCGCTGTACCTGCTCTTCGCCTACTGCCGGGTTTACCGTATAGTAGGGTTGGAATTGCCTGAGCAGTGAATCCTGTTCGTGCTTGATAGACTCGTCGGTCTTGTAGATAGGGAAGTCGAATGTTGCGATGACCGACCCATACATCCACGGTTTGCCAACATCGTAGCGGAACTGCCTTTCCTCATTGCGTGGCAGGAACCAGACAATGATGGAAACGGTGAAGAGGATGAGGATGGTTTTGGTGATGAAGTTACGCCAATAATTTTCCTCCGGATTATTAAATATACTCATATTGTAACGCTTTGTTTAGTCATGAATCACTATATTATTAATCTCCGTAAAATGGGGGTAAAAAAGTGCTCATTTGCTCCTAGTTTGAGCAAAAAGTCCACTTTTCTCTCATTAATTCCCATTCACAGTGCGAAAATACGAAAAAAAACTATTATAATCGCAAAAAAAGATGTAAATTTGCAGAAAAATTTAAAATTAGCTATAAAATAAGACATGACAGATAGAAAAGTAAGAGTGCGTTTTGCCCCAAGTCCAACGGGTGCATTGCATATCGGTGGTGTTCGTACTGCCCTTTATAATTATTTGTTTGCCCGCCAGCATGGTGGTGAACTCGTGTTCCGTATCGAGGATACAGACTCTCATCGTTTCGTTCCTGGAGCCGAGGAATACATCCTGGAATCCTTCAAGTGGCTGGGCATCCAGTTTGATGAGGGTGTGAGCTTCGGTGGTGAGCATGGTCCTTACCGCCAGAGCGAGCGTCGCGACATCTATAAGAAGTATGTGCAGCAGCTTTTGGACAACGGCAAGGCTTACATCGCTTTCGATACTCCTGAGGAGTTGGAGGCTAAGCGTGCCGAGATTCAGAACTTCCAGTATGATGCTCATACCCGTATGCAGATGCGCAACTCCCTGACACTCTCTAAGGAGGAGGTGGATCAGCTGATTGCCGACGGCAAGCAGTACACCGTTCGCTTCAAGATTGAGCCAGGTCAGGAAATCCACGTCAACGACTTGATTCGTGGTGATGTGAAGGTGATGAGCGACATCTTGGACGATAAAGTGCTCTATAAGAGTGCAGACGAATTGCCAACTTATCACCTGGCTAATATCGTGGACGACCATCTGATGGAAATCTCTCACGTTATCCGTGGTGAGGAGTGGTTGCCTAGTGCACCATTGCACGTTCTTCTTTATCAGGCATTCGGTTGGGAAGATACCATGCCTCGTTTTGCACACCTTCCTTTGCTCCTCAAGCCAGAGGGTAAGGGCAAGTTGAGCAAGCGTGATGGCGACCGCCTTGGTTTCCCTGTATTCCCACTGGAGTGGCACGACCCTAAGACGGGTGAGGTTTCTTCAGGCTATCGTGAGAGTGGCTACTTCCCTGAGGCTGTGGTCAACTTCCTGGCACTTCTCGGCTGGAACCCAGGCACAGAGCAGGAAATCTTCTCTCTTGATGAGTTGGTGAAGGCTTTCGATATTTCCCGTTGCTCTAAGGCAGGAGCCAAGTTCGACTTCAAGAAGGGCATCTGGTTCAACCATGAGTACATTCTCATGAAGAGTGATGATGAGATTGCCAACCTCTTTGCACCTATCGTGGCTAACAATGGTGTAGAGGAGACTTTGGATAGAGTAAAGCAGGTGGTACACATGATGAAGGACCGTGTGAACTTCGTCTATGAGTTGTGGCCATTGTGCTCATTCTTCTTCATTCCTCCTACAGAGTATGATGCCAAGACTGCCAAGAAGCGCTGGAAGGAGTATTCTGCACAGCAGATGACCGAACTCGCTGAGGTGCTCGAGGGCATTGAGGACTTCTCTATCGAGGGTCAGGAGCCTATCGTATTGAAGTGGGTAGAGGACAAGGGCTATAAGCTCGGTGACGTGATGAACGCCTTCCGCCTGACTCTCGTTGGTGAGGGTAAGGGTCCTGGCATGTTCGACATCTCTGCCTTCCTTGGTAAGGAGGAGACATTGCGTCGTCTTCGCAAGGCAATCGAAGTTCTGGGTTAATTTTCGAATATAAATATCTCTCTGGGGAAATGGCTGGCAGACGATGCGGCATTTTCCTCAGAGAGTTCACGTATTTATAGATAGTAACCAATATAAAGAAATATCATGATCTATAATATCGTAATCTATTTCGTCCTTTGGGGCATAGCCATCGCCAGTTTGTTTAATGAAAAGGTGCGCAAGATGTGGCGTGGCGAGCGTGAGGCTTTCAAGATATTAAAGCAGAAGGTGGATCCCAATGCCAAGTACATCTGGTTTCATGCGGCTTCGCTCGGCGAGTTTGAGCAGGGACGTCCATTGATGGAGCAAATCCGCAAGGATTATCCTCAGTATAAGATTTTGCTCACCTTCTATTCTCCTTCGGGTTATGAGGTGCGCAAGAACTATGAGGGTGCCGACATCATCTGCTATATGCCTGTGGATACACGTCTGAATGCTATCCGTTTCCTTCGCCTGGTACGCCCTGTGATGGCTTTCTTCATCAAGTATGAGTTCTGGTCTAATTTCCTTCATATTCTGAAGCATCGCAATATTCCTACCTATAGTGTGAGCAGTATCTTCCGCGAGGATCAGGTGTTCTTCAAGTGGTATGGCAGGAGTTATGCTGGTGTATTGAAGTGCTTCACCCGTTTCTTTGTGCAGAACGAGGAAAGCAAGCGATTGCTGGAAAGCATCGGAATCAAGGATGTGGATGTAGTGGGCGATACCCGTTTCGACCGTGTACTCCAGATTAAGCAGGCGGCTAAGCATCTGCCTATCTGCGAAGCTTTCAGAAACGGTGTGGCTATTTCGACAGAAAAAACTTCGGCTTCTTCTGATGCTTCTTCAGAAAAAGCAGCTTGTCAGGATTATAAGGTATTCGTGGCAGGAAGTTCATGGCCTCCAGATGAGGAAATCTTCATCCGCTTCTTTAATGAGCATAAGGATTGGCGCCTGCTGATAGCGCCGCATGTGATTGCTGAGGAACATTTGAAACTGATTCTGTCCTTGCTGAAGGATAAGAAGGTGGTACGTTATACTCAGACTACTCCTGAGGAGGCTGCCAAGGCTGATGTGTTGATTATTGATTGCTTCGGATTGTTGAGCAGCATGTATAATTATGGTGATGTGGCTTATATCGGCGGTGGCTTTGGAGTAGGTATTCATAATACTTTGGAGGCTGCCGTATGGAATATGCCGGTTATCTTTGGTCCTAACAATAAGAAATTCCAGGAAGCTCAAGGCTTGCTGAAGTCGGGGGGCGGTTTCGAAATCAATACCTATGAGGACTTCGAGGGCTTGATGGGCAAGCTGATGAACGATGAGGCTTTCCTGAAGCAGGCTGGTGATAAGGCTGGAGCCTTCGTAGCGAGTCTTTCGGGTGCCACCGGTAAGGTTCTGGCCAAGGTTACATTATAAGCTATAAAAGGATTACATTACATTATATTATATAGTATAATACAAATAGTGTCCTATATATAAATAAAAGGTCTCATGGTTTTTGAAATCATGAGACCTTTTTTGATGTTTGGCATAGAATTCCATTTGTCTTATTCCATACTTGTATTATTCTATGCCTGTCTTATTTCATACTTGTATTATTCTTTTTGCTTTTCCTATTTGATGATGCGGTAGTAACCCTCCTTGCGAGGCTTCACGGTGTGAGGATGTGCTGAAGCATAACCCAACGCCAGGGCGCCTACACCCATCAGACCTTCCGGGAGATTCCAATCCTTCATCAGCTTCTTGCCTTCTTCTGATGCGAACATGCCGTCTTCACGGTTAATCCAGCAGGAAGAAAGACCGATGGAGTGAGCTGCCAGCATCATGTTGCCCAAGATAAGGCTGCCATCCTTTACCCCGTTCACATTGCTTTCTGGAGCCAGAACGATGACGATGGTTGGCGCTCCATAGTAAGGATCGCTCTCCACACCCATGATTTCAGCATTCATCTTGCGAAGCTGGGCGCAAACTTCGTAAGTATTCGGTGAAAGCCGTATTGTGCGCCTAGATAAAGTTTCGTACCTTTGCACCGTGATTTTAAATTATTCAAATTATGGTACAAGGCAAGAAACAATTAAACTGCAAGCCAAAGTTCGCCGAGGTTGTAATCGGTGACAATGAGGCGAAGGAGATGCGTGAGTCTGCAAATGCTCGCAACCGTCGCAATC
>ERZ1026903.690-NODE-690-length-14618-cov-61.030214_pt1 | contig 14618 bp, 10 predicted proteins | sample MGYA00380180_ERZ1026903 | MGnify/ENA primary metagenome ERZ1026903 (study PRJEB33269, sample SAMEA4719816) | human gut metagenome | biome: human-associated habitat; feature: organic feature; material: feces | place: Cameroon | collected 2013-10 ... | reverse complement strand
GATTGGGATGCCTCATTCGATTTCTTCGGAAATATCGCAAACGGATAAAGAAGATGTAATTAAACAGAATAAAAAAAGAGTGTATCATAAATTCATGACACACTCTTTTTTGTTAATATTCTCAGACTTTCAGATGGATGGTCTGTGTTTTCCCCGTGATATCAGTTACCACGGCGATCCCTCCATCACGAATCTCGACCTTCTCATATTTGGCATCAACTATCACCTTGCCTTTTAAGGTCATAATACCCCAATATCTTGGAATCTCTTCAAAGGCACAATAGGCACCAACAGGTTGCGCTATGCTGCGATAAAGGGGTGGCACGACAACTCTGCCATCCACTTTTATGCCCCATTTCTTTCCAGCCTGATATAATTCCACATGTCCTGCTACAGACTTTTCATGCAAAAGAATCATCTCGCTTGCTTCCTTTTTCTTCTCCTGTAACATCATCTCATCATAGTATTTCTTGCCAAGGCGAGGCATTACAATATGAAGATCTTCATTTTCATTCTTTGGGTTATTGCATCCAATATAGGTCTTCTTCAAATATGAATCCACCAGGTAGTAGTCCTGCTTGCTGTCCATAACCACGATACAACCACAACGAAGAGTGGCACACTTCCAATACACATGTTCATAATCACCACGCAAGAAACATACTCGATTACTATCTATAGTAGCCTTCATCATCAAGCCATTGCCTCCTTCATAATAGTACCATTCCTGGCAACCACTATCTACTAAATAATTATAACGATATATCAGGTAATCCCCAAAATTGAACAGGTCATATTTGGAAGGGCAATATGGCCAAGAGAAATGTTCGTAGGTGCGAGACATATAAACATCTCCATATTTGATGAACTCCCAACCTTCTAGCGTAACCACCTTTGGAACATCGTAAACATTGGGACCATCGTCAATAATAGCTCCAGACAACAGGTCATAATAGCAGACCTCCTTTCTGCGATGTCGGTAGAACAGGATGTTGCCATCCAACAGCTTCATGTCACGGTAATCGCCTGGCTCCAAGACATGTTCTCCCTGCCGGTTCACTACCGTCATCTTCCCATCAGGAAGCTTGATGATGGCAAACTCCCCTCTTCTGTCCACAAACTCTCGATAATGCAGCGTCTGGAGCAACTCTTCATGGCTCATCACCATCATCATTTCCGAGTCTGGATGAATCTGAATATCGTCTTGCTTCTCGTTCATCAGGAAAAACTCTCTATCCTTCGGAGTCTCCTTTCTCTTGCCAACTTTCAGCTTTCCTTCAAACATCGCATTCCAGTTCCATACTTGCGAAGGCAACCCGAACACCCGATATAGTCCCACATTATCTATAATCATGCAGTTCTTCTTTCCCTTAGCCACTCGCAATCCACGTCCCACCATCTGCAGGTACTTGGCAAGCGACAATGTAGGTCGAGCCAACTGTACAAACTCCACATCCGGGCAGTCAAAACCCTCCGAGAAGATGTCCACATTCACCAACACTTGTATAGGAGCAGCCCCATCAGCAGCCCGCAAACAAGTAGCACCCAGGCGGTCCCATCCCGCACAATCTGGCGAGACCTTTGATGGTCCGCCATCCTTAGAGCGTAGCGGTTCCGAGCGACGAGGAGGAGCGGTTACATCCCCTGTCCCCTGAGGGGAAAGGGGCTTGGGGAAAGCGGTGGAGCCTCCCTTAAGGGTAAGGGAGGACGGGTGGGTTTTCGAAAAAGAAGTATTAGAAGAAGCTTTGAATCTTTCAATAAGTTCTTTTCGTAAAGAACTTGGCGTTTTACTATCAATAGCAACAGCCGCTATGCCGTGTTCTCTGTAGAACTCGGCAATAGCATTAGCATGAGAAATATTGATAGCATACACGATGCCCTTTCTGTCTTTACCATACTTCTCAAAACTTTTATAAAGCCTTTCAATGCTCGGTTTCTTGTTCAAAACCCGATCCATCTCCTTGTTCTGATAATCACCATCTGCTCCTCGCTTCTGCAAGGAATCAATGAGCCCTTGCGTCACACCATCCGATTTGATGCTCACAAAATCGTATGTTGCCAATCTTCCCTTGCTGATAAATTCAGGAACACTCCAGGACTGCACCAAGACATCAAACAGATCAGTGAATCCCTTACCGTTCAATCGGCAAGGAGTAGCCGTCAGTCCCAGGAACTTAGCTTTCGGGAATCTCTCCCACATTCCCTTGTAAGTCTTGGCAAGCGCATGGTGCGCCTCGTCAATCACAATCATCCCCGGTTCTTCCTCTATCTCGTCATAGTGCTTCGACAACCATTGTATCGACACAGCCTTTATCGGTATCATGTCAGAAGTAGGATTAACAGAAGAGGCAGAAGTTGAAGAAAGGCGGTCTCCAACCCTCTCAATAAGGCGGTCCCATCCCGCACAATCTGGCGAGACCTTTGATGGTCCGCCAACCTTAGAGCGTAGCGGTTCTGAGCACCGGAGGGCGGTTACATCCCCTGTCCCCTGAGGGGAAAGGGGCTTGGGGAAAGCGGTGGAGCCTCCCTTAAGGGTAAGGGAGGACGGGTGGGTTTTCGAAAAAACTCTTTCAATAGTTTCTCGAATCTGAGAAACCAACTCCCTTCTATGGGCAACAATCCAAACATGACAATTAGAATGTTCCCTCAAAAACGATTCTACGACCGAAGCGAGTAGAACCGTTTTTCCCGTACCAGTTGGCATTTGTGCCATTACGGACCGATGAAGGCGCAACGCCTTCTCAATCCGTTCCTTCATATCCTCTTGGTAATCAAAAAGTTTGATTTCCTTCATTAACAATGTCTAATAACCAATAATGATGTTATATCAATTTCTCAGCAATCGCATCAAAGCAGGACGATTGCCATAATTGTATTCTACCTCCTCTACAAAATCCAAGATAAGTTTCTTGGAAACATCACAACAAGTGTACATACCCTTGATGTCATCCACGATATAGCCATAACTCTTCGATTTTGCATAACTCAAGTGCTTACGCAAATCATCAATAACATACTCAGTATAAGTAGCTTGGTCTTTCTCGCTCATATAATGTGCATACTTTTTGAAGAGTTCCACTCGGCTGAACGACATTCTGTTGTCCATTAGTATCTTCAAGAGACACTGATACTTCTTTTCTTCCACAATCATGTTGCACACTTCGATGCAATCATCATCCGTGATATGTGGAATATCCCCGAAGAGTTTCACAACAAACTCATCCCAATCCTCCTTGGCTACCAACTCTTTCAGCCTCTCGAAGTAAGGTCGCTTATCCACCAAGAACTGACGGAACAATCTGCGATATTCTTCAATAACGTTAGCTTTGTCATTACGTCTTTCCAAGATTTCTATCTTTTGCAGATGCCAAGGTTCAGTGGTATTGTATCCATCATCTCCATACACAGCTATCGTTTTGTCTATCTCTTTCAAGGCATCATTCTCCAATCCCTTTTGAAGAAGTTCATTGATTTTGAAGGAACAGACATCCGGCACATACTTATATTCCTCCATGATTGCATCCACTTCATACTCTCTACCGTGAGTCCGCAGATACTCTATCTTCTTGATGAGCAACTTGCCCAACTCCTCAAATCGGAATAGCGAACTCAACTGGTCAAAGTTTTCGTCATTCACCAATCTCTTGTATTCGTATGTATGATGCTTTATCTGCTTGTCAAGGTCTGCAAGATAGGTATCCGCATCCGCCAATCGGAAGTTGATAGCCTCACGGATATGGTCAAAGAAGCACAGGCAATAATCATCGTATGCCTCCATCTTCTCAATCTCAGCCATCTCTTTCTGTGCAGTAGCAACAGATTCTATCGGTGTGGCTTCATCTCTCAGCACCTGTGCCAGTTCTTTCTCCACTTGATAAGTGAAGAAATCATCTCCATCACATTCTTGGTTGTTATACACTTCCAAGCGGCTGTATTCTTCTGCTACAAAGCGCAGAAAGTCCAAGCCGCTTCTCACGGCTTTCCCATTCTCCTTGGCAACAACCAAGGAGTGAAATTGTTTATATTTTGTGTAGGATTGAATCATCGTCTATTTTTGCCCTAATTATGTTTTTCTGTTTTTTTCTTACTCCAAGATATTCCGAACAATTCATTTCCTCCAGGAGATAAAGTGAGGACTTTATATTCTTCAGCTATCTTTTGTGTTGTAGGACTATAATCTGCCAATTCATCAAAAGAAATAAATATTTGTTTTTTCTTTTCTTGCGAATATAATTTCATGATAGCATCCATTCTCTTTTTCTCAATATTTTTAAGAAGTAATGTGTCGTGCATGACAAGTGGAAGCCTAGTCAAAGCCAATATAGCCAAATCAAATAAAACTAAATTTTTAAAGTTTGTTCCAGTTCCGCTATCATCAGGACATAAATATGTATAGCTCTTTGATGACAACGAACACAAAGGAACTTGCTTTTCTTTTCCTTCAACCTTTTCATTCAAGATTGAAATCTCATTGTTCAACTTGTTCTGAATGTCAGCAAGAATCAGATTTTGAGTTTTCTCAAACATGTCCTTTGCATCTTTTTTCTCTGCTTTCAAGTCTTCACGTTTCTTATAATCAGCGATTGCCTTTTCTTTATTATCAACACTTTTTCTCAACTCAATAAGTTTATCCAAAACAACTTTGTTTGCTTGGTTCAGTGAAATAACGGAATCTATCTTATTTCTTATTACCTCTTCTTCTTTCTCTATTGATTCTAATATTTCTTTTTCTTTTGTGATTTGTTTGAGAATTGTCTTGTTAAGTTCATAAACTAAGCCTTCATGAAATTCATTGATTTTTTCAATCTCTTTTATATTGATTGAAGGAAAATAAATTTGAAGTCTTTCTATATCAATGGCAACTTTTTTCTTTAGCTTTCCTATATTGACCTGTAATTTTCCTAATTTACTTCTATGAGAAAATTTCAAAGCCAAAACTCTTGCCATTTCATCCTTCAAATCAGAAATTGTCTGAAGTTGAACAGGAGTTAACACAGAAGTATCTGTTAACAGTTGATGTTCTAGTGCTAAACAATCATTTTTTTCAAGCAACAATGTTTTTTCGGCTTTATCAACATCTTTTTTAGTTGAATACACTTTTATGAAATCCATTTTAACAGCAGCACAAAAAGTTTTATACCGTTCTTCACATTTTTTTTTTGCTTCTTTTCGATTTTGTATCTCAGGGTATTTACCAAAGATTTTAATAAGGCACGATATTGAATCATCGAAAGACTGTTTAGAATTTGCACTCAACACAAATTTTTCATTGCAATTATCCTTGCCATAAATGCGAGAATATAGGCCTACAATATTGCGGAAGGATACGTTTTCATCATGTATGTTATAAAACTGGAGTAATATTTTTCTATAATCATCTAAAGATAATTCCTTTTCATTCTCATAATGCGCATCTGTCACAAATACCGTTTTGCTTTGTGCAGTTTTTCTCTTATAATAGGAATTAACTTCCCCAAATTCAAAACAAAAACAAATTTCATGTTGACCAATATGGTCTATTACATCACTCTTTGCATAGGTATCACCTCCAAACACATAGTCTATTATAAGAAGCATCGTGCTTTTACCTATGGAATTGGAACCATTGTCATCGCCTAATATAACATTTAGTCCCTTATGAAACACTATTTTAGGCTGTTTAAATTTTGAACAAAATATTTCTTTCAACATGATTTTTCGATAAAATAAAATGAATTGTATTTTATTGCTTGTATGGCATAAAGACAGGTGAGAGCATCTATAAAATCATTAGTGTCAACATTTGACATCAACTCTTTTAAATCATTCAATAATATTCCTTTATCAGGAATCATCTCTATAATTTGAAGCATGATTCCGACCACACTTTCTGGCACAGAATACAATTTATCTGGATATTTTTCCATACACATCACAATTTTGTATAAAATATGAAACAAGGATTCGTGCAACAGTTCTTGAACAACGTGTTTTTGATTTCACCCAATCAATAAGTGACTCAAAAATCTCTTCTTGATCCAACTTTTCTTTTAGGGCTTGGCAATACGAATGTTTGAAAGATGCAGCAATTGTTTCAAAACTAACCTCATCCAAATTTTTGAATAAATCTTTCAAATATAAAAAATAGCTTGAAACCAGTCCTTCAACATCAGTTCGAAGAAGATTGTTGGAAGGTATTTTGGCCTTTACACTCATCACAGCATAGGACAATGGTTCCATTTCGGAAATAGAATCTGGATTTGTTGATAAAGAAGATATTTGTTGAACTACATCCAACAACTCTTTCTCTATCACATTATGCGACAATGCAGTTTGAGCCTTGTTATTTTGTAAAAGTTTCTTTTTTAAATTAAGCATTGCATTATATTTTTCTATTGTCTTATGCTCATCATATTCTTTATGGCAATCTCTACACAATGCTATTTTATTCTCAAAACTTTCAGAATTTTCACCCAACACTTCCACGTCTGCCAATACAGACTTTTCCTTTTCAGTCGGGCTATTGGGAAATATATGAGCAATCTCATAAAGTTTATGTTTATCAGCGGAAAAATCAGTTATAATCTTTCCACACATGGGACACTCATTACCCACCTCCAAGATATATCTCAGATTTTCCTTGTCGGTTGGTCTTTTCCTATCTTTACAGTATGTTTCAATATCAACTACAGTACCATTGCGTATCATAAGCAGCATTCTTATAAATTATTAGCCCTAAGAATATCTTGACATAACTTTCCTTGAAGTTGCTCTCCACCGCCAGAATAGAATTTACTCGTAAAGTCTTTATTGTTCACTTGCATATATTCTTTGAATGAAGTAAATATTTTTTCAAAGAAAGATTGTGATAAGTCATTCTCTACAATACCGTATTTATAAATTTTAGGAAAAGCTTTTATTACACCACCAAATCCTGTAGTCTTCCATAATATGTTCCGATCAGGATTTTTCCATTCATCGGGAAATATGACTTTTAAAGCTGAGAAGTAATTAAGAATTATTTTTAGAATAACATCATCCTTCCCTTCCAAAAAGTATTGACGCAAAGGCAAATGTTCATCTTTTGGTAATGGCTTATTTCTTTTCAGAGCACTTCTCTCGCCATTTGGATCTTTCGTCATCAATGAAAGTAATTGGGTTACAAAAGTTCCTTGCGATAAGGTTGCATAATATTGATTGTCATCTTTTTTGCCTAACATCTTCAACCTATTAAAAAATGGAGAGTTGTTCATTTTATTCAAAGAACGAGCAATTTCATGAGCTGTCTTTTGAAAACTTCGTGTTTTTGATAAATCAAACAAATCATAAATCAAACTCATACTTACCTTGGTCTGAGTACTATTGATAATAGAAAACACGTATGCTTTTTCTTCCATTGTCAAATTAAACATCAAGACCACAGGTAGATTAAAATCCACGGCTCTTTTAGATTTCATAATTCCCAACAAACGATGCTGACCATCTATAACATCTCCTATTGTGTCATATTCATTTATATCAAAAATGAACTCATGCCCATTGTCTGTATATTCTTTATCTCGATATATACTAATAATAATAGGCGTAGGAAAGGTTGCATCAGGATCTTGGCAATATTTGCTAATACTTTCAACTCGCTCCTTGGATTGTTCTCTTTGAACACCTTCCTCATCTTTTGGAAGACTATTATTTCCAAACAAATAGTACTTGTTTTTTTCGTTTCTACGTTGAATAGAGACGATTTGTGCAAGAACTTCTGCATTGATGGTACTCATATAAAAAGTACCAATAGGTTGTTCTATTTCTATATAAGGAAATACTATTTTCATAATTTCAAACCATTACCGTCGTTAGTTATACTTGAAACCTTCTCACTTATTTCTTGTATTTTCTTCTCTTCTTGTCTTTCATATCGGTCACTTATAGAAGCAAAGGCAGAATCATTCGCATCCATGAGGACTAAACAAAAAGAATAAGTACTAAAAACTATTGAGAGAAGAAAAAGTATCAATTGTAAAACATCGCCAGACACATCATTGTTGATTTGTGGCGTTTGTGCACATATATATACAGAATATGCTAAACTACACAGCAATGACAACAAAAATGTCAAAGCGAGCCAAACTACTTTTAGGGACTTAAAATCAGTATTTCTTTTTGAAAGAAAATCAATTAGTACGTTTCCAACAGAAGAAGCCAACAAGACGATGGAGAATATGTAAAAACTTCCACTATGGTAATCCAATACTATAGAATCAATAAGAGATAAATTATTGATGTATTTTCTTATCAGCACATTGGAAGCAAGTCCCAGATTTCCACCCAAAATAGTAGACAAAAACCATATTGTAAAATTAGCTTTGTTCTGCCTTATTACATAAAACGGTTTATACAAATATTGAAATATCATGATTATATCAATTGCTTAATTATATCCTGTTTCATCATCGTCAAAGGACGCTTGAACACCTCTTCGGTATCAGCATAAGTTCCCAAGATAAATCTATTTATGTCGAAACCGTCTTGAAACAAATCCTTGAATCCGTCTTTCAAGGCAGCAATCCCCGAAGAAGAATATATATAGTGTCTCCACAGCAATTCTCTTATTTCTTCAGAATGCTCCTTATATATGGCATCTATGGCAAACCTTTTGTTAAACTCTTCTGCAAGAGTTCCGCCAACCCTATCTTTCAGCTCAACATGTAAACCACCACAAACATGACGAAGTTGAAATTTCAGCAAGTCATCCGTAGGAAGTTCAAAATAAAGTGGTTCCAAATCATCACCATTCTTGGCATAAAGAGTAAAATCTAGCGGATATTTACTTTTGTGCTTATTACAAGAAGAGCAACAAGGAATCAAGTTGTAGAAATTCGTACAAAGATATGGATAGAAACTTTTTGGCAAATTATGATCCAACTCATAATTCGCCCTCAATATTGCAGGACGAGGCTGTGGCTTTCTTCTTCTTTTACCACGTTTTTTTATCATGGCAGGAGTCAATGCCGGTTCAGTTTCTGCTGTTATAGCAAATTGGGCATTGCAATATACACAAGTCTTAATATCAAGAGTATCATTGCGAATATAATCGGGAAATATTTTTTCCCTTACTCCCTTATAATCCATCGCCTTGACAATTAGGTCTGCAAAAGAGAAAGAATCTGCTTTGGCTATTTTTACAGCCGCATTTAAATATTCTGGCTTCAAGACGAGTTCCATTCGATGAATAACACCCTCATATTGCCAAGGCAACAACTTATTAATGCTTGAATATAAATCAATTATAGTCTGTATGTATTCTGCATATTGGGGTAATTCCGTTGCGGAGAAAATTCTTTTTCTATTGCCTTTCTGATTGGGTTGTTTGGCCGAGAATACAATTTTAGTTGTATTTTTCTTCATTGCATCCTTTAAATCTTTCAGACTATTCAAAGGCTTTGCACTGAGATTTTTACCTATTTCCAAACCCTTGGCATATTTCTCTGCCAACAATTTGATTTTTTCATTTACAGCAATTCTTCTCATGACTCCTCTCCTTTCAATCTTTCAAGTTCTTGTTCCAGCCAAGAACGATAGGAATATTTGTCCTTCATCTGCTTCTTGGCAAGAAGTTGTCTAAGTTGGGAGACCACAACTTCATCGCCCAACGTATCGATAAATTTTGTTGCAAGTCCGATGTCCCACTCAAACGTCTTTGTATCGTCTGATCGTAAGAAACGTATAAGAGATTGAATTTTTCTTTGAATATTTTCTCCCATAAATCCGTTTTCCAAGAAGAAACTTTGATGCAGAATGTCATTTACATTAGCTCCTAATGTATTCACAAACGAATCCGTATTGGTAACAGCTTCACCATCTTTCAGATAAAGTATATTGCTTTTCGGAACATCACTTAATATAAAAGGAGAATGAGTAACCAGTAATATATTGATTGATTTTATAGGATAGCCAATCTTGAGCCATGATAATCTGTCAAGCAAGTCTGCAATAAAAGTCCTTTGATATTCAGGGTGGCTGTACAGTTCAACCTCATCCAATACCAAATTGACATGTTTGTAAGACACGCGACAAGCATCATCTTCCACGCTTTCCAAGTTTTGAACGTGATATAATATAGCGCTTAAAGAGTACATCAACTGTCTTTCACCACTACTCATACTCGTAAATGAGAATTTATCACCCTGTCTTAAACCAGTCAAAATCTCTTCCGATTCTTTTTCAAACAAAACATCGATGTCATAAAACGAAGGTGGTAACAGTTCAAATGCTTCCCGATAAGAAGACATGATGTTACTATTGTGAATGTTCACAAGGTTGATTTCATGAACATCTGAGCCTCGCTCATATATACTATGCTTGACAAACTCCATGCATTGCCTCAATTTATATGTTATATGAGATTGGTCTTCTGTGACTTTCTCTAAATACATATCAATCCTGTCTGGGAGCAATTCTCGTTTGAAATCCGCATAAGTAAGTCCTATTTTCAAGGTTTTATATGCCATATAGCTGACGACATCATTATATAGTTCATCACCCAAATATGATCTACCTTGTATTGAAGACTCATAAGCTTTTTTAAACTCATAATAAAAGAATTTCATCTCATTAAAGTTTTTCCATTTCTCAATCTTGTCAACAAGCGAACTTTCGTACTCGGGGTGTAACCGGTAGCGCAACCTAGCCGCCCTATAGCCTGGAATAAAGTTTTTACCTTTGGAATCAAAATAAAGAGCTAAGGCTGATAGTCTCTGCAAAGCAAGACCATTTTCTTTGTTGATATCAATATTTCCATCATGTCTGAAAGGATTCAATGACATCGGTGTCAGATACGCATCATTCTTGTGAAACAGTCCATCTATCCAATATCCATTAACAGACTTGTCTTCTGGATTTTGATAATCCTGCTTATTAAAGCTATACAGACTATAGTTAAGTGCTATGGTATAAAAGAAAAAATCATGCAATATCTTTCTTACATTTACTCCCTCGCAACTAACAAGTTGTCCGTCGGCATATAAATCAGTATGGATGTTTTCGCAACGGATTTCGAATATCTTACCATCCAGTTCATAAAACAAACTGGCATAAACGCCTTTAGCTGTATAAAGTTTTACGCCATATTGTTTTACTGTCACTCGTAGATGACTGAATGCAAAATTATTGATGATGGCATACATGAGATCCAACAAAGAAGACTTGCCAGAACCATTTTTTCCTACTATACACGAGATTGAGACTTTTATCTTAGAGGTGCTTCTCACCTGATAAAGTCCATCCATCGTTTCGTCAAGGCTGTCCATAACATTCTGTTTTTCAATTGGGTAAGCAATGCCTCGACAGAAAGGATACCATTCATCTTTAATTGATTTACGAATAAAAGGATGAATATTTTTTTGATCTATATGTATTCCTATTAATCTCATATCTCTTTTATTTTTTAAGTAAAAAGAACAACTAAACCCCTAAAACAACCTCATTATAGGGTAGAAGAGCATTTCCCAAAATTCATCACTCATTCAGCCCTCTCTCGACATCAGTCGAAGAGCATCTTGGCATTGCAGCATACCCTCCAATCACCCCATAACATACCAACGGTATTAAAAAGGCTATCGCCATACTGCCAGTTGTATCCGCAATATACCCCATAATTACTGGAGCAACCGCTCCACCCACTATCGTCATGATAAGCAATGAAGAGGCAAGTTTGGTCTTTGTACCCGCATCCCTCAATGCCAGCGAGAAGATAGTCGGAAACATGATGCTCTCTCCCAGATATAGGGCGAAGAACGCAATGAGAGATAAGGTGCCGCTACATACCACCACAATCAATGTGGCAACAAAGGTGAGGATGGCACAGACCAGCAGCACCAACCTTGGCTGGATATAATTCATGATGACACCACCAGCCAGTCGGCCGATAAAGAAGAGACCCATTCCGCCAAAGGCGAGATACAGACTGGCAGTCTGCTTCTCTATATGAATGCTCTCCTCAGCATAGTTGATGAAGAAACTGTTCACACCCGTCTGGGCAGCCACATAAAGAAACAAGGTCAGCATACCGAAACCGAATGCCATCACTCGCATCGGCTTCTCCTCCACCATCTCGTTCGTATCCGCCTCATGCGCTCTCCTTGGGTCCGGCAACTTGATTCTTGACAGGACCAGTGCCACAGCAAGCACGAAGATACCCACCAGGGCATAAGGGATGGCAATGTTGACACCCGAGAACAGAAGCTGTCCGCCAACCAGCGGTCCTACAATCCATCCGATACCATTGAGCGACTGCGACAGGTTGATTCTGCTCTCCGCCTTGTCAGGATGTCCCAGTACCGTAGTATAAGGATTCGCACTCGTTTCCAGACAGGTCAGTCCGCATCCTATCACAAACAGCGACAGAACGAAGAAGTAGAAACTGTTGATCCTGCTTCCCGGTATGAACATCAGAGCACCGATACCGAAGAGAACCAGTCCTGTTATCACTCCCCTCCTGTAGCCCCACTTCCGGATAATCCATCCGGCAGGCAGCGCCATCAGAAAGTAGGCACCATAGACAGCAGCCTGCGTCAAGGCCGACATCGCCTTGCTGATATGGAACGACTCCTGGAAATGCGGATTCAGCACCTCCAGGATGCCATGGGCAAAGCCCCACATGAAGAAGAGACTGCTGATGATGAGGAAGGGCACCAGATAGTTATGCCCTTCGTATCTGAAGATGGATGGCTTCGTCATGATTCTCTGCAAATTTAAGACTGTCCTTTACTACCAGTGCCAGATAACCACCACCACCGGCTCCCGGCATCTTCCATGCCAGAACCTCCTCCATGTTGCTGTAGCGGTCAATCATCGGCTGCACACTCGCCTCCAGTTCTATCACACCGTTGATAGACGGATTCACCATACCCGGAAACATTGCAATCTGAGCTTCGAAAGATGCCCTGTATGCTGCAGCAAAGGCATCGAGGTCGTGCGCCAATATCGCCTTCCAGCAATCATCAGCTGCATCAGCCAGCGCCTTCACCTTCTCAGACGTGATATCCTTACCTTCCACCACACTGCATCCCGGTCTTCTCGGTTCCATCGGAATCATCACCAGATGGTCTTCCAGGAAACGGAGGGTCATCTCATCCTGCGTACTCTCAATCTTCTCCGGCCAGAAGTTATTGTCATAATAATGACGCACCAGACCGGGAACACAGATACCGATAGAATCCTGGGCACCCGAGATGATACCATCATGACGCTCCGGATTGTTCTCAAAGCAGAATACCAGTCGGGCCAGCATCTCCGGATCCATCTTCGGCAACTTCACCGGCCAAATCTTCTGAATCATCTTACGGGTAGAGGTAGACAGACCGCAGCGGTCGCGCACCTCAAAGGTCGGTTCCAGCGAGATGGTAATCGCCCATCCCGGATGATACATGCTTACATAAGGCTGGTCAATCCAAGTACCAGCCAGATCCAGACGGGTAGGAATCCCCGCCTCCTGTGCCGAATTCTCAGATACGTTCAATAACGCCTTCTTCAAGCCAGAAGAAGACCGCGCCTTCAAACCCGCATGAGGCGTGCGCTGGAGTTCAATATATTCGATGCCCCTTTCCTTACAGATCCTACGTTTCTCATCAGACCCACCTTCAGCGTTCACCACAAACACATCCGGTTTCACCTTATCAAGAGTTGGCAGGAAATCGATGACTCCGCTTCCCTCATTGATATACGCATCCTTCACCGCCTTGATATTCTTGACCATGAATAGCCTTTCCTCCTGCGGGAACATAGGCTTGCGATGCTTATACTCCAGATAAGTAGCATCCGATCCGATACCCACATACAGGTCACCATACCGTGATGCCTGCTGGAAAAACTCAACATGACCGGAATGCAGCAGGTCATAACACCCACTCACAAAAACTTTCTTCGTCATTTGTTGTTTATCACTAATCATAGAGTCTCCGAAATCAGAATAGGGGAGATGTGAATTAAGTGTTTCCTCTAAGTGATTTATTCTTTCTTTTCTTTTTTCCACTAGTAATAGTTTGTGTTGTAAATATGTGATTTGTTTATTTTATTTGTGTCGTAACCGCCAAAAGAAATGCCATGTTCTGAAGATTGGCTCACATAGTGCTTCTGCAGGATAATATCGCACGAAGTGCATATTTCTCCATATCTTCAGGAAATATTTCTTTGCCATGCCTTGTTGTGTAAAACGCCCATACTTGGTGAAGTGCTTTCCGAAGTTGCCACCATTCAGAATCTCTGCCAACAACAACTTTCCTCGCTTTTCATCCATCGGAGCTATCATTTTCTCCTCAGATAATCCCAAAGCCTCATGCAGCACATACATCACCGCCCCAGCAAACTTCCACAATCCCAAATACTTCAATTCCCTCTGCACCACATCTAAAGCAGTAGAAGAAGAACTGGCAACAAAAGAAGAGTGAGCAACAGTAGCAGAAGCACCAGCACTATCAGAAGTCATATCCCCACTACCATCCAGGCGGTCCCAGCCCGCATAACTTGGCGAGACCTTTGATGGTCCGCCATCCTTAGAGCGTAGCGGTTCCGAGCACCGAGAAGGTGCGGTTACATCCCCGCTTCCTGAGGAAGAGGGGCTTGGGGAGAAAGTGGAGCTCCCTTTG
>ERZ1026903.687-NODE-687-length-14632-cov-4.974823_pt1 | contig 14632 bp, 8 predicted proteins | sample MGYA00380180_ERZ1026903 | MGnify/ENA primary metagenome ERZ1026903 (study PRJEB33269, sample SAMEA4719816) | human gut metagenome | biome: human-associated habitat; feature: organic feature; material: feces | place: Cameroon | collected 2013-10 ... | reverse complement strand
ATCATGATCACTGCGATCACGATCATCATGACCACGATCATCATGACCATGATCACGATTGCTGCTGTGGACACGATCACGATCATCACCACCATCATCATGCAGATGATGTGTTTACAAGCTGGGGCAAAGAGACTGTTCATAAATATACCGAAGAAGAACTGGATTATTTGCTGAAGGCACTGTCAGAGACAACATCTTACGGAACAATTCTTCGTTCCAAAGGTATTATCCAGATGACAGACGGATCATGGAAACAGTTCGACTTAGTACCGGAAGAGTACGAAGTAAGAGAAGGACAGCCGGACTATACAGGACGTATCTGTGTAATCGGAACAGACCTGAAAGAGGAAGAACTTCTGAAATTATTCCACGTATAGGATACTAATAATTGGCTCCATATTGTTATGGAGCCAAAAATCACAATATAACCATAAAAGAAAGAGGTGCGAGTATGGCAACACCTATGTTTATCGTTACGGGATTCTTAGACAGTGGTAAGACAACCATGATCAAGGATACCCTGATGGAACAGGAATGGATTGAACCGGGACTTACACTGTTACTTCTCTGTGAAGAAGGAGAAGAAGAGTATCCGGAAGAATATTTAAAAGAAAAAAATATGGCAGTTCTGAAAATCGAAGAATTTGACCAGTTGAACACTGTATTTTTCAAAAACTGTGAAAGAAACTATCATCCGGCACAGATTATCATCGAGTACAATGGAATGTGGAAGCTGGAGGATCTGCTTTCAATAAGATACCCGAGAAGTTTCGAACTTCAGGGAGTATACTCTACCGTAAATGGTACAACACTGGATATGTATCTGATGAATATGAGAAATATGCTGATGGAACAGCTCACAGAGTCTGAGCTGATCGTTGTTAACAGATGTGCAGATGGTGTTAACAGATCCGGATTCAGACGTGCACTGAAGGTACAGAATCCGATGGCACAGCTGATCTTCGAAGATATGCAAGGCAAGATCATCGAGCCATCCGAAGAAGACCTCCCATATGATGTAAAAGGAGACAAGATCGTACTGGATGATGTTGATTTTGGTGTGTGGTATGTGGATGCATATGATCATCCGGAATTATATCTGCATAAAGAAATCGACTTCAAAGGACAGATCTTCCGCCCGAAGGGAATGCCGGACAATATGTTCGTTCCGGTCAGAGAGATCATGACATGCTGCGCAGAAGATGTACGTTATTACGGATATCCATGCAAAGCAGAAAAGAAGATCGATGTAAAAGCAAAATCCTGGATGCAGATCCGTGCAAGATTCGAGTACGAGGCAGTAAGTTCCTTTGGAAATAAACAGCCGGTACTGTACCTGATCGATATGGAACCTGCGGAAGAGCCGGAAGATAAGATTGTATATTTAGGGTAGTTGCTGTTTCATGCATGAAGCGGTTGATACCCGGCCGGAAGAAAAGCAAGAGCGCTCTGTTGCGTGCTCTTACTTTTCTTCCTCACGTTATCGCATGCTGTAATGATTCAACAGCGGAGCCGTAACCGTTGTGATACCGGAAGTGTATCTAGCGGAAAAGCCGGGAAATTAAGGCTTCCACCACAACTTTTCGGTTGCACACAAAGTTTACAGTTCCACTATTAAATTTATTATCATTGGCCTATCACGACATGAGAAAGACTTGGTATCCTGTTGCAGGCGTATATGGAGCGATGATTAGAAGTTGTTAGGGCGTCAGAATTTTTGTTACCCGGAATATGTGCCACTGTTTGAGCCGAATGGCGAGTCTGGCACATAGGCCGGGTGCTTTTAGAAAATTCTGACGCCCTTATAACTTCTTCATCGCGGAATCTTAGCCCGCAACAGGATACCAAGTCTTTCTCATGGACCGGGGTAAGCCACGATGATGAACTAAATAGAAATTAAAAGGCAATTTTATAAGTAAATATGCCCGACAAAATGCTACAAGAATCCGCATTTGTACCTAAAAATGAACAAAATAACCAAGAGAATAACTAGACTTTTCCATAGACAGGAGATATAATAAAATCATACACGTCAATATATGATTTGTACTATTATCAAGGAGGAACAACAAAAATGGCAAGAAAAATGAAGACCATGGATGGTAACCAGGCCGCAGCTCATGCTTCATATGCATATACAGAAGTTGCAGCAATTTACCCTATTACACCATCATCAGTTATGCCGGAACATGTAGATGAATGGGCTACAGAAGGAAGAAAGAACATATTTGGACAGACTGTTCAGGTAACAGAGATGCAGTCAGAAGCTGGTGCTGCAGGAGCAGTACACGGATCTCTTTCCGCTGGTGCTCTGACAACAACATTTACAGCATCACAGGGACTTCTGTTAATGATTCCTAACTTATATAAAGTAGCAGGAGAACAGCTTCCTGGAGTATTTAACGTATCCGCTCGTGCGCTTGCAAGCCACGCACTGAATATCTTCGGAGATCACTCTGATGTTTACGCCTGTCGTCAGACTGGTGCAGCAATGCTTTGCGAATCCAGCGTACAGGAAGTTATGGACTTAACACCAGTTGCACACTGTGCAGCATTAAAAGGAAAACTTCCATTCATCAACTTCTTCGATGGATTCCGTACATCACACGAGATTCAGAAGATTGAGACATGGGATTATGAAGATTTGAAAGATCTGGTAGATATGGACGCAATCGATGCATTCAGAAATCATGCACTGAATCCAAATCACCCATGCCAGAGAGGTTCAGCTCAGAACCCGGATATCTTCTTCCAGGCAAGAGAAGCATGTAACCCATACTACGACGCTATGCCGGCTATCGTACAGGAGTACATGGATAAAGTTAACGAGAAGATCGGAACAGACTACAAACTCTTCAACTACTACGGAGCAGCAGATGCAGAGAAAGTTATCATTGCTATGGGTTCTGTATGTGACACGATCGAAGAGACAATCGATTACTTAACAGCAGCTGGGGAAAAAGTTGGTGTTGTTAAGGTTCGTCTTTACAGACCATTCTGTGCACAGGCATTAATTGATGCAATTCCTGACACAGTAAAATACATCAACGTACTTGACAGAACAAAAGAACCAGGAGCTCAGGGAGAGCCATTATTCCTGGACGTTGTTTCTGCATTAAAGGGATCTAAGTTCGACGCAGTACCGGTTAACGGCGGACGTTACGGATTAGGATCTAAAGATACAACACCTGCACAGATCGTTGCAGTATTCAACAACGCAGACAAAGAAAGATTCACAATCGGTATCAACGATGATGTTACAAATCTTTCACTTGAAGTTGGTGCACCACTGGTTACAACACCAGAAGGAACAATCAACTGTAAGTTCTGGGGACTTGGAGCTGACGGTACTGTAGGAGCTAACAAGAACTCTATCAAGATCATCGGTGACAATACTGACATGTATGCACAGGCTTACTTCGACTATGACTCTAAGAAGTCTGGTGGTGTTACAATGTCTCACCTGCGTTTCGGTAAGAAGCCAATCAAATCTACTTACCTGATCCACAAGGCTAACTTTGTAGCATGTCACAACCCATCTTATGTAAATAAATACAACATGGTTCAGGAATTAGTTGACGGAGGAACATTCCTTCTGAACTGCTCTTGGGACATGGAAGGTCTTGAGAAACATTTACCAGGACAGGTAAAAGCATTCATCGCTGATCACAACATCAAGTTCTACACAATTGATGGTATCAAGATTGGTAAAGAGATCGGACTTGGCGGACGTATCAATACAGTCCTTCAGTCAGCATTCTTCAAACTGGCATCTATCATTCCGGAAGAAGAAGCAATTGATCTGATGAAGAAAGCTGCAAAAGCTACTTACGGAAGAAAAGGTGACAAGATCGTACAGATGAACTACGATGCTATCGATGCCGGTGCTAAACAGGTAGTTGAGATCGAAGTTCCGGAATCTTGGAAATCTTGCGAAGACGAAGGATTATTCACACCAGAAGTTAAGGGTGGAAAAGACGATGTTGTAGCATTCGTTAAGAACATCCAGTCTAAGGTTAATGCTCAGGAAGGAAATACTCTGCCAGTATCTACATTTACTGACTATGCAGATGGATCTACACCATCAGGTAGTGCAGCATATGAGAAACGTGGTATCGCAGTAGATATCCCTGTATGGCAGTCAGAAAACTGTATCCAGTGTAACCGTTGTGCATACGTTTGCCCACATGCAGTTATCCGTCCGGTAGCACTTACAGAGGACGAGCTTGCAAAAGCTCCAGAAGGAACAAAAGCTATCGATATGATCGGTATGCCGGGAATGAAATTCACTATGACTGTATCAGCTTATGACTGTACAGGATGTGGATCTTGTGTAAACGTTTGCCCAGGTAAGAAGGGTGAAAAAGCTCTTGTTATGGCAAACATGGAAGAAAATGCAGCAGAGCAGGATATCTTTGATTTCGGACGTGAGATCGAGGTTAAACCAGAAGTTGTTGCTAAATTCAAACCAGAGACAGTTAAGGGAAGCCAGTTCAAACAGCCATTACTCGAGTTCTCAGGAGCTTGTGCAGGTTGTGGAGAAACACCTTATGCAAAACTGATCACACAGTTATTCGGTGACAGAATGTACATCGCTAATGCAACAGGATGTTCTTCAATCTGGGGTAACTCTTCACCGTCTACACCATACACAATGAACTCTAAGGGACAGGGACCTGCATGGTCTAACTCACTGTTCGAAGACAACGCAGAGTTTGGATATGGTATGTTACTTGCTCAGAAAGCAATCAGAAAGAGACTGAAAGAAGAAGTTGAAACTGTTGCAGCATCAGAGCAGGCTTCAGCAGAGGTTAAGGCAGCTTGCCAGGAATACCTCGATACATTCACATGTGGTGTTACAAACGGAGATGCTACAGACAAATTAGTTGCAGCATTAGACGGATGTGACTGCGATACATGCAAAGACATCGTTAAGAACAAAGACTTCCTCGCTAAGAAATCTCAGTGGATCTTCGGTGGTGACGGATGGGCTTACGATATCGGATTCGGTGGAGTTGACCACGTATTAGCAAGTGGTGAAGACATCAACATCATGGTATTCGATACAGAGGTTTACTCTAACACAGGTGGACAGTCTTCTAAGGCTACTAAGACTGGTGCTACAGCTCAGTTCGCAGCAGGCGGAAAAGAGACGAAGAAGAAAGACCTTGCAAGCATGGCTATGAGCTACGGATATGTATACGTTGCACAGATCGCTATGGGTGGAGACTTCAACCAGACTGTAAAAGCAATTGCAGAGGCTGAGGCTTATCCGGGACCATCTCTGATCATCGCATACGCTCCATGTATCAACCATGGTATCAAGAAGGGTATGAGCAAAGCTCAGACAGAAGAAAAATTAGCAGTAGATTGCGGATACTGGAATAACTTCAGATTCAATCCTGCAGCTGAAAAGGGAAGCAAATTCACTCTTGACAGCAAACAGCCTAAGGAAGAAGATTATCAGGCATTCCTTGACGGAGAAGTTCGTTACAACGCTCTTAAGAGAGCTAATCCGGAAAAGGCTGCAAGACTCTTCGCTAAGAATGAGGCAGAGGCTATGGAGAGATACGATTACCTGTCTAAACTGACAGACCTTTACAAAGTAGAGGAGTAATTGTTATCTGATTAGCAATAGAATAGTATAAATCATGACTCCCGCAGATTTGAAAGGATCTGCGGGAGTTTTGCGTTGCCATGCATTTGCCATATTGTATTGACAAAATAGATCAAAGATGATAAAAATATTATTATATGAATAATGAGACTAGATAGAGGCGCAGGTTTCATCAGTAAGGCAGAACAACAGATAAAGGGAAATCATTTCTGCCTGAAAGGGAAAACTGCCGAAGGAAGATATCATCCCTTATTATATTTGAGATATACTTCCTGGGACGCAGCAGAATATGCTGCGGACTGTCACTTCAGTAAGTGGAGCGCTATCGGAGTATATAGAAGATATAAGAGTTTAATTATGTAATTTGTATTTAGAGTTATATAGAGGACATAAATGAAGTGTTGAATGATATGAAAATACGGATGTCCTGCTTATAAGATGATATATGCCATGAGCAATCCACGCAGAGGAAATTGTTCATGGTATTTTTTTGGAACAAAACGAAGGAGAGAGAGTTATGAGAAAAAGAAAAAAATTACTCTTTGCCGTACTCACCTGCCTCATGATCTTTGCATGCGGTGCAATTACCGTATTTGCGGCAGATGGAGGAAAAGAGTATGTACCAAAGATGTATTCATCATTCTGGGCACTGGTACCCCCAATTGTGGCAATTGGTCTTGCACTGATCACAAAAGAAGTGTATAGTTCCCTGTTTGTCGGAATTGCGATCGGAGGAATCTTCTGGTCTAATTTCCATTTTGAAAAGGCAGTATTGCATATATTTGAAGATGGAATCGTAGGAGTACTGACAGATAGCTATAATATGGGAATCCTGGTATTCCTGGTTATTCTTGGAATTATGGTCTGCATGATGAATAATGCAGGAGGTTCGGCAGCATTTGGGCGTTGGGCAAGTATTCATATCAAGACAAGAGTCGGGGCACAGCTTGCAACGATCGTGCTTGGAATCCTGATCTTTATTGATGATTATTTTAACTGCCTGACAGTTGGAAGTGTTATGCGTCCGATCACAGATAAGCACAATGTATCACGTGCGAAACTGGCGTATCTGATCGATGCGACAGCGGCACCGGTACGTATCATCGCTCCAATCTCATCATGGGCAGCGGCTGTAACAGGATTTGTAAAAGGTGAAGATGGATTTTCTATTTTTATGCGTGCGATTCCGTATAACTATTATGCTTTACTCACAATTCTTGCAATGGTTTTGATCGTAGTGCTTAAGATTGATTATGGCCCGATGAAATTACATGAAGATAATGCTGTAAAGGGTGATATCTATACTACACCGGACAGGCCATATGCAAATGCTGAGAATGAGATCGTAGAAGAAAAGGGGAAAGTGATCGATCTGGTATTCCCGATATTGGTCCTGATCATTTTCTGTATCTGCGGTATGCTTTATACAGGAGGTTTCTTTAGTGGAACTGGCTTTGTTAAAGCATTTTCGGCAAGTGATGCATCGGTAGGTCTGATGCTTGGAAGTTTCTTCGCCTTGGTTGTTACGGTTGTATTCTATGCACTTAGAAAAGTACTTAAGTTCCGTGAATCTATGGAATGCGTTCCGGAGGGATTCAAGGCTATGGTACCTGCAATCCTGATCCTGACATTTGCATGGACATTAAAAGCAATGACAGACAGTCTTGGCGCAGCAGAGTATGTGGCTAATGTTATGCAGTCCGCAGCCGGAGGATTATTAAACTTCCTGCCTGCAATCATCTTCCTCGTAGGATGCTTCCTTGCATTTGCAACTGGAACATCATGGGGAACATTCGGAATCCTGATCCCAATCGTAGTAGCGGTATTCCAGGGAACGAACGAGACTATGATGATCATCTCTATCTCAGCTTGTATGGCGGGAGCTGTATGTGGAGACCATTGTTCGCCAATCTCGGATACAACGATCATGGCATCGGCGGGAGCACAGTGTAATCATGTCAACCATGTAACGACACAGTTACCGTATGCGGCAACCGTTGCAGTTGTTTCCTGCATTACTTATGTAATTGCCGGATTTGTTCAGAATGCATTGATTTGTCTTCCGATTGGTATGGTACTTCTGTTAGCAGCATTGCTGTTCATGAAGAAGAGAACAGAAAGTCATTCATAAATGAATTGTTAAAAAAATAAAATCAGCAGAGACTTCAAAGACTCTTTGCCCTGCATAAAAGTATGTGGCGCAAAAGTTGCTTTGGAGTCTTTTTTTGATAGGTGCAGAATAATAAGAAAGGTGTTATAATATCTTGCATGAGTGGCAATTATTCCAGTAGATATATTGCGGGGCAGAAGAATCTTCTGCTTTGGGGAAATGGAAGATTGCAGACGAAAGGAGAACATAGAAATTCATGAGTGTAAAAGATTTAAGTGCTTACGAATTAGTAAAGGAAGAAGAGTTAAAAGGAATCAAATCCCACGGAATGATGTTAAAGCATAAGAAGAGCGGGGCAAGGATCTTACTGATAGAAAATGATGATGACAACAAAGTATTCAATATCGGATTCCGTACACCGCCGTCAGACAGTACCGGAGTACCACATATCATGGAACATTCCGTACTGTGTGGATCTAAGAATTTCCCGGCGAAGGATCCGTTCGTAGAACTGGTAAAGGGTTCACTGAATACATTTTTAAATGCAATGACTTATCCGGACAAAACGGTTTACCCGGTAGCAAGCTGCAATGATAAGGATTTCCAGAATCTGATGCATGTATATATGGATGCGGTATTCTATCCGAATATTTATCAGCATGAAGAGATCTTCCGTCAGGAAGGCTGGAGCTACAAGATGGATTCTCTGGAAGATGATCTGGCTTACAACGGTGTTGTATATAATGAGATGAAGGGAGCATTCTCTTCACCGGAAGGTGTGCTGGACAGAGTGGTATTGAATACACTGTTCCCGGATACCTCATATGCGAACGAATCTGGCGGGGATCCGGAAGTGATTCCGGAACTTACGTATGAGCAGTTCCTGGATTTCCACAGAAGATATTATCATCCGTCAAACAGTTACATTTACCTGTATGGAAATATGGACATGGAAGAAAAATTAAACTGGCTGGATCAGGAATATCTGAGCAAATTCGACTATGCGCCGGTAGATTCCAAGATCCGCTATCAGGAACCATTTGATAAAGTAATCGAAAAAGAGATGCCATATTCCATAGCAAGCGATGAATCAGAAGAGGATAATACTTACATTTCTTACAATAAAGTCATTGGAACAAGCCTGGATGAGAAGCTGTATCTGGCATTTGAAGTATTGGATTATGCATTGTTATCTGCGCCGGGAGCACCGCTTAAGAGAGCACTTACGGATGCCGGGATCGGAAAAGACATTATAGGATCGTATGACAACGGAATTTACCAGCCGATCTTTTCTGTCATTGCGAAGAATGCGAATGTAGAACAGAAAGAAGCATTTGTGAAAGTAATCGAGGATACATTAAAAGATATTGTTGAAAATGGAATGGATAAGAAAGCGCTCGAAGCCGGAATCAATTATAATGAGTTCCGTTACAGAGAGGCGGATTTCGGAGGTTATCCGAAGGGACTGATGTACGGACTGCAGATTATGGACAGCTGGTTATACGATGACGAAAAACCATTTATCCATATCGAAGCGCTGGATACATTCGAGTTCTTAAAGGCACAGGTCGGAACAGGATATTATGAAGAACTGATCCGCAAATATCTGTTAGAGAATACGCACGGTGCGATTGTGCTGATCAAGCCGGAAAAAGGACGTACTGCAAGAATGGACAAAGAACTTCAGGAGAAGTTACAGGCATACAAAGAAAGTCTTACAGAAGAAGAAAGAAAAGAACTGGTAGAGCGTTCCAATGCATTAGAGGCATATCAGTCAGCACCGGATGCAGTAGAAAATCTTGAGAAGATCCCGGTTCTTTCAAGAGAAGATATTTCAAAAGAGATTGAGCCGATCATCAATGAAGAAAAAAGAATCGCAGATGTACCGGTAGTTTACCATGAGATTGAGACAAATGGCATCGGATACGTGGATGTGTTATTCGATATGTCAGGTGTGGAAGAAGCAGATCTTCCGTATGTCGGAATCCTGCAGGGAGTACTTGGAGTCATTGATACCGAGAATTATAAGTACGGAGAACTCTTTAATGAGATCAACGTGCATACCGGCGGTATCGGAACATCACTGGAACTGTATACAGACATTTCCAAAGTGCCGGAAAAAGAATTCAAAGCAACATTTGAAATCAAAGGAAAGGCATTATATCAGAAGCTGCCAGTCGTATTCCGGATGATGGAGGAGATCCTGACACGTTCGAAACTGGGAGATACCAAGAGAATCAAAGAGATTCTTGCGATGCAGAAGTCAAGACTTCTTATGAAATTCCAGTCTTCCGGACATACAACAGCAGTGCTTCGTGCGATGTCTTATGCATCTCCGTCATCTAAGTTAAAAGACATGACAAGCGGTATCGAGTTCTATGATAAGATCGCTTATATCGAGGAACATTTTGAAGAAGAAAAAGACGTATTGGTACAGAAGCTTCAGATGCTGGCTCATAAGCTGTTCCGTGCAGACAATATGATGATCAGTTACACGGCTGCAAAAGAGGGCCTGAACGGCATGGAAGAGCTGGTAGAAGGTCTGAAGAAAGCAATGTTCGAAGATCCGGTGGAAGATACCAGATGCGTACTGCACTGTGAGATGAAGAATGAAGGATTCAAGACTGCTTCCAAAGTTCAGTATGTGGCAAGAGTCGGTAACTTTATTGACAATGGAGCTGACTATACAGGAGCACTGCAGATATTGAAGGTGATCTTAAGTTATGATTACCTGTGGCAGAATATCCGTGTCAAAGGCGGAGCTTATGGATGTATGAGCGGATTCAGCCGTACCGGAGAAGGATATTTTGTATCTTACCGTGATCCGAACCTGGAAAGAACAATGGAAGTCTATGAAGGCATCGCAGATTATCTGAGAAACTTTACTGTCAGTGACCGTGACATGAACAAATATATTATCGGAACCATGAGTAACATTGACCAGCCGATGACACCGTCTGCAAAAGGAGACCGTTCGTTTAATCTGTACATGAATAAAGTCAGTGCAGAGACGATCAAAAAAGAACGTCTTCAGATCCTGGAGGCAGGTCAGGAAGACATCCGAAAACTGGCAGATGTCGTAGAAGCGGTAATGAAAGCCGGACAGATCTGCGTGATCGGAAGCGAAGAGAAGATAGAAGAAGCAAAAGATATGTTTAAAAATGTGACGACATTTTAGTTGTCTTCAACAGATAAAAGAACAGGAGAAAATATGAAAAAGGATTATAAATCAGGATTCGTAACATTGATCGGCCGTCCAAATGTCGGGAAGTCAACTCTGATGAACCAGTTGATCGGACAGAAGATTGCGATCACATCGAACAAGCCACAGACGACACGTAACCGCATTCAGACGGTATTGACCACAGATGATGGTCAGATCGTATTTGTAGATACACCGGGAATTCATAAAGCCAAGAATAAGCTTGGAGAATATATGGTCAATGTGGCAGAACGTACGCTGAATGAAGTAGATGTGGTGCTCTGGCTGGTAGAGCCGACAACATTTATCGGAGCAGGTGAACAGCATATCATCAGCCAGCTTAAGAAAGTAACGACACCGGTTGTACTGGTCATCAATAAGATAGACAGTGTAAAGAAGGAAGATGTTCTTCCGGCCATCGCTGCGTACAAAGATGTCTATGACTTTGCAGAAATCGTTCCGGTATCCGCAAGAAACGGTGACAATACGGATGAACTGGTGAAAGTGATCATGAAATATCTCCCATACGGACCGCAGTTCTATGATGAAGATACCATCACAGACCAGCCGGAGCGCCAGATCGTGGCAGAACTGATCCGTGAAAAAGCACTGCACTGCCTGCAGGAAGAGATTCCTCACGGTATCGCGGTTGCCATCGACAGCATGAAGGTAAGAAATAAAGTCATGCACATTGATGCAACCATTATCTGCGAACGTGATTCGCACAAGGGGATAATTATTGGTAAAAAAGGAAGTATGTTGAAAAAGATCGGAAGTACTGCACGTTATGAGATCGAGAAAATGCTGGATCAGCAGGTCAATCTCAAGCTCTGGGTTAAAGTAAAGAAAGACTGGAGAGACAGTGAATTCCTGATGAAAAATTTTGGATACCGCGAGGACGAATAAAAAGCAGTACCCATGGGAGAACCTAATCTTGGAGCATTAGAAAAAATATGCCCTGGCAAAGGATGAGGTGATCATATGGAAGAGTACTGGGACAGATTCGTCGCATCAGGTAAGATAGAAGATTATCTGTATTATAAAGGTATGAGTATCTGTGAGGAGACGATAAACAGATACAAAGAAGGAGATACAATTGGTAAATCAGATTACACTGACTGGCATGATACTGACAGCAGCACCGATAGGTGAATATGACAGACGAGTGGTAATACTGACCAGAGAAAGAGGAAAAATCTCGGCATTCGCACGTGGTGCAAGAAGACCGAACAGTGCACTGATGGGAGTGACGAGCCCTTTTTCATTTGGAGAGTTTACTGTATATGAGGGGCGGACATCTTATACGCTGGTGTCGGCCTCTGTTTCCAATTATTTCCAGGAATTGCGTACGGATGTAGAAGGTGCCTATTACGGATTCTATTTTATGGATCTGGCCGGGTATTATGCAAGAGAAGCGAACGATGAGACCGAGATGCTGAAGCTTCTGTATCAGACGCTCCGGGCACTGACGAACATACATATCCCGAATGAACTGATACGGTGCATTTACGAATTGAAGACCATTACCGTGAACGGGGAAGGTCCGCAGGTGATGGAATGTATCATGTGCGGGGATAAGGAGCGGGAAAAAGTATTTAGTATACGGAGAGGCGGCGTGATATGCACGCAGTGTGCCGGCCATATTTCCGATGGAATCCGGCTGCTTCCGTCGACATTATATACATTGCAGTACATCGTATGTTCCCCGGTTGAGAAATTATATACTTTCGTTGTAAAAGAAGATGTGCTTGGAGAATTGAAGAATCTGACGAAAGCATATCTGGATGAATATCTGGGAAAACGCTTCAAATCATTGGAGATATTGGAAACAATTGTACGATAAGGCTTGAAAACAAAGAGGGCAGACGCTATAATTAAATTCAATTACGAATATTTTGAGAAGGTGAGGATGAAAAAATGGCAGAAAAGACTATGGATAAGATCGTTTCATTGGCGAAAGCAAGAGGATTTGTATATCCGGGATCTGAGATCTATGGCGGGCTTGCGAATACATGGGGTTATGGTAATCTCGGGGTAGAATTGAAAAAAAATGTAAAAAAAGAATGTAGGTGTGGACTGTGCGATCCTTATGAACCCACAGACATGGATCGCAAGTGGACATCTCGGAGGATTCAGTGATCCTCTGATGGATTGTAAACAGTGTCACGAACGTTTCCGTGCGGATAAAGTCATCGAAGATTATTGTGCAGAGAATAACATTGAACTGGATGGTGCGGTAGATGCATGGACACAGGAGCAGATGAAGAACTTTATCGATGAGAATCAGATTCCATGTCCGACATGTGGAAAGCATGACTTTACAGATATCCGTCAGTTCAACCTGATGTTCAAGACATTCCAGGGAGTAACAGAGGATGCGAAGAATACGGTATATCTCCGTCCGGAGACTGCACAGGGAATCTTCGTAAACTTCAAGAATGTACAGCGTACATCCAGAAAGAAACTGCCATTTGGTATCGGACAGATCGGTAAATCATTCCGTAACGAGATCACACCTGGTAACTTTACATTCCGTACCAGAGAGTTTGAACAGATGGAACTGGAATTCTTCTGCAAACCGGACACAGATCTTGAATGGTTTGATTATTGGAAGAAGTTCTGTCTGAACTGGCTGTCTGCATTAGGACTGAAAGATGATGAAGTACGTTACCGTGATCATGATAAAGAAGAACTTTCTTTCTACAGTAAAGCAACAACAGACGTTGAGTTCTTATTCCCATTCGGATGGGGAGAACTGTGGGGAATCGCTGACCGTACAGATTACGACTTAACACAGCATCAGAATGTATCCGGACAGGATCTGACATACTTTGATGATGAGACAAAGGAAAAATACATCCCATACGTTATCGAGCCGTCACTCGGAGCAGATCGTATGGTACTTGCATTCCTTTGCAGCGCTTATGATGAAGAAGAGATCGGAACAGAGGAGAAACCTGATACACGTACGGTTCTTCACTTCCATCCGGCACTGGCACCGGTTAAGATCGGTGTGCTTCCGCTTTCTAAGAAGCTGAATGAAGGCGCAGAGAAAGTATTTGCACAGTTAAGCAAGAAATACAACTGCGAATATGATGACCGTGGAAATATCGGAAAACGTTACCGTCGTCAGGACGAGATCGGAACACCATTCTGTGTAACATATGATTTCGATTCTGAAGAAGACGGAGCAGTAACTGTCCGTGACAGAGATACCATGGAACAGGAAAGAATCAAGATTGAAGATCTGGATGCTTACTTTGAGAAGAAATTCGAGTGGTAAGAATCAGAAAATTGAAGCATAAGAGATAAAATAAGAGACCGTGGAATCGGCTATGTATGCCAAAGTGCATGCATGGCGGTTTCACGGTCTTTTTTTATATATGCAGGTATGTAGAAATTGATTTGTGCATAATGTACAAAAAAATAAAAAATAAAATAAAATATTGATTTAAAATAAATGAAAGAGTATATTTATAGAAAAGACTTAATTCATTATTCGTAAAATCTATAAGTAAGGAGGAAAGACTTTGGATAAACTGAATAATATCGTATTACTGATTCAGCATTATCTGGCAGATTATATTTTGATCATTCTGCTGTTAGGAGGAGGTGTTATATTTACGATCCGGCTCGGATTTATCCAGATACGTGGATTTAAGGCCGGGTGGAAAAGAACGTTTGGCGGACTGTTTTCGAA
>ERZ1026903.685-NODE-685-length-14659-cov-153.892495_pt1 | contig 14659 bp, 11 predicted proteins | sample MGYA00380180_ERZ1026903 | MGnify/ENA primary metagenome ERZ1026903 (study PRJEB33269, sample SAMEA4719816) | human gut metagenome | biome: human-associated habitat; feature: organic feature; material: feces | place: Cameroon | collected 2013-10 ... | reverse complement strand
ATTATAGGATGCAAAAATAGCAATATTTCGCCAAACGACCAAATATTGCTATCTTTATTTTCAGTTTTTTAGGGGTTCAAGAATGATTGCGAGCCACAAAGTGGCTTATATCACCCGATTAGTGGTGGTTTTGGCGGAATCATCACTTGATGAGAAACCCTTATAATAAGACGTTCTTTTATGGGATGCGTCTTTATTTTATGAGATGCTTCCTAATCCACTCCATCTGCTTGCGATTGGTATCGGTGGTTGTCCAATGCTCGTTGATAGGAGTAAGCAGACTTTCCTTCTCGCATTTCAGGGTATTCCACACGGCGTAGCTGGTGGTTGGCGGACAGGTATTGTCGTTGTATCCCCAGGTGAGATAAGTAGGCGCCTTCACCTTCCGGGCAAAGTTCACCACGTCATAATAAGCCAGGGTATGGATGCAATCCTTGTTCTGCAATATCCCATGATATTTATTGAAGTGAGGATATCCGCCCGTTCTTCCCTTCTCAACGTATGCAGCCATATCGCTGAGCGCCGGATGATTGGCCACACACTGGGTTACTCTGCTATCCAAGCCTGCTGCGATAATCGCCAAGGCACCACCCTGGCTTCCGCCCTGCACAGCCACATTCTTTCCGTCCCATTCGGGGAGCGAGGTAAGGAAGTCGATGCAGCGCACCAATCCCTGATACACATGGCGCATGTAGTAGCGGTTCTTATCTTCCAAGCCATTGGCAAGATAGCCCCCGTTTCTATCGTTGAATCCCTTGCTTATCTCCTGGAAGGTTTCGGCAGGAAGACGTGGGTCGAGGCCATGGATTTCTATCTCGAAGCGGATGAATCCGTTCTCGGCATAATACTTGTTGCGCAGGGGTTCCTTGATAGTCTTGATGCCGGCTCCCGGAGGGGTGAGAACCACGGGATGGCTACCCTGCTTGGCATTCTTGGGATAGAAGAGATAGCCATACATCGCATGTCCCATCTTATCTATCTGAAGTTTTACGAGATAGCAATCTATCTTATCGGTGCAATACTCCTTGGCGAGTTCCTTGGTGTAGCTCAGGGGAACATTCTTCAGTTCATCCTTCGCCTTTTGCCAGAAGCTGTCGAAATCCTTAGGTTCCTGGGTATAAGGCTGAATCTTATCCACCGAGAATCCCACTTTTACATGATGCTGATAGGTTTTGCCATCGAGCTGATAAGATAATCTCAGGTCTCTGAAGCCCGGAGTCTTTCGGGTTCCGATGTTCACGATGGCTCGCCCGTTCTTCAGTTTGAAGCTTCCCTGCTTATCAGCCTCGAGCAGGTCGTTGCCTATTTCATACTTCACCTCGCCGTCACGGGGTATTCCATACTTGTAGAAGCTTACTTCCACCTTGGCCTGCTCCCCGGTGCGATAGAGCCAGTCGGCATGATCAGGCACGGTAAGCCAAAGATAATCACTACGATAAGGATAGTTCTCCGCCATCGCATTCACTCCGCCCATCATGTTCATCGCCAGGAAGAACAGGAGCGACAGATAGATAGTTTTTAATTTGTTCATTGCTGTATAGTTTGCTTTATGTTTATATTTGATGGTCAGCGTCACGCTCATCATCCTCATCATCCGGCCAATTATCAAAATCAAGCCAATCTTCATCAAAATCATCGTTTTCGCCTGCCACCAGTTCATTCAGAACTTCCTTGAAATCAGCAAACATAATAACCCGTTCATCTGTTCCCTTGGTAAGCAACTTGGTTACCCCCTTGATGCCATTCTCTATTTCCACTGGCGGCACACGATATTCCTTATAGATGTTCTTGATCAAAGGCAGCAATTCCGCCGCCTTGATTTGAGCAAGAGATTTCACTATCCAATCCATTGCCATGGCTGGCATTGTGAAATCGATACATGATTTCAGCACATCCGTAGCCCATGTCAGCACCTGCAGACGGCAGGAAGGATTCTCCACAGCCATCTGTACCACGGCATTGAAAACCGTAGGATAAGAATCATACGCAAATCCATCCGTCTTCATCATTTCCTTCAGTTCCTCAAGATGTCCCACACCTACGTGAGCCAATATCAGGGTGGAGACTTCTTCGTACCCACAGAAATAGAAATCATAGAAACTTGGATTTTGCTTCAAGATTTCGAGGATTACGTCGAAGAGACCTGTTAGTTTGAAGTCATCAACAAGCTGGAAAGCTGCTACGATAGGCAAGCCACTGGTCTCCACGTCTTCATCGAAATTATGAGTTAAACCATCGGCAAGAATAAACATAAAGAAATTGCGCATTGCCTCTTCCTGCTCCTGCTGCGAGAGGGAAGCCATCGCCTTATGAGCCACTTCATACGCCTCAAGAACTTCGCTTGGCGTGAAGGCATCGAATAATTGCTGAAGATAATCCGCCAAAGGCTTTACTTGCTGGGTATAGTCAGGGCGCTGATAAGTATAAACAGACTCCTGCATCTCACCCAGGCTTCTACCCGATGATGCAAAATTTTCGAAATCTGCCATCAGCATCATCTTCTCTTCGGGCGACATTCCGTTCAGCATTTCGGTTAGTGCATCCATAACAGGATTGCCGCTACTATTTCCTTTTTTCTTTTTTGCCATTATTTCTTTTTATTTTATGAGTTCATTTTGATTTTAATAACTCGGCATTATACCATGCCTTGGCTCTTGCATCAAACTCCTTGCGAGCCGCACTGCCAGGCTCACCATATTTCTCTCGAAGATGATCTTCGAAAGTACGTAGTTTAGCTAATTTTTCTTCATTAAACTTAACCATAAGCCCTTTCGTTTATTTCTGTATTCCATGCTGCAAAAATAAGAAAAATATTAGTTACTTCCAAATATTCAGGAAGGAATTTGTTACTTTCTTTCTCTTTTAGTATAATGTTACGTGTTGATGCAGGTAAACGGCTTCTCAAAAAGTAGAAAAGTGGTTATTTCCACAAAGGAAACAACCACTTATTCTTGTATTATTCTTGTTCTTATTCTCTAACTTCTACTTCACCATTTCTTTTCTCACGCTTCCATCGCTATACTTCACGATGTTCAAGCCCTTGGTTGGAGCAGTCAAATGCTGGCCATTAGCAGAATAGCGAGAAGCCGCTTTCGATTTACCAGAAGTTGGCAACATGTTAATTCCTGTAGTTTCTGCCTCAACTAAATTATCAAAATATCCAAATTCTGACAACCAGTAATCCTGATAAGTTCCCTTAGGAATATAAACTGTACACTTTTCCTTATCACATCCTTTAAACACATCAGAGCCTGTAGATATAGGAGAGTTCCAATGAACAAATATACTTGTTAATCCATTGCAATATTGAAATGCCTTATCTCCTATAGAAGTAACACTCGCAGGAATATCAATTGATGACAATTTCGCACAACTATCAAAAGCATATTTTTCGATAGATGTTACGCTTGTTGGAATTAGCACACTTTTCAAATTACTACAACCATCAAAAGTTTGAGCTTCAATAGAAGTTACACCTAATGGAAGTTCGATTTCTTCCAAGTTTGTACAACCACAAAAAGCAAATCGATCAATGAAATTTATAGTTGTAGGAATCGTGAAATGTTTCAGAGCCTTACATCTGAGGAAAGTTCCAGTTTCTATTCTCTGAATACCTTCAGGGAAAGTTACATCTTCTAAATTTAGACAATCCTCAAAAACGTAACTATCAATTTCTGTTACGCTAGAAGGAATTACAAGACTGGTCAAACTTTTACAACCACTAAATGCCCTAAAGCCTACACTAGTAATATTTACAGGAAGTTCTATTTTTTTCAAACTACTACAGTTACTAAACATATACATACCTAAAACATTGTTAGCAGTATTACATCCATAACTATAATTATCACCTCCTTTTACTATTTTTGCTTCACTTAAATCTAAAGTCTCCAGATGGCCATTTTCATTTGCAAAACACATTTCTCTGATTAAGCCTAAATCAGTACCATTCAATTCTCCCTTCAACTTCAAATTGGTAATTTGGTATTTTTTTGTACTACCAATCTTGTTTGGTAAAGTTCCAGCCTCCTTAACTTCAATTGTAATTTGCTGAGTAATCAAGTTATCATCAGCATGAGTTGCACACACACATAGCAACATAAGGAATATTGCCATGATTTGTCTCTTAAAAGTAAAAATCTGCATAAATTTTATTTTTTCATGATTTGAGCAAACAAGATCCCACGTCCACTACAACTATTTCTTATTGCAAAACATATCGACAAAAATAAGAAAGACGTGGGATCTCCCTGTTACCCGTCCCACGAATCGAGGCCTTCGCATTGCCCTGTATTGTTGAACGAGCAACGTCGAAGCCCACGCCGATATGTATACACTTTCCCCTATACGGATATAAGACTCATCGCCTTACGCAATAAGCCATACCAGTAAAGGGATGTGGTTATTACACATCCCAATGGGCATCTACCGTTGCAATGCTCAAGACAATACATGAAAGTTGCGAAGTTTCGATTCGTCAAGAACAAGCGTCAAGTAAACGCCTTTATATTATGTCGCGATACCAAGCCCCACCCGCAATTCCTTCTCAGCACAAAAGCCTCCAAAAGAGACTCTCCGTGCATCGATACGGCGTGAGCGAGAGTGGTATCGCTTGCAAAGGTAATGAAAAAATTGATTACTCGTATCTTTTTCATGGATTATTTTTCGCAGTTAGGATAAAAAACTGATGTTTGGGCACACAAAGAAGACTTATTGCGCCCAAACACACCATTCTCTTCGTTTTTAAACTTGAATTCCAAATTGACTTTTCAAAATGCTTCGTTGATTTTTGCTACAAGTTCCTCTGGCTTGAAGTCTTCCATCTTAGAAAAAGCAAACCATTTCTTTCCTAAGTCCTTGATGGAGGCTCCCACATGATAAACCATATCATCAATACAAAGAAAGCGATCGTGGGAACGACGGAAAACAGAGATTTCTATCGGAGGATATTGGCTATTATGGCGATCAACATCAAGACGAAGCTGGCGACTTATCTGCTGGGTATAAATGATGGCAGAAACTGTTTCCTCCCGCTTATCCAATAAAGTCAAAACCGATTCATCCACATAATTATCTATGAGGATGATACGCTGCTTGGCACTCTTTACGAGTTCAGAGACAAAGGAATAAGCATCATAGATTTGGTTATCAAAGAAGATTCCTTGCTTCGGTTTATACATACCTTCGTCCAAGCGACGGAAAATTTCGTCTATGCGATGGTCTTGTACTTCTTGATGAGCAAGAATCTTCGCCTGAACCTTATTAGACTCCAACTGATTAAATTCGATTGTTTCCAATCGTTGGAAAACCGCCGCATTGTTCACCATAAAATGGCGCATAGATACGAATGCTCGCATAATGCGGATGTTTGCTTCAACAGCAGTCGATGACTTCAAAACTCCACTAAGCATGGCAACTCCTTGCTCTGTGAAAGCATAAGGTCTTTTACGAGCACCCATAACTATAGAATTGGATGTCGCAAATTGCGACTTCCAATTTTCAAACTCTTCTTTTGTCAATTGAAACATAAAGTCTTCAGGGAAACGTTCTATATTACGTTTTACCTGCTCATTCAACCTTCTTGTTTCTACTCCATACAGCTCAGCCAAGTCACGGTCAAGCATCACCTGTTGTCCTCTGATAACTCGTATCAGAGACTCCACTTTATTTTCTACAGGCAGTTGTCGTTCTTCCACCTGGTCAGAATTCTTTTCCTTTACCATTTCCTTTGGGTTTGAATATTTTGGCAAAGATACAACTTATTTTTGGAACACGCAAGGATTTTTCTAGAATGTTTTAGTTTAAGGCATAAAATTGACACTAAAAATTAGGAGAAAGGTTTCAATGGTAGTTTCGTGTGGGTTGTATTCAAATATAAAAGGGACGGCGTGATTGTAACCCCACAATTATCTAATAACACCCAACAAGCTACCCAACAAGCTACCCAACAAGCTACCCAACAAGTTCAAGAGCTTATTTCCATAATAAAGGACAGAGAATATTCAGTAAAAGAAATTATGTCCCTCTTGAATTTGAAGGATAGGGTTAATTTCTTGAGGATTTATCTTAATCCAGCTTTGGAGGATGTATTCATTTCTATTTCTGTATCATCGGAGACACCTAGGTACTTTGGGGCTTTTAGTCACATCCTCAGCTACCATTACCTGGACTTATGATACAACCTCAAACGAAGAAAGCCGTTTAATGGGTTCAACAACCTAGGACATTAAGTGCCGGAAGATTGTTTCTAGAAGATTTCCACTAGGCTCAGCAGCTCTGCTGAGCCTAGTCAGCAGGTCTGCCCACTGCAGTCAGCAAGTCTGCTGAGCCTAGTGGCAACACCCCTTAACTGTACAACTACGCACCCTTTAGTTGTACGACTATAAACCCTTTAATCGTACGACTATGCACCCTTTGGTTGTACGACTATAAACCCTTTAATCGTACAACTACACACCATTTGGTTGTACGACTATATACCTTTTAGTTGTACAACTATAAAGCATTTGGTTGTACAACTACAAACCTTTTAGTTGTACAACTACAAACCTTTTAGTTGTACAACTACACAACCATTGATTGTACACCTCACCTATTTTACTCTATATCAAGCTGTTGCTGATATATTTTGCTTTTCAAACCTTTATAATTTACACATTTTCGAGGTTTTCGAAACAGCGTTTTTACACATTTTCGAGGTTTTCAATGTTGCAAATTTACACATTTTCGAGGTTTTCTAAGCTTTCTCCGTTATTACCAGCACATGGCTTTCGTCGCTCAATGTGGTGGCGAAGATATAGGTTTCACCACCATCCTTCAGCTTCAATCGCTTGCGTAATTCTGCTACGGAAAGGGGGAAATTGCGGGTGGCTATGTTCGCCTTGGTGATTCCTGACAGATGGCGCTTCAACTCCTTTTTATTAAAGGAGGATACGGCGATGATGCGGAAACTTCTGCCAGGGAAGACGGCGATAGGCTCACGGCTCACGAAAAGATGACTGTTCTTGGAAAGCATCCTTGCATCATATCGCTCGGAAAGAACACCGAAACAGCCGGCTTTCATCAACGACGCATTCGGCTCGTAAAGATACTGCATCTCTTCGAGGGTGGATGGGGCTATCTTCACCGAAGAAGTCTCCATATCCAAATCTTCGCAGACGAAGGATTGCGCATCATTGATGCAATAAATACGGAGATTCCCGGCATGTTTTACTTCTCCATCTGCCGATGAAGCCTCCATTTCGCCCATATTTCGCGCTGACAGCACTAAAAGAAGCTCCTTGCACTCATTGTTCACGGAGATGATATGAACCTCTCTTACGTGGCTTAATTCGCTTATGGCACGGTGCCAGTCGAGCATCGGAGAGAGTTTGATGATAACGTAATCTGCCTTCGAAAGCATCTCTTCCTGCAAAACGGTAACATCGGGCGTGCAATCCTTCAAGGATACCACCTTGTTGCCTGCATCGTCTCTACGGGCGGGATCTATGAAGATTATCTTAAGACCAAGGTTGGTCTTAAGTAATGACCGAGGCTGGTCATAAGTTATGCCTAAAGAATCATCAGCTGATGCTGCATCTTTTTTCTTTGGTTGAAAAGAATGAAGCACTTCTATTCCATCCCCATTCTTCACGATGGCGTTCTTCAAGCCCAAGCGCCCGAAGTTCTCCTTCGCCGCCTCGCAGAGATGAGCCTGACGCTCCACATACATCGACTTCATTCCCAATCGGGCAGCGATATAAGAGAAATCTACTCCGAAGCCACCAGTCAAATCTACAAACCCCATTTCTTCTGAAAAATCAGATTCGCTGACTTCATCTTTTATTTCGTTAACATTCTCATCCGATTCTGTTAATATCTGTTGTTTTTCGCAACTGCCTTCATTTTTGGCGAATTCTGAGCCAACTGCATTCTCGGCCGCAAATTCGCGAATTTTAGAAAAATGAGAATTGGAAGCTTTCTCGCTCTCTTTCTCGTTTTCTGATGAAGAAGATGATGAAGAAGAAGATGAATCCGACAAGCCGAGCAGTCTTGCTGCCAATTCTGCCTTATAAAGCGCAGTGGATTCTGAGGAGCATTGCTCCATCGAAATATGAGGGGGATAGATGATGCCATCGATGTTCGCCCAACGGGGCAACTTGGCACGAGCCATCTTTCGCCCGCGAATCTGGTCGAGGGCGAAAGGCATATCTACTTCCGGATTCTTGCTTCCGAGAAAAGCCAACTGGCGGACATCCTCGTCCTGGTGCTGGCGAATGAAATCTTGAGTTGCTTGGTTCATCATTTCCGTAACTTCTCTTTTTTGTAACTACTATTTTCTGTAACTACTATTCAATAATAACCGCAAAATTACGATATTCTGATGAGAATACAAAATAAATAAGGAAATATCTTACCCAAGATCCCGTTTTAAAGCACCACACACCGCTTTTTGCCTCACTAAGGCATAAGATTGCCCTGGCAAGGGCAATAATTTGCCATCCAAAGGCACAAATCAAAAAGAGAACGAAAATCAAAGAGAACGAACGAAAATCAAAAAGAACAAAGAAAAGTTCAAAAGGGACGAACGAAAAAGCAGAAGCGTATAGAAAGGATTGAGTAAATAGACTACACACTACACTCTTCTTTCATAACATCTTGATTATCAATAAATAAAAGGAGTGCAATACTCTTCTGCACACTACACTCACACTTCACCACACTTCACTCGCTAAAAATTTCAGAAGTGTAGTGTGCCCTTAAAAAGTGAAGAGTGAGTGAAGTGTCAAAGGGCACACTACACTCACTCAACTTCTTATACTTCAACCACTTACCCCCTAAAGAGTGTAGTGTGAAGTAGTTTTGGAAAAATTCTCCCGCACTCAGCAAAATCTGCAAGAAAAGCAGAATGCAGGGAGAATATTCTGAATCCTTAATCTATGCGATGGATTAGTCAGCCAACTTAGCCTTCAAGAACTCACGGTTCAGGCGGGCGATGTTAGCGATAGACTCGTTCTTAGGACAAACTGCCTCGCAAGCACGAGTGTTTGTACAGTTACCGAATCCGAGCTCATCCATGCGTGCAATCATCTTCTTAGCACGGGCAGCAGCCTCTACACGACCCTGTGGGAGAAGTGCCAGCTGGCTAACCTTTGAGCTGACGAAGAGCATGGCAGAACCATTCTTACATGCAGCAACACAAGCACCGCAACCGATACATGTAGCGCAATCCATTGCCTCGTCTGCATTCTCCTTAGGAATCAGGATAGCGTTGGCATCCTGAGCCTGACCTGTACGGATGCTGGTGTAACCACCTGCCTGGATAATCTTGTCGAATGCTGAACGGTCTACCATACAGTCCTTGATGATAGGGAAACCAGCAGAACGCCAAGGCTCAACGGTGATAACGTCACCATCGTTGAAACGACGCATGTAGAGCTGACAGGTTGTAGCACCACGCTCAGTCTTACCATGAGGTGTACCATTAATATAGAGAGAGCACATACCGCAGATACCCTCGCGGCAGTCGTGGTCGAAGACGAAAGGCTCCTGACCTGACTCGATGAGCTCCTCGTTCAAGATGTCGAGCATCTCGAGGAATGAAGTATCATCTGGGATGTTCTTCATCTCGTGTGTATCGAAGTGACCCTGTGCTGTAGGACCGTCCTGCTTCCAATACTTAACTGTGAAACTTATATTTCTTGCCATTGTCTTGTTCGCTTTTTAATTCTTGTAATTTCTTGTCTGTACCTTAATTGCCTCATACTCGAGAGGTTCCTTGTTGAGCACTGGAGCAGTTGTATCGTTGCCCTGATACTCCCAGCAGCCTACGTAGAAGAAGTTCTCGTCATCACGCTTAGCCTCGCCTTCCTCTGTCTGGTACTCCTCACGGAAGTGACCACCACAGCTCTCGTTGCGGTGCAATGCATCGTAAGCGATCAACTCGCCCATCAAGATGAAGTCACGCAAGTGGATAGCCTTATCCAACTCTACGTTCAAGCCTTCCTTCTTGCCAGGGATGAAGAGGTTCTTGTTGAATTCCTCGCGGAGAGCCTTCATCTTCTTCAAGCCTTCCTCAAGACCTTCCTTGGTACGACCCATACCTACGTGCTCCCAAAGGATGTGACCCAACTCCTTGTGGATAGAATCTACAGAGCGCTTGCCCTGGATACCCATCAGGCGGTCGATTTCCTTCTGAACACCTGCCTCTGCCTCTGCGAACTCTGGGAGATCGGTAGAGAGCTTTGGCCACAATGCCTGGTCGGCCAAGTAGTTCTGGATAGTGTATGGCAATACGAAGTAACCGTCAGCCAAACCCTGCATCAAAGCAGATGCACCAAGACGGTTAGCACCGTGGTCAGAGAAGTTACACTCACCGATAGCGAAGAGACCTGGGATAGTGGTCATCAACTCGTAGTCAACCCAGATACCACCCATTGTATAGTGGATAGCAGGGAAGATCATCATTGGGTTGTAGTACTTCACGCCGTTAATCTCGTTAGCCAACTCACCTGGGTTAACGTCGGTAATCTCCTCATACATATCGAAGAGGTTGCCATAACGCTGAAGGATAACGTCGATACCGAGACGGTTGATAGACTCAGAGAAGTCGAGGAATACGGCAAGACCTGTGTTGTTGACACCGAAGCCCTTGTCGCAACGCTCCTTAGCTGCACGAGAAGCCACGTCACGAGGAACCAGGTTACCGAATGCTGGGTAACGGCGCTCCAAGTAGTAGTCGCGGTCTTCCTCAGGAATATCAGAACCCTTCTTTGTACCTGCCTGCAATGCCTTAGCATCCTCAATCTTCTTAGGAACCCAGATACGACCATCGTTACGGAGTGACTCTGACATCAAAGTCAACTTACTCTGGTTTGTACCGTGAACAGGGATACATGTAGGGTGAATCTGAACGTAAGATGGGTTAGCGAAGTCAGCACCCTTGCGATAGCACTGGATAGCTGCTGTACAGTTACAACCCATAGCGTTTGTAGAGAGGAAGTAAGCGTTACCATAACCACCGGTAGCGATAACTACGGCGTTGGCAGAGAAACGCTCCAACTTACCTGTGATCAAATTCTTGGCGATGATACCACGAGCGTGACCGTCAACGATAACAACATCCTCCATCTCGTAACGGGTGAAGAGCTTTACCTTACCTGCCTCAACCATGCGGCTCAAAGAAGAGTAAGCACCGAGGAGGAGCTGCTGACCAGTCTGACCCTTAGCATAGAATGTACGAGATACCTGAGCACCACCGAAAGAACGGTTAGCCAACATACCACCGTACTCACGAGCGAAAGGAACGCCCTGAGCTACGCACTGGTCGATGATGTCGTTGCTCACCTCAGCCAAACGGTAAACGTTAGCCTCACGAGCACGGTAGTCACCACCCTTTACTGTATCGTAGAACAGACGGTAAACAGAGTCACCATCATTCTGATAATTCTTAGCTGCATTGATACCACCCTGTGCAGCGATAGAGTGAGCACGACGTGGAGAGTCCTGGATGCAGAAGTTCAAGATGTTGAAGCCCATCTCGCCAAGAGAAGCAGCTGCAGAAGCACCTGCCAAACCTGTACCTACAACGATAACGTCGAGCTTTAACTTATTCTTTGGGTTAACCAAACGCTGGTGAGCCTTATAGTTGGTCCACTTCTCAGCAACTGGTCCTTCAGGTATTCTAGAATTTAATGTTTTTGCCATAATCTTTTTTAATACTTAAATGATTACACGAATTATGCGCAGCACAAAGATGGAGCGCAACCGAAAGCGAATGCCAATACAACTACGATGAAGAGGAGAAGCAGGATGGTAGAGTAAATCATACCGATCATCTTCCAACGGCAGAACCAAGTCTTACCGTTCCAACCGAGAGTCTGAATAGCACTCCAGAAACCGTGAGTGAGGTGGAACCAAAGAGCTACCAACCAGATGATGTAGAGAACTACGAACACTGGGTTAGCGAAGGTGTCCTGAATGAATGCGAAGCCGTCTGCTGGGCTGTGACCGAAGCTTGTACCCAAAAGCTCAGCAAACATCATGTTGTACCAGAAATTGAAGAGGTGAAGCAACAAACCGAGAACGATGATGATACCGAGCACCAACATGTTCTGGCTAGCCCACTCTACCTTCTCTGGCTTTGATGTTACCTCGTAACGCTGATTACCGCGAGCACGACGGTTCTGTGCTGTCAGGATGAAAGCGTAAACGATGTGACAAACTGCCAAAGCTGCCAAACCTAATGTTGCAACTACGGCGTACCAGTTAGCACCCAACAACTCGCAGATTGTGTTGTAAGCTTCTCCAGAGAAAAGCGCAACCACATTCATGCAACCGTGGAATGTCAAGAATAGAATAAGTGCGATACCAGTTACTGACATCACTACCTTTCTACCAATAGATGAATTGATTAACCACATAAATGATTGAATTTTAATTATTTAACTGTTTGAAACTAATTTATTATTTCCTTCATCTCGTACTTGCAATACCACTTTCAAGGCATTCTGCAATCCTCATTTATAGGTATATTTTCGCAAGTCTGCTGCAAAATTACTATATTTTAATGATTTATCAAAGTATTTTTGCTAAAATTTCAATTTAATTTCTTACTTTTGCCGAAAATTAGAAAAAATATAGATTAAATAGAGATTATGAACTTCAATTATGACGTAATCGTTATAGGTGGAGGACACGCCGGATGCGAGGCCGCTACAGCCGCTGCAAACATGGGTGCCGACACCTGCTTGATAACGATGGACATGAACAAGATTGGTCAGATGAGTTGCAATCCTGCCATCGGAGGTATTGCAAAGGGACAGATTGTACGGGAGATTGATGCACTGGGCGGACAGATGGGTATCGTGACCGACAAGACCGCCATACAGTTTAGAATGCTCAACATCGGAAAGGGACCTGCCGTATGGAGCCCACGTGCCCAATGCGACCGAGGCAAGTTTATCTGGGAATGGAGAACCATCCTCGACCATACCGACCATCTCGACATCTGGCAAGACCAGGCCGACGAACTGCTCGTGGCAAACGGAGAGGCCATCGGCGTACGCACCATCTGGGGTGCCGAGTTCTACGCCAAGAGCATCATCATCACTGCCGGCACCTTCCTGAACGGACTGATGCACGTGGGAAGAAAGATGGTGGAAGGTGGAAGATGTGCCGAACCTGCCGTACACCACTTCACCGATAGCATCACCCGATGGGGAATCACATCGGCAAGAATGAAAACCGGAACGCCGGTGCGCATCGACAAGCGAAGCGTTCACTTCGAAGACATGGAGGAACAGCCGGGCGACATCGACTTCCACCAGTTCTCATACATGGGCAACCATCGCATGCTGAAGCAGCTTCCTTGCTGGACTTGCTACACCAATAATAAAGTACACGAGATTCTGAAAAGCGGGCTCGACGATTCACCTTTATATAATGGTCAGATCCAGAGCACCGGTCCCCGCTACTGTCCGAGCATCGAAACCAAGCTCGTCACCTTCCCCGACAAGCAGCAGCATCCGCTCTTCCTGGAACCGGAGGGTGAAGATACGAACGAGATGTACCTGAACGGTTTTTCATCGAGCATGCCGATGGACATCCAGCTGAAGGCGCTGCACGAAATCCCTGCGCTGAGAGATGCGAAGATCTACCGACCAGGTTACGCCATCGAGTACGATTACTTCGACCCTACCCAGCTGAAGCATACGCTGGAGTCGAAAATCATCAAGGGTCTCTTCTTTGCCGGACAGGTGAACGGAACCACCGGTTACGAGGAGGCAGGCGGCCAGGGCACCGTTGCCGGAATCAACGCCGCCCTCCACTGCACGGGCGACAAGACTTTCGAGATGAAGCGAGACGAGAGCTACATCGGTGTGCTCATCGATGACCTCACCACAAAGGGCGTGGATGAACCTTACCGAATGTTCACCTCAAGAGCCGAGTATCGCATCCTGCTGAGACAAGACGATGCTGATGCCCGACTCACCGAGAAGGCATACGAGCTGGGCATTGCCAAGCGCGACCGTTACGACTGGTGGTTGGAAAAGAAGGAAGCCATCGAAAGAATCATCGACTTCTGCGCCAACTATCCTATCAAGAAAGAAGAGATCAATCCGAAACTCGAGGCGCTCGGCACCACTCCGCTGCGTGCCGGCTGCAAGCTCATCGACCTCGTAGCCCGTCCGCATCTGAACCTTCAGAACCTCTCGGAGATTATCCCCGACCTGAAGGCTGCGATGGAAGCGCCGGCTAACCGCAAGGAAGAGATTGCAGAGGCTGCAGAAATCAAGATGAAGTACAAGGGTTACATCGACCGCGAGCGACTCATCGCCGACAAGATGCACCGCCTGGAGAACATCAGAATCAAGGGAAGATTCAAGTACTCGGAGATTCACGAAATCTCTACCGAGGGACGCCAAAAGCTCGAACGCATCGACCCTGAGACTTTGGCCCAGGCAAGCCGCATTCCGGGCGTTTCGCCAAGCGATATCAACGTGATGCTCGTACTGATGGGAAGATAAGCCGGAAACATCGGCTGTTTCACCGCAAAAGAGTGCGAAACAAAGGATATTGCAGAATGTTTCACGTGAAACCCGCAAAACATAAAACATTTGATATTAAAGAACTTAGATTCTTTTGCATCAAGTAAATTGTGGCTAAAGTAAAACTTCAG
>ERZ1026903.684-NODE-684-length-14737-cov-49.505653_pt1 | contig 14737 bp, 19 predicted proteins | sample MGYA00380180_ERZ1026903 | MGnify/ENA primary metagenome ERZ1026903 (study PRJEB33269, sample SAMEA4719816) | human gut metagenome | biome: human-associated habitat; feature: organic feature; material: feces | place: Cameroon | collected 2013-10 ... | reverse complement strand
CTGCCTGTCGATACAGCGTCTGGATAAGCTGCGTGTAAATCATACCGACCAGATAGTTGAGGGATTTGTCCGAGTCCGGGATACAGCAGAACAGCGCAATCTTGCGTTCGCCCAGTTCCTGCAAGTGCAGTTCGTCCGTCATGGTCAGCTTGGCAATAGACGGCAGATTGAACGCGGCAAGGCGCACACCTACACTCACCAAAATCGATTTCGCCGTTTTGCCAGAAACGAATTGTCAAGGACTTTTTTACAAAATAAAAAGCTTTCGACAACCTTGTTTTTTGGCTATCGAAAGCTTGTGCTTTATATGTACTTATATATTATCATATTACAATACGCAAGTTATGGCGACAGCCATAATCTGACAAATCGTGATATAATTTTGACTGGGAAAAGTCAAAAGCGCAAATTAATGCTGTCAAAATTGAGGTACCATTAAAACAATCCTTACCTGCTTTGGGTTTACACAGACAGTGAAACATCTCCAAACAGTCATGTCCTCTGGTATCCAATATTAATTGTTCGCTATCGACACTTTTTTGCATTTCTTGTGTAACAATAGACAAACAATCTCTGTGAGTATAAAAGAATTCTCTATTGGCATCACAAAGTTGAGCTAGCAATATAGAAATATCTAAGCTTCTGTCTTGCTTTTTAAAAGCTTTTGCAATAGAAATTGATTTAAAATTAAGATGGAACCCTTCGTTTGCATCAATTTTTCTAAACAAACTCAGCCACCTTAAAGATTCGAAAATTTGCGTATGCACAGTATCATAGTCTAAAACATCTGGGTATAAACTGCAGCAAGTTTTTTCAAATGTTTTGTCATCTGCTATTAACATAGTTTCCAGACAGGATCGATCATAATAAAAAATTGGCTCAGATGGATCTAGAGAATCATAATCTCTATCGCAAACACCTATCACATTATCAGTAGAGAAATGTGAAACAATATCAATGACTCCAATTTTGCCAGAAAACGATTCGTATAGAATTGCTTTTTCGGAAGTGTTGAACCTAAAAAAACGAATGTCGTCTGGTCCTTCAACGATAAGATGCACATATTCATGCGCTATATCGGCCGATTTGCATAATCGAATTTCAGATATTGTGCTATCTCTTGATAAGTTAGTCCGTATTGAATTAGCCCCCATATAGTTCACCCAAATCGACTTGAATATCCCAATGATTATTAATGATTTGGGGAGCGTGTGTGGCGATCATCACGCGAAGATTCCCCAATTTTACTACTCTATCCAAATCATCCATAAACATTTTTTGCCACATAATATGAAGAGAAATTTCAGGTTCATCAATTAACAAAAGCAACTGACTATCCGTTTCGAAAATAAGTTCATAGAATAGAACAATTTCTTGCTTCTCTCCAGAAGATAGCTGCTCTAGGCTCAAAATTGAATCAGAACTATCGACCACAACTAATCCGGCATCTCTAGTTACTTTAATTGTTTTAAAAGTCAGCCTAGAATTAATAATTTCTGTATATAGATCTAGTTTTTCAATAAAATCAGCAAATACAGTATATTTTTTTTCGAAATCTTCAAAATACACTTTTAAGGCTTTTGCAAATTCGTCTTTGTAATTCACCGACTTAATAAAATCTAAATCTACAAGATCATACTTACTTAGCTTTGCAAATTTATCATTTGCAGCTTTCATTTTCATTTCGAACTCATGTTTACTACTCAATCCGTCTTCCGTAGATAGCAATCGCTGAGGATAGCTACTATCTAGCGAGTTAGCTGCTTTTGAATAGTTTGCAGTTAACTCACTAATTTTCGCCCTCATTTTTTTTGGCAATTGACTTATCACATCGACTATTTGTTCATCGTCATCTTCATCACGTTCTTTGCGAATTAATCTTTGCTCAGAAATAAGCCGAACATTTCCACATTTTTGAGCGGCTGATTTTGTATTCTGTATGATACCGCTGTATTTTTTGGCATCCTTCGCTGAAATTTCAGAAAACTCTAGAACGTCCTGTACACTATCGTCGCTGTCAAATATATGAAAAACAATTTGATCTCTAGTGATTTTTTCTCTTGTTCTAAAATCGATCCACTCTCCAGGTGACACTCTGTGAAGCCAAGGAATATGAATACGGTTGGATACAATTATATCTACTGGGAAACGCTCACCATTGATATATAAATCTGGCAATTTTCCGTTTCGTTCTTTTTGTTCCATAGAGAAAATGCTGTCATCCGTAAATGTTACAGTAATTTTTTTAAAAGATAACTTGTAAAAAAACAATATATTTGTAGCACTTATGGCATCGATAATTTTTAAAATAGTAGACTTTCCAAATCCATTTGGTCCCGTCAAAATTGTAATCGGTGTTTTCTGTAATTCGATTGTATAGTCAAATCGTCCAAACAATTGCTCAATTTTCAAGCACTTTAACATAGATGTTCACCTCAAACTTTTAAATTTACAACATATTGTTTTATAGTAAAACTTAATCAATACCTTAAAGAGCATGTTCAGTGTTATTATTATACCACACATCTGATAAGTCAACTACCCATTCGGGTAGGAAATTGTATTTATCTGATAATTTATACTTGCTGAATCTCATTTTTCAGCATCCGCTTGATTTTATCACTCATGGTTTCGGTGCTGGTATTGCTGAAATGGATGCGCACTTTGTAGGTGGTCTTTCCGATTTTCCGGATCAGCACAGGAACTTCTTCCGGCACTTTGCTTCGTGCTGCATTTTGGGTCATATTCTCGTTACACATAGGGACATATACTCCTTTCCCGGACGCCCTGCCGCCAGGGGCAAGGGTTTTGTCCGCACCTCTGGTTTATGGTTTCAATTTCGGGATACAAGCTCCTTTGCCGCCTCTCTGGTGTCACTGGCGTTCTCTTCCCGGAAGTTTTTTCCGGCAGAGAGGATAGGCGCACACCGTTCCAGAATCCGGTCATAGATGCGGGCATGAGCCAGATCAGGCGGGTTCTTCAGCTCTACCAGCTTCAGGTTGGTGGTAATAATCATGGGTTTGCGGCTGCGGTAGCGGCTGTCAATGATGAAAAACATCTGCTCCATCGCATAGTCGGTGCTGCGCTCCACGCCCAGATCGTCGATAATCAGCAAATCATATTCTCCCAGACTTGTGATAAACTCCGCCCGTTCCTCGGAAAACATTCCGGTAAGCCGATTCAGTATCGTGGGAAAGTTGGTCATCAGCACCGGCACATCCCGATCAAGCAGGGCATTGGCGATACATCCGGCAAAAAATGATTTGCCGGTTCCCACATCCCCGAACAGAAGCAAGCCGGTATTCTGCCGGTAGGCTTCCTCCCAATGCTCCACATAGGCGCGGGCCTTGTCCATCAAAGGATTCTGCCCGTTATCGTTGGCAAAGGTGTAGTTATACAGATAGTGGTCTTGCAGACCCTGGGATTTCCGGCGTTTGATGCGCTCCATGCGGCACTGCCGTTCCTCAGCGGCCTTACGCTGTTCTTCGGCCTCTTTCTGACACTGGCAGATGCAGCGGGGCATGAAATAGCCGGGTTTTCCAAACTTCGGTACAACGGTCTGGCGCTGGCCTCCGCATTTTTTACAGTGAACGAGTCCGTCAGTCGGGTCTATGTACTCGTCCTCGGCCAGTTCCATGCTGGCGGCTGCCTTGTCGATCAAAGCCCGGATTTCTGCGGTCATATCCATCATACAGTTTCTCCCTCCTCTACGCTATAATCCCGATTTCGCGTGACTGCGGCAGACTTCTTTCTGTCCTCACCGGCCCACCGGCGGATGGTGGCGGCATGGCTCTGATACCGCCTGCCGGTAGAAGCCATATACTCAGACAGCTTTTCGATATACGATTCCCAGACAGCGGGAAACTCTGCCTGTAAGCTGGCAAGCTCTTCGTCTGCGAGAAACACATTTTGATACCGACCATAGGCGCGGGCGGTGCGCTCTGGTTCGGAGCGTCCTTTCTCTATCTCTCTCTTTATCTCTATCTCTTTCTCTAACTCTATCTCTATCTCTGGTGGACGAATGTCGGACAAATGTCCGCCATCTGTCCGGGGAGCGCAAAGCGCCCTGTTTTGCAGCCTTGCGGCCCGTTTTCGTTCCGCTTCGGTAGAAGAACGTCCAATCAGCAGCTCGATGTTGCTCATGTAGTAGGTTCCGCTGTCCAGCAGCTCCACCAGCCCCAGTTTGAGAAAAATCTGCAAGGCCCGTTCCACAGTTCCGATCTGCTGGCGGGTGATGGTGGCGATCATCTGCGCTGTATAGGGGATGTTTTCATCCAACTGCAATCTGCCGCCATTTTTCAGGGATTTCAGATAGAGTTTGAGCAGAATGTTGGAGTACAGGACACCATCCTGCATACTCTCCAGCAAGACGATGGAATCATCGTCAAAATAGTTTTCCTTGAGTTTCAGGTAATAATATTTCCGATTGTCTGACATGGTGTTTCCTCCTGGAAAATCACATGAATCGTTAATTTTTCGTGCAAAATATTGTTTTCTTCGTGCAAATAGCATATACTATAAGTGCCAGCAGAAAGGGGTTGATACGATGGCTGGAACAACTACTAACATCAGCATCCGCATGGATTCGGATTTGAAGGCACAGGCTGATGCCTTGTTTGCAGAACTGGGCATGAACCTTTCCACGGCGTTCAATATCTTTGTGCGCCAGTCGCTTCGGGAAGGCGGGATTCCCTTTGAGGTCAAGCTGGAACAGCCCAACAAGGAAACTATCGCTGCGATGCTCGAAGCAGAAAGGATCGCGAAAGACCCGTCTGTCAAAGGTTACAACGACCTTGACGAGCTGTTCGCGGATCTGAAGAAATGAGAAAAACAAAGTACACAGTCAAGCCCACCACGCAGTTCAAAAAAGACTATAAGCGGGCTATGAAACGCGGCCTGAAAATAGAGCTGCTGGAAAAAGTTGTGGAACTGCTGGCTATGAGTGAAGCACTGCCGGAGAAGAACCGTGACCATGAGCTGTCTGGAAACTGGGTTGGGCATCGGGAATGCCACATCCAGCCGGACTGGCTGCTTGTTTACCGCATCGAGGATGATGTGCTGGTGCTGACTCTTGCCCGCACAGGGACACACAGCGATTTGTTTGATAAGTAAGCGGATGCGCCGCCGTATGGGGAAACCTATACGGCGGTTTTTCTGTGCACGGGGTGCGTCGCGAGACGCGACGTACCGGCAAGGGGTACACCAAAACGCCGTACCTCTTCTCAGCGTTCCGGATCATGGGTCTGGGTGTTCTGCTCTCTGGCAAGGCGCTCCGCAGTCTTTTTCAGCTGCTCGGCAGCTTTGATTTCCTCCCGCATGGCTCTCATCTCCGTATATTTGCTATCCTTTTCAGCGGTCAGGCTGGCAATCTCACTTTTCCACTCTTTGGGCTTCAGTTCCTCACCATTGTCTTTCAATCCCTTCAAAAATCGGTCGGCGGCATCGTACAGAATCAGCTCCCGGCTGTGGCGCTCCCAGAACAGCTGCTGCTTGTCTGGATTTACCCGGTCAAGCTGCTTGCGGATGGGGCGGTATTTGCGGTACTGCGCCCACATTCCCGCTTTCTCATTCAGTGCGGCAATCCGGCGCTCGGCGGTAACGATCTCACCCCGCAAACTATAATACCGGCTGTTCATGTCCGCGATTTTCTTATAAAGCTGCTGCATGGATGTGATACCGTTTATTTGCAAAAAGCTGAACAGGGCAGCACTCTCCTGTAAGGCGCGAACTTTCCCGGCGCGGGACACAGGCCGATTCATTTCCTGTCTTGCCTGCCAGAGCTGTGCAACGGTGCTTTCTTTGCCTTGGGGCTTCTCTGCTTCTGCCTTTGACCAGTTGTAAAGCCGGGTGATACGGGCCTTGAGTTCTTTCAGTAGTTTGTTATCAGCGTCAATCTGGCGGTTGAGGTTTCCTTTTTCGGTGGCAATACCCCGGCGCTCCATGCGGGTGGCAGCCACGCCCATGTGAATGGTGGGAATCCGGTCAACACCCTGCCGCTTGTAGCTGCGGTGGTCGATGCGCTCCGGCCTTCCAGCGTCCTTCAATGCCTGGTTGGTGTAGGCTGCCCATGCCGCCCTCCAGACTTCTGCCTTGCCTTTGTCATTCCAGTCGGTGGTATCCTCCCGGTGATTTTTCCAACCGCCTTTACCATCTGGGATACGCTGGCCGTGTTCGTCCAGATCATAGACCTTGCGGCACTTTGCGCCCCATGTCCCATCCTCTTTCAGGGGACGGATCGTCAGCAGAATATGGGCATGGGGATTTCCGTCACATTTGTCATGGAGTGCAAAATCAGCGCACATTCCGGCGGCCACAAAATTGTCTTTGACATAGGCTCGAAGCAAGGCAAGCTGCTGCTCTCTGGTAAGTTCGCGGGGCAGGGCAACCTCCACTTCACGGGCAAGCTGGCTGTCCCTGGATTTTTCAATCTGCTCCACACTGTTCCAGAGAATGGAGCGATCAGCAAATTCCGGCGGGGCGTGGGATGGCAACATGATTTCCGCATGGACAACGCCGCCCTTGTGGGTGTAGTCATGGGTCAGACCGTCCCACTCGTTGGTTAGTTTGGTTCCACTTCGATAAGCAGCGGCGGCGAGGGCAGATTTGCCCTTGCTGCGCTGAATGATTTTGATGGGGATATGGCAGATTGCCAATGGACAACACCTCCTTTTGGGGAAATAAAGGGTTTGGGGAGCGCAGCGCCCCATCGCGGACGAAGTACGCAACAGTCCCTGGCAGGGCGCACGGCACCGGCAACGGTGCATAAGTGCGCCCTTGTAAACAAGGGACTTATGGCGTGTCCCCGGATTTTGGCAGGTTTGCAGTCAATTCCGCAGCCCCCGGAAGATGGGACAGGGTAATCAGAAATGCTTTGACCTCCGCGCCGGAAAGGTCGGGAGCCAACGGGAAAATCCCCTCCAAAACGGCTCCACGCTCAATCAGGCGGCGGGTGCGAACCCTGCGTTCTTCGTTCCGCTGCTTGTTCTCCAAAATCTTCTTTCGGTTTTCAAGCTGCCGAATCTCCTTCAGGACTTTCTCCCGTTCTTCTTTTTGGGGGTGGGCTGTAATTTTTTCGTTCATGTCAGGCACCTCTTTTCTTTGGAAATACTCATAGATTGACCGTCCATTTCTGTCGAGCAAAGTACCGGCGCAGCCTCCGCAGTGCGGCATGGATGGATTTTCCCGCCTGTGATGGCGTGATACCCTCCATTGCGGCAATATCTTTCACTTTCATACCCAGCATATAGCGGGCATGGACACGGCGAGCCTGCATAGGCGGCAGGGAAGAAATGGCTTCGTACAATCGCCGTATCAATTCTTCGTATTCGGCTAATTCTTCTTTTTCTATCAGGTAGTCCTCCGGCGATGGCTGCGCCCAGCCGATGGCGGCATTTTCGATTCCATCGTTACAATCGAGGGAGTAAAACGCCTTATACCGGAACATCTTGCGCTCTCTGGCGGCCTCGGCTCTCTTGTCCAGAAGAAACGCTTCGACGATCTCATCGGACACCTCCACAAAAATGTCCTCTTTGCAAAATGGATAATATTGTTTGAGATTAATGGTCTGCATAGGCACGCCCTCACTCTGTTTGAAAAAGGTCATCATAGCAGCGGCGCATATTCCGCAGGCCCCGCCGGATGGCAACGCTGACCTTACTGCTGTGGACGCCCTCTCTCCGGGAGATTTCCGGCTGCTTGATACCAGCAATATAGTAGGCGTGAACACGGCGTGCCTGTGTCGGAGTGGCATGAGCCAGAGCCACCGGCAGGGCTGCTATTAGGCGCAGGCGGGTGGTCATTTCTTCTCGTTCCAGCAAAATATCTTCCGGCGATCTGCTGTGTTCCAGTGCGTAATTTTCCAGCCAGCTGTATGCCTCCAGAGAGTAGTAGGCGCGGTGGTAGACTTTTCGGCGCTCATAGTTCTCCATCTCCCGCTGGGCCTGATACATCGCTGCCCATACCTCGTCCGTAACATCCACAAACTCGTCATGCTGGTAGTGGGGATACATCCACCGCAGATTTATTGTTTTCATAGGCTTACCTCCTGAAAATCGGAGAGGCGGGCAGCTCGTCCGCTGTCCGCCCCTCGCTGAGATAAGGGAAATGATCCCTTTCACTTGGTAGCCAGAAAACAGGTCATTCGTTAAGCCTGTTCTCAAAGAAATTTATAAATTTTTTTCTGACCGCCTCCACACTTTGATACACAGCCACTTTGGAGCAGCCGCACAGCACACCGATCTCTGCAAGGCTCAGTCCGTCAAGCGCATAGAGCAGGAACCGGCGGCGCTGGGCCTCGGTACAGGTGTTCAGAACCTCCATCAGCTCATGCAGCGTTTCCATGCGGCAAAGGTATTCTTCCGGCGTTTCGCCGTAGGCTCCTACGCCCTCGGTGGTAATGATGTACTCGTCAAACTCCCGGCCATCCCAATGCCGCCGCTGTTCATGAAACAGGTTCTCCGTTTTGTGATCGGCCCGGTCAAGAAATTCATAAACTTCCAGCGTGACCTCCACGGCCACAGCTTGTCCGTTATAATTGATGGTAACTTCCATCTGCCTTTCCTCCATTCAGATTTTTTTGGTAAATCTGAATGAGGCGGCGGGGCGCGGCACCGGGGATAAAGTTCGGGCCATGCTGACCCGATGTTCCGGCTCCATAGGGACAAAAAAGCGCCCGGACGGCATAAAGCCATACGAGCGTAATGGAATATATTTTGCTGTTTGGTTACATGGTATAGTACATACTGCTGGCCGCATTGCTCCGCTGCTGGGAACAGGCTTTTTTTAGCTGGTGCAGGTCATGGGTGCTGTGAAAAAAGGCAAAAATAGACACGGCGGCAATCCTCCTATATGCCGCCGTGGATTTACACGGTGTTAGGTCGTCGTTGGTTTAGGATAGGCGAAAAGAAACGGCGGCTCTGAAAATCAAAGCCGCCGCTTCATAGGCGCGTGAAAATGTGTCTGCTGTACGACGGCTTTTTTCTTTTGCCGTCGTACGGCAGATTAATTAGATATATTGCATGATGCCGGGGTCAAAAGGACGTTTTTGATTTTGAAATGTTAGCATGCACAAAAATGGTGCGAGATGCAGCCTCCAATACCAGCCAAAGCAGGCGGAAATTAGACCAAATTTTGTGTACCATGCACAACCACCTGTTGCACAATGCCCTTTTGACCCCGGCATCATTGCATTTATTTAGTCTTGCGGTTCAATCCTTTCAAAATTAACAATGACAAAATCACACAAACCATCAGAATTACAACGCCGATTAAAACCTGAAACATATTTGCATTATAATAACCAGAGATATTGAAAACGGCTGTCATGGGATATACCGTCTTTAACTGCTGGGACATGCTCGCAAATAATCCAGCAAACGAATAAATTTCTGCAAATACCAGAGCCAGCCAATACCCCTTTTTCATCCGCGCTACCAGAGCGATAATAGGCGAAATTGCAAAGAATACGCCTACCCCATCCAGAAAATATATTTTCAGATTTTCTAACACAAGGCCAACGGAAAGTGCTTCTAAATGCAAAACTGCCTCGACAAGAAAGGTAATTGCAAAAAGTAAAAGGTAAATCAGAACGCTGAACACAAAGGCAAGTATCATTTTGGCAAGTGTCAGTTTCACTTCATCTACAGGAATGAGCCGCAGGGATTTTAAGGTATCCTCCTGTTCCTCCCGGCAAATCATATAACTTCCCAATAGGGCAATTACAGCAGGCAGAACATAAAAGGTAGCAAGGGATTGGGCCGCTGTCATAAACCATCCAGCCCCGTCAATATATCGGCGGTCATAGAATGTAAACTGTCCCTGTGCAAAGACGATCAACCCTACCATGACTGTTGCAAACCCAGCAATCCAGAGTATTTTGGAACGGTGGAATTTCTGGCTCTCCGCCCAAAGCAAATCTTTCATCATTTTTTGCACCTCACTTTCTCCGAACCAATGCCACATTCGCCAATACAGCCGAAGCAGCAGCCCATACACCAATACACAGAAATGCGGCTGGAATATTTAATGGCTGATCGAATACAACACCCGGAATATCATACATAACAATAGCGGTCATACTGGACAGCGGATGTAGGTACATATTCACCATCAAGAGGATAAAGCCGAGGAATGTATAAATCAGCGTCAGGCAAACAGGGAGAATATAGCCCTTTTGCGCTGCGGCAACCGCCAGTACTGGTAACACCGCAAAGGCGGTCAACAGAGAAATTTCCATACACTTCCGCAAAAGATAAAGGACACTTTCACTGTCAAAGGGAATATAACCGGATAGTACGCCGGTCAGAATGGACGCCGTTGCGGTGACTAGCATAAAGCAAATGGAATACACCAGCACCACAGCAAACTTGCTGAAAAAGTATGCCATTTTATTGACCGGTACAATCCAAAGCTGTTTGAGCATATCATACTGGTTTTCGTTATACATCAGCATGGTACACAACATCCCCAGCACTACCGGTAGGATGATCCACGGGGTATAGCTGAACGCTGTCCATTTGTAAAACATAATGGGGTCCACACCGGTTCCTTTGACACTTGAAAAGTAAAATACGGCAGCCAGTGGCATAAAGAGCGTCGCCAGTAGCATGAGCCAGATAAACTTTCTCCGGCGCAGTTTTAGAAATTCAACTTGTATCAATTTAAGCAATTCCCTCTCCCCCTGTGATCTGTTTGAAATAATCCTCAAGGGTATCATTGCAGATTTGGGAGCTGATAACAGCTACATCCTGCACCACAAGGGCCTTGTTGATTGCCGCCATATCCAGTGCGGTATCATAAAGCAGCAGGTTGTGTTCGTCCTGCACCGCATAATCGGTCACATGGAATTGCCTTTCCAAAATTAAAGAGGCTTTTGGAATATCCGACACTTGAAGCTGGATGTATTTCCGATTTTTCTTTTCTAATTCATCCATGCTGCTTTCTTCCAGCAGAACCCCGTGGTCGATAATGCCTATATCATCTGCCAACAGTGAAATTTCGGAAAGTATATGGCTGGAAATTAGGATGGTTTTGCCACGCTCCACACTTAAATTCTTAATAAAGTTCCTCACTTCGGCTATACCGATAGGGTCAAGTCCATTGGTCGGCTCGTCCAAAATCAAAAGCTCCGGGTCATGCAGAATAGCGTTGGCAATACCGAGGCGTTGCTTCATGCCGAGGGAATACTTACTGAACAGCTTTTTGTCCTTGTAGGGCAATCCCACAACTTCCAGCGCGTTCTTGACGGCATTGGGCTGGGGTGCCCCTCGCAACTTCGCAAAAATTTCAAGGTTTTCTGTGCCGGTCAGATTCGGATAAAAACCGGGAGTTTCGATGATGGCCCCAATACGGGGATAAATGCGTTTCTCATGGCCTTTGATGTTCTGTCCGAACACATCCACTTCGCCGGAAGTGATTGGTGTAAGGCCCAAAATCATTTTCATAATTGTGGTTTTACCGGCTCCGTTGCGTCCTAAAAGTCCATAAATCCGACCCGGTTTCACATGAAGATTCACAGAATTAACGGCAGTTTGTTCCCCGTAAATCTTTGTCAGCTTTTTGGTTTCAATCACAAGATCACTCATAAAAATACCTCGCTTTCTCATTTTGTTTCGTTCTTCCAGATAACATAGTTGTAAAGGCTGCCATCCGGGAAATAGTTGATGAATACTTTGAAATTGCCTTTGTCACAAGGAATGACAAATTCAACACGGATTTGGTCAGAGTGTTCCGGCACATAGCAGGACACATCCGGGGAAGTGTTCTCCGGCAGCCCGCCCAGCTTATCGACTTCTTCTTCCCATGTTTCCTGTATCGTTTTCGCAGAAATATTGTCCTGTACGCCCTGCGGCAACGCATTGAAGAAAGTTTCAAAATCTCCATCCATCATTTGGTTAAAGTATTCGGTTGCTTCTTCCGTAATGGCCTGTTGGTCGGGAGCTTCGCCGGAAGATGGAGCGGCCTGCTGGCAGGCACAAAGAGAAAAAACAAGCAGAATACCGAGTAATAAACAACTCAATCGTTTCATAGGTCTTTCCTTTCAGTAAGATTGCTTTTTTAGAGCCACTACGGATGCGGCGGCAAATGTAGCACCGATCAAGAGCAGCGAACCGACACAAACAAGCGGCGAAGTATTGAATAAAACGCCTTGCATCAGGCTTTCTACCATAGCTGCGGCCGCTTCGGAAATATGGGGATAAATCCCCATCACGCTTGCCAGCGGGTGTATTCCCGTAAGATAAGCCGGGGCAATGACTACGGGAATCAGATAAAGCAGCGTTGCGCCAATGGGCAGGATATATCCCTTTGACAGCGTGGAAAGAAACACAATCGGAAGCATAGCTATGGGAATCAGAATACCACCTGCCAGATACAAAAGGCCAGCGTCCATCAGTGTTTGGGCGTTCAGATCGGGAAAGCCTCCGGCAATCAGCCCACCGACAACACACAAAAGGAAAGTAATCAGGCACAGTCCTACGGACATCAGAATAACCACAGCGACTTTTGAAAAGTATAGCTGTGCTTTTGTAATAGGAATGATAAGCAGTTCTTTCATCGTGTCATTTTTGTGTTCATCGAAAAACAGTGTCGTTGCAAACATTCCCAGCACAATCGGCAGAAACAGGCTGGACAGATTCTTAAAGGCCAGTGTGTAAAGGTCGCCAAAACTATCCATAAAGGGACTGCTCCTTGAAATGCTGCAAGCCCTTTCAATCGCAAACACTCCAAGCAGAAGTGTTAGAGCCAAAATGCACCAGACAATTTTATTCCGTTTCCATTTCTGGATTTCAGTTGTAATAATCGTCATACGGTTTCCTCCTTTCATGGTTCCAATTATAAAACGCAAACCTTGCCATAACCTTGCCGAGATAAAATTTTTTCAAAAAAAGCTCTGTGGGATCACAGAGCTTTCGGAAGTATGATGATAAAGGTTGTTCCGTTTCCGGGAACACTAGCGGCTGTAATCGTTCCTTTATGAATACTGATTAACTCTTTGGCAATCGAAAGGCCCAGCCCGTTCCCTTTGGCAGAACGGGAGTGATCGCATTGATACATCCGTTCAAAGATATGCGGGAGATCAGAGGCGGCAATCCCGTTGCCGTTATCAGCAACAACGATTTTTGCCTGCTGCTCAGTTTCAGTCACGGTCAGGAAAACTTTGCTTGCATCACTGTGCGTCAGGATATTTTGCAGTAAATTATTGAGAATACGAGTGTAGGCGGTAGAGTCAACACGTGTCATGTATTCTGTTTCGGGTATCTCAATTTCATAGCTAAGATCGTGGTTTTCCAGCAGCGGCACCCAATCAGCCATGATGTCACGGGAAAGCTCATTCAGGTCGCAGACCTCAAAATGAAAAATCTGTTCCCCGGCATCCAGCTTCACCCATTCAAACAGGGCGGTCACAAAATCTTTCAGGTGGTAGGCTTTTTCCATAGCCACCCGAATGTATTCTTCCTTCTCAGCTCCTGTTACCATCTTGCTTTCCACAGCCTCCAAATATCCAACCAGAGAAGCAAGAGGGGTTTTTACATCATGGGAAAGGCTTGTCATAAGCCGTTTATAAGCCTGTTCGGATTGCTTTTGCTGTATAAGCCGAGATTGGCTGCTCATGGCAATCTCGTTAATATCATAACAGATTTGTTTTGTCAGGTCGCTTTCCCGCGCCAATACACGGCGGTTCAAATTCCCGGCTTTTATATCGTTTAGGGCATCCCTAATAAGAAAAAGCTGACCACGGACGCGGTGAAGTTTTCCCAAAAGATAGCTGATTACCAGCAAAGCAATCAATAAGGACAACAATAGATAAAGGTTAATTTCCATGCTCATGCCTCCTTGTTAAAGCGATACCCTACACCGCGGACAGTCTGAATATAAAAAGGTTGTTCTGGATTTGGCTCGATTTTTTTTCGCAGTTTACTGATAAATGCCATGAGGTTATTGTCGTCAAAATCATATTCTTCTGTCCACACCTGCGTATAAAGTTGTTTTTTAGTAAAGACCCGACCCTTGTTGGACGCCAAAAATAGAAGCAAATCAAACTCTTTGCCGGTCAAGTCTACCGGGAGATTTTGAACCGTTACGGTTCGGTTGATTTTATCAATTACCATATCTTTCAGAAGCATGGTGGCGGCTTCGTTTCCGGTCACAGGGTTTAAGGTGGTATAGCGCCGGATTAGAGAATTGACACGAGCCATCAGTTCGTTAATTCCAAACGGCTTTGTCAGATAATCATCCGCTCCCAGCCGCAGACCAGAAACCTTATCTTCTTCGTCGCTTTTGGCGGTCAGCATCAGCACCGGCACATTGTTTTTCTCTCGGATTTTCTGCAATACTTGAAACCCGTTCATATCTGGCATCATCACATCCAGAATAATTAGTGAACAGGTATCCTTGTTTTTTTCCAATAGCCTCAGACCCTCTAAGCCGCCATGTGCTACTACCGCAGATAAATTTTCTTGTTCCACACATTTTTTCATCAAGGCACAAAGTTTCTTGTCATCGTCTATAATCAAAACACTATTCATGTTTCAGCAACCTCCCTTGTTTTGTCCGGCCATCAATCGGCTTTTCCGCAGCTTTAGGGATCAGCCAAACACCAGCCATTTTCACAGCGCCGGGGATACGCCCACCGGCGCAATAATAATTTACCCTACGAGGTGTCACGCCCCACTTCTCGGCGGCCTCTTTCAATGTCATATAGTCCATTTCGCACCTCCACAGAGTACATTATAGTTCT
>ERZ1026903.682-NODE-682-length-14751-cov-7.620781_pt1 | contig 14751 bp, 18 predicted proteins | sample MGYA00380180_ERZ1026903 | MGnify/ENA primary metagenome ERZ1026903 (study PRJEB33269, sample SAMEA4719816) | human gut metagenome | biome: human-associated habitat; feature: organic feature; material: feces | place: Cameroon | collected 2013-10 ... | reverse complement strand
ATTCATACCTATAATAATGTTTGTCATATGTATAATGGCAAGATAAATATTATATTAATTAAATTAAGATAGAACTCTAGAAATAGGGTTCTATTTTATTATAAATAGGAGGTGTTTAAGTGAGTACATTAAATGATAGGCAGAGAGCTTTTGCAGATTACTATATAGAAAGCTTAAATGCTGAACAAAGTGCTATTAGAGCTGGATATAGTGAAAAATATGCTAGAGGTAATGCACATAAATTAGTTGCAAATAGTTGCATTAAAAATTACATAGAAGAAAGAATGAAAGAAATCGAAAGTGATAGAATAGCTAAGGCCGAAGAAGTCTTAGCTTTTTTAAGTGCATCACTAAGAGGTGAAGTATTAGAAGAAGTTGTATCAACTGAAAGTATAGAAGGTATGATTAAACCAGTAATACTTAAGAAGCAACTAAGTGCTAAAGATAGAATTAAAGCAGCAGAGTTATTAGGTAAAAGATATGCTTTATTTACTGAAAAAGTAGACTTAGAAGGTAATGTTGGAGTTACTATAATTGATGATATAGGAACATTAGAAGATGCATAAACGAATATCAGAGATTATAAATGAAAACTTCCATGAGTTTTGGCGAGTAATTAACTCTAACAAATACTTATTTCATGTATTAAAAGGTGGAAGAGCTTCGGCTAAATCAACTCATATAGCTATATGGCTAGTATTAGCACTTATGAAGTATCCAGTAACATGCTTATGTATTCGTAAGGTAGGTAATACATTAACTGAGTCAGTATTTGAACAGTTAAAAGAAGCTATAGATATATTAAATGTTGGTCATGTATGGAAAGTTCAAAAGTCTCCATTACAATTAATTTATATACCTCGTGGTAATAAATTTATATTTAGAGGAGCTGATGATCCAGCTAAGATTAAATCTATAAAGATGTCTAAGTTCCCTATAGCTTTTGTATGGTTTGAAGAGTTAGCAGAGTTTAAAACAGAAGATGAAGTATCAACGATAGTTAACTCTGTACTTAGAGCAGAATTACCTCCAGGACTAAGCTATAAGGTTATTTATAGTTATAACCCACCTAAGAGAAAGCAATCTTGGGTTAATAAGAAGTTTGAAACTCAATTTATACCTGATAATACTTACATTCATCATAGCACTTATTTAGATAATCCTCATATATCTAAAGCTTTTATTGAAGAAGCTAATGAAGTTAAAAAGAAAAATGAATTTAAATATCGTTGGGAGTACTTAGGTGAGCCTATAGGTTCTGGAGTAGTTCCTTTTTCTAATTTAGAGTTTAGAACTATAACCGATGATGAAATAGCTTCTTTTGATAACATAAGGCAAGGTAATGACTTTGGTTATGCAACAGATCCTATGGCTTTTGTAAGACTTCACTATGATAAAAAGAAAAGAATAATATATTTTATAGATGAAATATATGGAGTTAAAATGTCTATAAGAGAATTAGCTTCAAGGATTAAATCTAAAAAGTATGATGATTATCCAGTAATTTGTGATAGTGCAGAACCTAGAAGTATAGCAGAGTTAAAAGAGTATGGTATTCAAGCATTAAAAGCTAAGAAAGGACCAGGATCTATTGAGTTCGGTGAAAACTGGCTTGATGATTTAGAAGCTATAGTTATAGATAATAAAAGAACTCCAAATGTAGCTAAGGAGTATGAAAATATAGATTATCAAACTGACAAAGATGGAAATATAAGACCTAAGTTAGAGGATAAAGATAATCATACGATAGATGCAACTAGATATGCATTAGAAAATGATATGAAAAATAAGAGTAAAGGTCCTGTTAATATTAATTTTTAAGGAGGTGGTAATATGCTAACTAGTTTAGAATTCTTGAAGGTAGGGCAACCTTGGCCACCTCCAGGAGAAGAAAAAAGGCTTGAAAAATATATGAGGCATAAACGTATATTTGAAGGTGAGCATGAAGAAGTATATAAAGAAAGCTTTAAAAGAATCACTAGAGTTATAGGAAACTTTGAGAATGTAGTTAGCTACCATGTTATAGCTAATTTTCAGAAGTTAATTAGCTTAAAGATAGCTGACTTCTTACTAGGAGAACCTCCTAAAATAACTTGTGGTGATGATGATAGTAAGGAGCAAATATGTTTAGATAATATATCAGAAAATAGTGACTTAATTAATACTTGTTATGCTAGTGCGATAGATTTATCTAGATACGGAGATAGTATTTTAAATGTTTACAAAGATGAAGAAGGCAAAGGAGTAATTGATATAACTCAGCCTTCTTTTTATTTTAAAGTTGTAGAACCTAGAAATATTAGAAAAATAAAGCATCATGTATTAGCTCATACATATAAGGTTTTAAAACCTAATTCTAGCTTCTTTGGAAGAAGTAAGCAAGAGTATGATCATTATCTATATGTAGAAATACATTCTAAAGGATTTTATGAGACTATAACATATAAGCTTAATGATAATGAAGATACAATAGGCAAAGTACATGAAGAATTAAAAAAAGTTAATACTGGATTAAATGACTTTGCTATAGTTCCAATACATAATTTACTTACAAGTGATCGAGTATATGGGATTGATGATTATTCAGATTTAGATAGTATTATATCTGAATTAGAAGTTAGAATAAGCCAAATATCTAAGATATTAGATAAACATGCAGAACCTAGTGTACAAGGACCATCTAGTGCATTAGTAAGAAACCCTCATACTGGAGAGTGGCAATTAAAGATGGGGAACTATTTCCCTAGGGATACAGTAGAAGATCCACCAGTTGAATATATTACATGGGATGCACAACTAGAAGCAAACTTCAAAATAATAGAAAAGCTCATAAATATATTATCTGTAGTATCTGAAATGGGAAGTGCTATATTTGATAATGAAGCTAAAGCTGGTCAAATAGCTAGTGGGACAGCACTTAGAAGAATGATGATAAGTCCTTTAGCTAAGACAAATAGAGTTAGAATGAGGTTTGATGCAGGTATTAAAAAAGCTATAAAACTTTGTAGCCAACTTGGTGGAGATGGTATCATTGATTTATCTAAAGAGAAGATTAATATATTCTGGAATGATGGTTTACCAGGTGATCCAAAAGAAGAAGCTGAGGTAATGGCTATAAGAACTGGAAATAAATCAACTCTAAGTCAATATAGTGCTATTCAAAGATTAGATGGCTTATCAGATGAAGATACTGCTAAGGAAATAGAAGCTATAAAACAAGATGAAGTTAATAATAATCCATTATCAAATATGAACTTTGATTATGGGAAAGAAGATGGAGAAGGTGAAGAGTAATGAAGAAATTATTTATATCTCAACCAATGAGGGGTAAAACTGATAAACAAATAAAGTCAGAAAGAGAATATGCAGTAGCAAAGGCTAAAGATATATTAGGTGAAGAAGTCGAAGTAATAGATTCGTATTTTGAGGATTATAATCCTTCTGAAGGTTGCATACCTATGAAATACTTAGCTAAATCCATAGAGTTATTAGCGGATGCAGATATAGCGTATTTTGCTAATGGATGGCAAGAGGCTAGAGGGTGCAAAATAGAACATGATTGTGTCATAGCTTATGGAACAGCTTATATATATGGAGAGGAATCGTGCAAATAATGGAGGGGTTGAATAATGAAACCCTATGATAGAAAGATAAAACAACTCATTAAATTATATATAAGAGCAGAAAAAAGACTTATAAATATAATTAGTACTAAGACTGCAAAAGGTCAAGTAACAGATTTTTATGAGTCTTTATTGAAGCAAGTTAAGCTTGAATTAATGAAATTACAAGTCAAAACATCAAAGCTATCTAAAGATATAGTCAAGGAATTATATCTAGAAGCTTATGAAAAATCTTTAGAGTTATTAGAAGTAGCTAATATAAAAGATGGATTTACATCATTACATGCTGATGCAATAGATATATTAACTGAGAATTTAGTAAATAACTTTTCAGAGGTTAATAATCAAGTTGGTAGAAAAATAGAGGACACTATACGAGATATAGGTCTAACTAATGCTCAACTTAAATTTGCAACAGGCCAAACTATTAAAGAGTTACAAAAAGAGCTTAGAGAAGCTTTAATTAATGAAGGTATTGGAGGGATAACTGATAAAAGAGGTCGAGTTATTCCTTTTACTGTTTATGCTGAATTATTAGCTAGATCCATTGTTGCAGAAACTCAAAATACAAGTATTTTAAATGTAGCAAAGGAGTATAAAAAGGATTTAGTTATAATGTCAGAACATAAAAGTGCATGCCCAGTATGTCAAAAGTACGAAGGCAAGATATATTCTATAAGTGGAGATGATAAAAGATATCCTAAACTAAATACTATACCAGGATTTAATAAAGGATATAACAATATACATCCACGCTGTAGACACAGAATTAGTGTTTATATAGAGAAGTATAATTAACACTTACTTATGTAGGTGTTTTTATTATGCAATAAATTATCTTTTATTCTATTGCTGGAAGATGTAAAAGAACAGGATATAGAAAAACTCTAGTGATGCAAACACGTAAAAAGCGTAGGAGGATATTATGAAGTTATTAGAAATATTAAAAGCTCAAGGACTTACAGATGATCAAATAAACGCAATACAAACTTCTATGAAGGAAAATAAAGTTTATGAAACTTCATTAGAAAATGCAGATGAAAGATATAATAAGCTTAAAACTCAAAAGTTAGAGCTAGAAGAACAAATTAAAATTCAAGGTGATACTATCAAGAGTTTTGAAGGTGGCTTTACTAAAGAACAAGCTGAGGCTCTTGTAAAAGAGAATGATGCGAAAATAGAGGCTCAAGCTTTACAATTTAAACAATCTAAAGCGATGGATAAGTTATTTAGTGAATATGAATTTAGTTCTGAAAATGCTAGAATAGGGGCTTTGACACAGTTTGAAAAGGCAGGACTTAAATTTGAAAATGATGGTTGGGTTGGGGGTAAGGAATTTTTAGATGAAATGAAAAAAAATGATCCTAAGTCATTTATAGAAGAAGCTCCAGGAGGGAGTGGATTTAATCCAGGTGGAAATGAAGATGTAGATGTAAATAAAATGACTTATTCACAAATGATGGATTATATTGCTAAAAATCCTAACGCAAAAATATAAAAATAATTGGAGGTAATTAATTATGAATTTTGATGCTAAAACATTTAACGGTGAGGTATTTGGAAAATATGTAGATAGAATACCTAATTTAAAAAGAAATGAATTATTAAGATGTGGGGCCTTAAGAAATAGACCAGATTTAAAACCTATGTTTAATGAACAAACAGGAAGTTTCTATGTAACTGTACCTATGTATGGAAATTTAGAAGGTGAAGCTTCTAACTATGATGGGAATACTGATATAGAAGCAGATACAACAACTACATTTTCTCAATCTATGATAGTTACTGGTAGAGCTAAAGCATGGGTAGAAAGAGATTTTTCTACAGATATAACAGGAGGAGTTGACTTCATGGATAATGTAGCTTCGCAAGTAGCTACTTACTGGGATGATGTAGATCAAATGACATTACTGTCTATATTAAATGGAATATTTTCAATGACAGGAGCAGAAAATTTAAAATTTGTAAATAATCATACTTATGATGTTACTGAAATTGGTGAAGGTGTAGTTGGAGCTACAACTTTAAATACAGGAATACAAAAGGCTTGTGGAGATAATAAAAGTTCATTCTCTTTAGTTATAATGCACTCAAATGTATCAACTAACTTAGAAAACTTAAATTTAGTTGAAAGATTAAAATATACTGATGCTAACGGAATACAAAGAGAATTAGCTTTAGGAACTTGGAATGGTAGAACTGTAATAATAGATGATGGTATGCCGACAGTAGAAAAAGAAGGATATGTAGAATATACAACATTTGTATTAGGTAATGGAGCTATAGACTTCTGCAATGTTGGGGCAACTGTACCTTATGAAATGGATAGAAATCCTGCTAAAAATGGCGGACAAACTACTTTATACTCTAGACAAAGAAAGCTATTTGCACCAAGAGGGATAAGTTTCACTAAAAAATCATTAGCTTCACAATCTCCTACAAATACAGAACTTGAAAATGGAACTAACTGGGAATTAGTAAAAGATGCAACAGGAAATAAAAGAATAAACCATAAAGCGATACCTATAGCTAGAATAATATCTAAAGGATAAATTATATAAAGAAGAGGTTTTTCCTCTTCTTTTTTACTTAAGTAGGTGAGTATATGATAACAATAGAAGATGCTTATAGTTATTTTTATAATGAAAGGTTATTTTCAGATGACTGGCTAATGGCTGAAAATAATAGACAAGAACAGTCGCTTAAAATGGCTACTAATCAAATTAATAGACTTAGATTTAGCACGTATGTTGACGAAGAAAAAGAAGATAATTTTAAAAAAGCTATATGTGAACAAGCTTTATACCTTATTCAAGCCCAAAACACTCAAAGATCTAGATTAATAGAGCAAGGAGTTACTAGTTTTAGTGTAGAGGGACTTAGTGAAAGTTATGATATTTCTAAAACTAGTAAGAAGGTCTGCACTGAAGCTATAGAATATTTAAAACCTTATTTGATAGGATGTGCTTCCATATGCTAAGAGATTATTTAAATCAGGTGGTTATATTAAAATCATTGATAGGTATGGATGAGTATAATGAACCTATATTTGGTGAAGCAAAAGAAGTTAAATGTAGGTTAATAGATAGATTTAAACGTATTGTCAATGACAAAGGTGAGGAAGTTGTATCTGATGGTATTATACAGTGCTATGAGAGTATAAAAGTAGGTGACTATATAGATAATCGAAAGGTTATAGCTGTAAACTCTATAGTTGATTTAGAAGGTGTTATAGGCTATAAAGGTTATTTACTATGAGCAATATAGAAATAGAAGGACTAGATGAGTTACTTAAAAATCTAAATAAGTTAGCTAAAGAAATCCCAGATGTAGCAGAGGAAGAATTAGCAGATATAGCTTTAGATTTAGGAAGTAAAAGTAGTAAAGCTGCACCAGTAGAAAGTGGAGATTTACGAGGTGAGTTAGCAAGACCTAGAAGAAAAGGCCCTATGCATTGGCAAGTTGGATCTAGTTTACCTTATACAAGAAGGCAACATGAAGGAATACACTTTAACTTTAAAAGAGGTGGAGGTGCTAAATTCTTAGAAAGGCCTTTTAGAGAAAATCAGTCAGTATATATTAAAAGAATAAAAGATGTTCTGAAAGGAGCATTAAATGTTTAGATATATAAAACAATACCTAGAACAAAATGGAATAAATGAAACTATAACTATAGGAAGTATAGTTGATGGAGATGGAGTAGGTTTATTCAGTACAACTGGATTAGAACCTACTTTTTATTTTGATGATACTACTATTGAATATATTGGACTTCAAATTATATCTAGAAATAAAAGCTATTCTAAAGGAGAGCAGGTAATTAAAGATATATTTAGTCTATTAAATAAATTGGAAGGCTATAAACCACAACAGAGCCCTTTTTCTATAGGTAAGGATGAAAAGGGAAGAAGTGAGTTTAGTGTGAATTATATAATATCGAAAGAAGGTGTTAAGTAATGGCATTTACCGGAGAAAAAGGAGCAATAAAAACTGGAGAAAACTCTATTACTAAAATGGAAAACTGGAAACTTAGCATAAAAGCTAATGAAGTAGATACAACTAGTTTTGATTCTGACGGATGGGAAGAAACTGAAGTTACAACAAAATCTTGGGAAGTATCTATGGAAGGTACTTTTAATAAAGCAGATACTACAGGCCAAAAGGCAGTGATGGCAGCTTTAGTTAGCGGAGAAAATTTACCTATAAAGCTATATGTAGATAAGACTGCTGAGAAAGAAGATTTTAGTGGAAATATAAAAATAACAGGACTTGATATAGATACAACTGTTAAGGATAAATTAAAAATATCTATAAAAGCAAAAGGTAATGGAAAATTAAATGGACTTGATGATTAATTATATAAAGGGAGAATGTTAATATGAGAAATAAAGTTGTTAAATTTGGAAATAAAGAAATATTAGTTGTTGAGAAAAAAATAAAAGAATTAAAACAATTAGCTAAAGATATTTCAGTTAGTTTTAATGATTTATTAAAAATAGATTTAGATAATAGAACAACTGATGATATATTTAATGTCATATTTGAACAATTAGAGGATAAGATAACTATTATATTCCCTCAGTTAACTGTAGAAGATATAGAAAATGCATATATATCTGAAGTAGAGGAGCTATTAGTAGCATTTATAGAGGTAAATTTTATAGGAGCAAAGAAGGTTATTTCTCAAGTTATGAAATTAGCATAGAGGAGTTAATTTTCTTTGCTAAAGAATATGGATATAATAAAATTGATATAGAAGAATTAACTGTTAGAGAAAAGTTTGAAATGTTTAATTCAGATATAGCAGTTTATTTTAAGCAAGTTAATTATTACGAAGATATGAGTAAATTTGCTAAGTTAGGGTTATGGATCATACAGTGCTTAGGTGGAGATGTTGATGATATTGAAAGCCTAATTGGAGAATACCCTACTTTACAGAATAAAAGAGAATTAACTCAAGATGATTTAGAATTAATAGAATTTGCTAAACAAAATGGTCTTAAATATAAGATTACAAATACAGGAATTAAGATAAGTGCTTAGAAATAGGCACTTTTTTTATTACCTCAAGTAGAAAGTGAGGTGAGATAATGGCTACTATAGGTGAGTTATTTGTAAAACTAAAGGCTGATACATCAAACTTTGATAAAGGTATGAGTAGTGCTACTTCTAAGGCTAATACTACAACTAAAAGCATAAAATCTCAAGTTATGAGTCTAGCTGCCGAATACAGAAAAACTGGAATGACACAAAAAGAGGCTATGGCCAAAGCTTGGGATGAAGTAGGTCACAAAGGTACTAGTAATTCACGGAAGGTAAAAGGAGAGCTTAATAGCTTAAATGGTGTGATAAAAAAAGTCAGTGCAAATATAGTGTCTTTTATGATTTATGATGTTGGTAAAAATCTTGTAACTGGATTTGTAAATGCAACTAAAGCAGGTATAGATTACAATGCAACTCTTGAAACTTCATCTATAAAATGGGAAACACTTTTAGGATCTCAAGAAAAAGCAAATAAAATGCTTAAAGATATAGAAAAATTTGCAGCAACTACACCATTTGAAAAAATGGGAGTTGAAGCTATGGCTACTCAACTTCATAACGCAGGATTTGAAGGGCAATCACTATTTGATCAGTTAACTAAGTTTGGAGATTTATCTGGAGCATTTGGTATTCAGGCTGATTCACTTCAAGAAATGGTTAGACAATATGCTCAAGTTAAACAGGCTGGAGTAGCTTATACAGAAGATTTAAATATACTTCAAGATAGAGGTATTCCTATATATAAAGCATTGGCAGAAGAACTTAATATAAATACTGCTGATGTTAAAAAATGGGCTAGTGAAGGTAAGATTTCTGCTGATATATATCAATCAGCATTGGATAACTTAGCAAGTAGTGTTGAAGGTGGTATGGTTAAGCAATCTAAATCTTTTAGTGGTATGGTATCTACATTAAAAGATAATATGAGTCAAGCGGCAGGTATATTAGCTCAACCAATATTTGACAAATTAAAACAAGGCCTAGAAAATGTTTTACCTTATGTTGAAAATGTAATAAGTTCTTTATCAGAAAATGGATTAATGGGAACTATACAAAGATTCGCCCCAGGTATTGAACCATTTGTACAAACTGCTATAGCTATATTCCAAACTATGGGCGATACGGTAGGAACTATAATTCAATCTTTAACAAGCTTTTGGGATGAACATGGAGCCATGATTACAACAGTTGTATCATTTGCTTGGAATTTTATAGCTGGATTTATTATGTCTACGATAACAGCTATAGGTAATGTTGTTCAAAGTGGATTAGCGATCATAGATGGAATAATTAACTTTTTCCAAAATTTATTCCAGGGGAACTTTAAAGGATGCTGGGAAAGTATAAAACAAATATTTAGCAATGCTATAAAATTTATATGGAACTGGATGCAAGTTCAATTTGCAGTCAATATCCCTAACATGATTAAAAATTTTGGGAAGTCAATTCCTAATATTATTAGTAATATGTGGAACTCAATCAAAGGTTTCTTTAGTGGTGGTATTTCTGCATGTATAAATTTTGTTAAAAATTTAGTATCAACAGGTACTAGTAATTTTAATACTCTTAGAACTTTTGGAGCTAATGCATTTCAAGCGTTGTGGAGTGTAGCAAAGACTATGATGTCTAACTTATTAAGTGCTGTTACTTCAAATATAAGACAAGTACCTACAACTGTAAAAAACTTTATGACACAAGCTGTAAATGTCATTAAAAATATTAACTTAGTTCAGGTTGGTAGAGATATGATACAAGGACTAATCAATGGTATCAAGGGTATGGCTAGTAATGTTGTAGGAGCTATAAAGGGAGTAGTAAGTGGAGCAGTTAATGCAGCTAAAAAAGCACTTGGTATAAATTCTCCTTCTAAGGTCTTTACTCAATTTGGTAAATGGACGGGAGAAGGACTTGCAATAGGTATAGACAGTGAAAATGATAGAGTTACTAAATCAAGCAAGGGCCTTTCTAATAGTGTTATAGGAGGATATAATGCTAATTTGAAAGGAATTAAAACTAATATTAATAATTCTCAATCATCTACAAAAACAGCAAAAGATAATATGATAAGTCTTAATATAGAAAACTTTAATAATAATACAGATAAAGATATAGAATATCTAGCTAATGAATTAGCTTTCTATCTAAGCAGAAAAAAAATAGGTATGGGAGGTGCTTTTTAGATGGAATTTACTTTTAATGGTATAAGTAGCAGAGAATTTAATATTAAAATAAAAGAGTCTAATCGCTTTTCTATCCCTAAGAAAAAACTTGAATTTATAGAAGTTCAAGGAAGGACAGATAATTTAATAATTGATGAAGGTTGCAGAGAAATGCTTGATATATCGATAGAAGCATATATAGATTGTAGAGATGTTGATACTGTAACTTATGCTACAAGGCTTGATAATTGGCTAAATGGTTCTAATGGTTATCAAGATTTAATATTTGATGATGGGACTATTTTAAAAGCTATATTTGTAGGTCAAATTGATTTTAATGAAATAGTTAAAAACTTTAATGAAATACTTTTACAATTTAAAGCTTATAGGGAGAGTGATTTATAGTGATAACTTTATATAGTAAAGATTTTACAACTGAATATGGTGCTATAAGTTCTCTTTGTGAAGCTTTTGTAGAAGAGGAAAGAAATGGGCTATTTGAATTAAGTTTTATAATGCTTAATACAGATAGTCTTTTTAATTATGTAAAAGAAGAAAATATAGTAGTTGTAAATGCTAATGATACTTTATTAAATCAGAAATTCAGAATTTATATGACTAGGAAACTAATGAATAATAGGGTTGAGGTTTACGCTAGACATATAAGTTTTGACTTAATTTATGATTATATAGATAATGTATCTTTTACTAATCAATCTTGTGAATATGCACTAAATCAATTATTTAGAAATTCTAATTTTTCAAAGCATTATAGAGGTTATTCTGATATTGTAAACGCTCAAAACTACAGTATGAGTATGGCTAATGTATTAGAAGCTATAGGAGGGAAACAAGGATCTATTATTGATACTTTTGGAACTGGGGCAGAAATACTTAGAGCTGTCTCTTATACACATCTCCGAGCCCACGAGACAAGAAAAATTTAACTGGATTTGAGTTAGAAGAAGATACGACTGATTTAGTAACAAGAATATCACCTTATGCAAAATATAATGATAGTGAAACTAATGAAGAGATTATAGTAAAAGCTGATTATGTAGACTCTACATTGATAGCTAACTATTCACACCCTTATATAAAAAGCATTGATTATTCTGATAAGTTTAAAGATGGTGAAATTCCTACGGTTTCCAAACTTCAAGATTTAGCAAGAAAAGAATATAAAAATAATAAAGTAGATATACCTAAACAAAATTTTAAGATAGAATTTATACCATTATCTAAATGTGTAGGTTATGAAGGTTTAAAGGACAAAATAAGCCTTTGCGATACAGTTACTATAATTGATACTAGATATAATATTAAAACTCAATCTAAAGTTATTAAAACAGTTTTCAATGTACTTAAAAATAGATATGAAAGCATGGAATTAGGAGAACCTAGAACTTCTTTAGGTGATGTTATAGGTGGTGGAAATAATGATCCTGTAGTTGGACCACCAGGTCCACAAGGGCCTCCAGGGCAAGATGGAAGCGTTGAAGATTTTCCCGATACTTTGCCATCTACACCTACTGTAACTACTACCGTGTATGGATTTGCAAACATTGAAGTTAGTTGGACTTTTGAAAATAAAATATATTATCAATACGAAGTATATGCTAGTAAAGAAGCTAATTTTACACCTAATACGTTCAATCTTATACATCAAGGCCAAACATCTACATTTATGTATCAGGCTAAACCTAATGAAAAATGGCATTTTAAAGTTTGTGCTATAAATAGCTATGGGAACAGAACTTCTTTTGGGAGTGCTTATGCTACTACTATTAAAATAGATGATTTATCTAATTATGTTGAAAATATGGCAATAAATGATGCCCTAATAGGAACTTTAAACCTTGGAAGAGGTTGGATAGGTGAACTTAAAGGTAATTATATAGACGCTAAAAACTTAAGTGTAACAGATGGAAATGGTAAAAGAACTTTAGATATAGATAGTTTCGGAAATGTATCATTTTCGCCTAAACTTATGAGAGTTTATACTGATGATAAAGTTGAACTTATATCTAATAATGGGAATAAAAATATGTTGCTATATGGTGGGCAAGTGTGTATTTATAATAATGCAGATAATACATTTATGTCTACAATGGGTAATGTGCTTCGTAGTTCTGATTTTAATTATAAAGGTATTGGTTTTTTAGCAGGTAAAAATTGCAATACTTTTACTATAGGGCATGATGAAAATTGGGAGGATATACAATTAGACAGAAGTCCTAATCCTTTAGGGATATTCTTTATAAACTTTAGTTCTATAAATGCACAACAGGATGGCATAAAAGGTATTCATTTAAGGGACATAACCTATACAACAGGAGATATTTGTGGTATAGGTGCAACTAAGCCTAGTATATATGGATTTAACTTTATAAGTGCTTCTTCAATGTCATATGATAATTGGAGGTCTTCAATAGATAACAGTTTAATTATGCGATTTAATGGTGGGACAAATAAACTTAATTTAGGTAAGACCTTAAATGCTAACGGATACGGTGCAGAAGACTTTAGTTTTGTAAACACTTCAAAACTATATATAGATAATGTTTATGCACTTAACAATAATTATGGGAAAATATTATTTAGAACAAACGGTTGGGATATGTTTAATGGTTGTAACTGGAACTGGCAAGGATATAATATACTAGATCCAGTTATAAGAGGTGGAAGCTATGGATATAGTATAAACCCTAATGACGAAGCTTATAGTAAAGCTATAGCTTGTAGCAATAATATAAACCTTGATGAAGTATTAGATAAAATTAATATTTACCCTGCTCGAACAACTTATGAAACTGATTTAGCAACTTGTAAAACCAATTCTGAAATCAGTCTTGAAATAGATGTAACTGAATTAAAACAATCTGAAAATGCAGATATGTTTATTAAGAGATATGATACAGTTAATTCAGAAACTGGAGAAAGTGAGATAGTTGAAAATATAGATATGAAGTCAATGTTACATTTAGCATTATTAGAAATAAAAAACTTAAAAGAAGAAGTAAAAGCACTAAAAATGAAAGCAGGTGTATAAATGAATAGAAAATACAATTTAAAATTAGATTTACAGTTCAGATGTAATAACTCAACTATGAAGTTTGATGAGTTTGATAATAATACATCTGATTTTTTTATACGAGTAACTAACGGTGGCAATTTAGTTGATGTTGAAAAAGCTATAGTAGTATTAGCAATAATAAAGCCTTCGGGGAAAGTTTCTAGTCAATTTGTAGAAGTTGAAAATGGTCTTGTATATGCAGATTTAAAGTCTAATATGAAAGATGAAATAGGAACTTATACTGCGAAAGCTATGCTTATATTAGAAGATGAAAGAGTAGTTACTGATGTTATAAGCTATGAAGTTGAAGAAGATAAAATATTTAGCTTATTAAATGATACTGTAGGAACTTCAGAAGAGTTTACATTATTAACTGATATGTTAAGCAGATTATCTGCTATAGAAATATCAGAAGAGCAAAGAGTGATAAATGAAGCTGAAAGAATATTATCAGAAGAAAATAGAAAAATAGAAGAAGCTAAAAGGGTAGAAGCTGAACTTATTAGACAACATGAAGAAGCAGATAGAGCTAAGTATGACGCTACAAGAGAAAGTAATGAAAACATAAGAAAACAAAATGAAAGCATAAGATTAGCTAATGAAACTAATAGAATAGATGAAGAAGCTAAGAGAGTTGAAGAAGAAGCTAAGAGAGTAGAAGCTGAACAACTTAGAAAAGATAATTACAACTTTATGACTGAAGATGAAGAACGTAGAAGAGTAGAAGCTAATGCTCATAAAGAAGCAGAAAAATTAAGAGCTCAAGCTGAAACTAATAGAGTTAATGAAGAAGCAAAAAGAAGAACTACAGAACAAGCTAGAGTATCAGCAGAAAATACTAGAGTTAGTA
>ERZ1026903.680-NODE-680-length-14790-cov-5.715439_pt1 | contig 14790 bp, 10 predicted proteins | sample MGYA00380180_ERZ1026903 | MGnify/ENA primary metagenome ERZ1026903 (study PRJEB33269, sample SAMEA4719816) | human gut metagenome | biome: human-associated habitat; feature: organic feature; material: feces | place: Cameroon | collected 2013-10 ... | reverse complement strand
ATAAACGGAGTATCATATTCATCTAACAGTAAAAATACTTTTTCCCCATAATACGCACTCAGTACCTGACAAAGAACAGCGATTGAACGAATCACATGATTTTCTATTTCTTTTCCGATGCTTTCCAGGCATAAACTGTTATAAATCATATTGAATTCTTTTACCTGGAATTCTGACAGTTTTCCATCATTAACCATCTGATAAAAGCGCTCATACTCCGCGCGTACAGTATCTTTCAATGCATAACACAAAGATTCTGCATCCCCCGCTTTCACGTTAAGGAAAGACAAAAATACAACAGGATATCGATTGAGCTCCTTGTAGTGGACAGATTTTGTAATCTTTGTTCCACAAAATAAATCGGAGGAATCTTTAGTACAGTCAAGAAATTCTGCCAACATTGACATATTAAGTGTCTTACCGAATCTTCTCGGTCTTGTAATTAATGTAATCTGATACCAGGATTCTAAAAACTGTTCAATAAACTGTGTTTTATCCACATAATAGGCTTGTTTTTCACGCAAATCGCGAAAGTCCTGTACTCCTATTGCAAGTTTAGGTTTTTCCTCTTGTATCCCAGATACATTGTACAGCATGCTATCTTCCTTTACCACGTCACAACTTGCAACATAAGTTGGTTTTCTTCCAAATAATTCATCTAAGGAACAGGCTAACACCTCACTAATTCGTTCCAGTACTTCAAAGTCCGGTGTCCGGTTTCCATTCTCATAATTGGTATAAGTCGATCTGGAAATCCCCAGTTTTTCTGCCATCTGCGCCTGAGTGTAGACCCGGGATTTACGTAATTTTGTCAAATACTCGTTAAATTTTGTTTTCATAGAATCACCGCTTTTTTTCTTTTAGTATACGCTTTTATGTTTCATTTTGCAACATTCTTTTTTATTTATATACAAAGAAGGACAGAAAGGTTTCGTTTTGTTAACCTTTCTGTCCTTTTTAAATAGTTGCTATCTTATTTTCCTTACAGCATAGCTCCGAAATCTGTTACGATTGCCTGTCCTGTAATTGCCTTTGATTCATCGCTTGCAAAGAACAGGATTACATTTGCTACATCTTCTGCTGTACAAGATGGTGTTCTAAGATTACTGTGTGTTGACATTGCACCGATCATATCCTGGTCAAGTGCTGCCGGATTTGTTCCTGATGTCATTGGTGTAATGATATTTCCCGGGCAGATTGCATTACAACGGATGCCTGTTGCCTGGAAACGAAGTGCTGTATGCTTTGTCACACCTACGATTGCTGCTTTAGACGCTACATAAGCAGCTCCGCCACATCCTTTCACTCCTGCAATAGAAGCAACATTCACGATAGATGCTCCTGCCTGCATCTTCTGTGCTGCGGCACGCATGCAACGCATAGTTCCTTTTTCGTTCGTCTCTACGATACGATCAAGATCTTCGTCTGAGAATCGATCGATTGGTTTCAGTCCTTCCTCAAGAATTCCTGCATTATTCACAAGAATGTCTACCTTGCCATATTTCTCGATCACGAGATCCATCAGTCGCTCCGGATCTCCCTTCTTCGAGATATCTGTTGAAACAGCGAAAACTTCTCCTCCTGCTGCCTTAATCTCTTCTGCTACTTTCTCCAGTGCAGCCTCTCTTCTCGCTGTGATAACAACAGTTGCGCCCTCTTTGGCGAACATCTTTGCTGTTGCTTCTCCAACTCCTGAGTTACCTCCTGTAATAATAGCTACTTTACCTTTCAAACGATCCATTTCAAAGATCCTCCTTTGTTGTTATAGGTAAAATTATACAATTCTTCTTTCAGTATTTCAATCTATTTATCTATATTTTACATTTTGTTTTATGCTTTATATTTCATCCAAACAAATTCATAGCCTTTCAAAACTGGATCTTTCACTTCTACAATTTCACCATTCACCAGATTTCTAAAAATGCCTTCCTCCTGCATCCACGCAGTCTGTTCATTTTCGCTGAAATTAAACAGTGCAATAAATCGTTCTCCCTTATACTCTCTAAGGATTCCTAAAATACTATCATTGTGAACATCATAAGTATATACTTCCGCTTCCTGGGAAAAGACATTTTCCTGTCTTCGGATCTGTTCCAATCGGTTCAACATCTGAAATAATTGTCCCTGTACAGTAGAAAGATCTTTCCTCTTATCCGCAAGTATCCACTGAAATATTCCTCGGTGGAGATACCGTGAATCAGATACTTTTTCAGCATCTTCTTTATAGCTATAATCATTCACCTGTCCTAACTCATCCCCGCTGTAAAGCATCGGGATTCCTGACTGTGTCAACATGTAAGCGTGGAGCATGAGATCTTCTTGAATTGCCGTCTGCATTTTTTCTGCATTTCCTTCAAATCCTGCTGCTTCAATTCCACACATGGATGCTGTTGTTCCACAAAATCGTGCATCTTGAGTTACAGGATCATCGTTATATAGCTCTCCACGGCTGATGCTGTCTGCTATCTTTCCTGTAAAATAATCATTGAGGTAACGCTTGTGGGAAGGCTCTTCCATTCCCCATTGTTTCATTGTATCAAAATCAAGCCCCCACCCGATATCATCGTGACAACGAAGGTAATTCAAAAATGTATATTGCTTTGGCAGACGGCTAACTATATCCATCTGTTTCTTCAAAAGCCGGATGTCTCTTGTCGCAATACTATTCCAGGTCGTCGCCATTGTTGTCACATTATAGAGCATATGACATTCCGGTTTTTCAACTGTACCAAAGTACGGCACCACCTTTTCCGGCTCCATAACCACTTCGCCAAGAAGTATCACGCTTGGGCAGACAATTTCCGCAATCATACGCATCATTCTTACAATTGTATGTACTTCTTTCAGATTACGACAGCTTGTTCCAAGTTCTTTCCAGATATAAGGAACTGCATCGATACGGATAATATCCATTCCCTGATTCGCAAGAAAAAGGAAGTTATACATCATCTCATTAAATACTCTTGGATTACGATAATTCAAATCCCACTGATATGGATAAAACGTCGTAAGCACATAATGTCCGATTTCCGGAAGCCATGTAAAGTTTCCAGGTGCTGTTGTAGGAAAGACCTGTGGAACGGTTTCTTCATATCTTGCCGGAATATCACCGTTATCATAGAAGAAATAACGGCTCATGTACTCTCCTTCACCTGCTCTGGCACGTTTTGCCCACTCATGTTCCTCAGAAGTATGATTCATCACGAAATCCATGCATACATTCATACCATTTTCATGACATTTTTCTGTCAATCTGGCAAGATCTTTCATTGTACCGAGATCCGGTCTTACTTTCCGAAAATCTGCCACTGCATATCCACCGTCTGATTTTCCTTTCGGAGTATCTAGAAAAGGCATAAGATGAATACAATTTACATTACACTCTTTCAGATAAGCTAACTTTTTTTCTACACCTTTCAGATTACCGGCAAAGTTGTCAACGTACAACATCATGCCAAGCATTTCTTTTTCCTTAAACCAGTCAGGATTCTTTTCTTTCTTAATATCTCTTTTTTTCAACTCTGTGCTACGCTTCAAGTAGTAATCATGCATCTGCTCACAAAGTTCTGCATACATTGCATCATTTCCATACAACTCCATGTAAAGCCAGCGTAATTCATCCTGATGTTTTTCCATACGCTGTGCAAAGATTTTTTCTGTATTATTCACATTCCTCACCATTTTCTGTTCCATCGTCAACCAATTTATTTTACTCTTTCACAAAGCAATACTGATATGCCTGATATTCGCCCGGCTCTATCGGAAGCGGCATGCCGCCATACATAAGTGCAGCTCCGGTGTATCTTTTTCCACTCTTTTCTTCTCGATATACAGCTGTTTCTTCAAGCCCTTGAAGTTTTACATAATTTACTGTCATATTTCCATGAATCACCTGCATAACTATATTTAAAAGAACTTTACTTTGTTCTTTCTCATCTGTATGCACAAACTCCCATGCACAGATTTCTTCTGTTGTCGGATTTGAGAGACGATAGTACAGTCCATTCTGAATGATCGGCGCATAGCTCTTATATTCTGCGATCTGCTCTCGAATTTCCTGCTTTTCTTCTTCAGAAAGTTTCATAAGATTCAGCTCGTATCCAAAAGTTCCGGACATCGCAACAACACCTCTTGTATGAAGTGGAGTCTTTCTTCCCGTCTGATGATTCGGCACTGCTGATACATGTGAGCCTACTACTGACACCGGATAACCAAAGGATGTTCCATACTGGATCCGTAATCTGTCAATTGCATCTGTGTTATCACTACACCAGATCTGCGGAGTGTAATACATCATACCGGCATCAAATCTTCCACCTCCACCGCTGCAGCCTTCGATCAGCAGATTCGGATATCTCTGCACAAGACGTTCCAGAAAATCATATAGTCCCAATACATAATCATGTAACACTCTTCCCTGATCTCTTGTTACAGAAGAATAAACATCCATCAGGCTTCGATTCATGTCCCATTTTACATATTCGATATTACCCTGATCCAACACCTTACAAATCTGATCATAAATTTCATCTACAACTTCTTTTCTTGAAAAATCCAATACAAGCTGATTTCTGCTTCTGACCGGATTTCTACCCGGAACCGTCAATGCCCAGTCCGGGTGTTTCCGATAAAGATCACTGTCTTCTGAAACCATTTCCGGCTCGATCCAGATACCAAACTTCACACCCAGATCATTAATCCTCTTAATCAGATTTCCAAGTGTGCCACCAAGTTTCTTCTCATTCACAAACCAGTCACCCAGTCCGCTGTTATCATCATCACGTTTTCCAAACCAACCATCATCCATAACAAGCATGTCAATATTGACTTCCTTCGCCGCTTTGGCAAGCTCATAGATTGTATCTCCGGTAAAATCGAAATAAGCTGCTTCCCAGCTATTGATCAAGATCGGACGAATTTCTTCTTTATATTTGCCTCTGCAGATATGTTGTCTGATACAATGATGCAGATTCTGAGACAAACGATTCATTCCTTCTGAGGAATAGGATAAAATCACTTCCGGAGCCTGGAACATTTCTCCTGTTTCCAACGGATAGCGAAAAGCTTCTTCCTGAAGTCCCAGCATCATTCTTGTCTGGTTTAACTGATCTTTCAACACTTCTCCCTGGAAACATCCACTGTATACAAAGGACATTGCATAACAATTTCCTTTGTCTTCTGTCGTTTCTTTTTCCGCAAGGATCATCATCGGATTATACTGATGACTGGAGGTTCCTCTGACACTTCCAATTTTCTGTGTTCCATGCACAACCGGAACTCTCTGAACATTTCGTTCCATCGCATGTCTACCATAAAATGTCAGAAGTTCATAATCTCCATAAAGGAAATCCAGACTTGCTGACTCAATTTTGTTTAAATAGATTTTGCCACTGCTTTCATTTTTCACACTTACACTTCTTGTAATAATATCCTGTGCGGGAAGCACTCCATAAAGAAGCACCACCTTAACTCCCGTCACCGGATCTTCCATTAAGATTTCCAGTGTCTGTACTTCCTCCTCACTTGCATAAACTGCCGGAAGTCCTTCCAGATTATATTTTCCATCGCGGATTTTATGACTCTTGTAACGAAGGTCGCAACTCATACTTCCATCTGCATTTTCTACTGCAAATGCTGTACTTCTGAAATCCCCGTTCCCGTAACAAGGAAATTCCTGTGGAAGTGCATCCATTGAATACGTACGATTTTCTCCTGCATCATATGGATTTCCCGAAAATCCCCTGTCATAGTATGTCAGAAGATAGTCCATACATGTATCTGTTTTCTTCCCGTAATATAGATGTAACAAAAATCCATAACGATCCACCTGCATCTGATATGTTGTATTTTTTGTCTGTAAAGTAAATATTCTGTCTTTCTCGCAATATATAATTCCCATATCTAAATACCCCTGATTTCTATTTTAGCGAAGCAAGATCTGCATTACTGTCTGTTCTCGCTTCGCTATCTTTTACTTTTTATTATTTCACTGCTCCATTAACAACTCCGTTAAGGATATGCTTCTGACAGATCAGATAGAAGATCAGAATCGGAAGCAATGCCAACAGATAGGAGGCAAATGCCAGATTATAGTTTGTTCCAAACTGTGTCTGGAAGTTTAGCTGTGCCAGTGGAAGTGTATTTCCGCTTCCTGAGCCTGACATAATTACAAGTGGTGTCATAACATCGTTCCATGTACCAAGTGCTGTCAGAACTGCAACTGTCGCATGCATTGGTTTCATGATCGGGAAAACAATCTTCCAATATGTTTTCCATGTACTCGCACCATCCACACAGGCTGCTTCTTCCAATGCCAACGGGATATTTGTAAGATATCCGGAATAAAGCAGTACATTCATCGGCATATAGAATACAACATACAGAATAATAACTCCTGCCCTATTTGCCAATCCCATCTGCGCCGTCTGTTTTACAACAGGCATCATCAGAATTGCAAATGGCACAAACATTCCGCTGACAACATAGAAATAAATGAATTTGTAAAATTTACTCTTCTTATTTCTTCCGATTGCATACCCCAACAGTGAATGAATCAGAATTGAAAGGACAACTGTTACAAGTGTAATAAATACACTGTTTCCGAGAGAATGCCAGAAATCTGTCACTCTCATTGCCTCAACAAAATTATCAAAACTCAAATGACTTGGCAAGGAAAGGATTCCACTGATACTATTCGTCATCTCAGAAGGCTTCTTCAGTGCAATTACGATTGTCATATACAGTGGAAAAGCAACCGTAATCAGACCAAGTAAAAGTAAAATCGTTACAGGCCAGTTTACTCGTTCTTTTATTTTCATTTTTTCCATTACAGCTGTTCCTCCTTTTTCCCTGTGATTGTCATCTGCAATACAGAAATTACAACAATAACAATAAAGAATATCACTGCGTTCGCACTCTGGAATCCAAACTGACCGCCACTCATACCATTGTTATAGATCAGATAAGAGATGGATTCTGTACTCTGTGCCGGACCTCCTTTGGTCAACGCCATGATCTGATCAAATACCATCAGGAAGTTTTTCACACAGAGTACCATATTTATGCTAAAGAATGGAATAATGAGAGGGAATGTCAGATGTCTGAACTTATTCCATCCTGTTGCACCGTCAATCGCTCCTGCTTCGTAAACATCCTCCGGAACTGTCTGCAGTCCTGAAATATAAATAATTGTATTCATCGCAATCGACTGCCATGCACACACGATCACAACTGCGATCCATGCCATTTTTGTACTGGACAACATACTGGAAGAAAGGGTCTTGCTTCCAAGTATTTCTCCGAAAGCCGGAAGAATATATGTAAAAAAGTAATTGAAAATATATCCTACAACCAACGCTCCAAGAACATTTGGAATAAAGTATGCACCACGAAATGCACTCTTGAATTTAATCTTACTATTCAGTCCAAGTGCAAGGATCAGACTGATTACATTTGTCACAATCGTAGCTACAACTGCAAGTTTAAATGTAAACAGGTAAGAACCTCCGACTCTGCTGTCTGTAAAAAGATCCTGATAATTTCTAAGTCCTACCCAGTCAAAGCTTCCATAACCTTTGAAATTCGTAAAACTGTAAATCACACCTTTGATCAGTGGCAATGTATTAAAACAGAAAAACAGTGCCACGATCGGAATTGTTATCAGAAGAAAGGTCATTTTTCTTCCACTCATTGATTTCTTTCCCATGCTTGAATTCCCCTTCCTTAATCTTCGTCCGCATGCTCTTTCTCGTAATCTTCCACTTTGCGGATGATATCACGGTTATATCTCTTCCAGTCTGTATCAAACTTTGTTAAGAATGCATCCACATCTCCTTTCATAAGAAATGTCTGGATCTGTGCATCCACTGACATCTCTGAAGGATAGTAATGATCCTGATAATCTGCCATTCGGCCTTCTTCTATAAAAGATTTCACTCCATCAAGTGTTGATGCAAGTTCAAAATCTCCTTCTTTACACGGAACCGCTTTCTGTTCATCCAGATAACTCTGTACATTTTCATCTTTCAAAAGGAAATTAAGCACTTCATACGCTGCCTCTTTGTTCTCGCAATCTTTCATAACACTGAACTGAAGATCCACACCGGAGTTCAGCTTGTTCTCTGATGCATCATTATTAGCCGGCATTACAAAGGAATCGATATCCATATCCGGATTTACTGTATGAATCTGTGGGATTGCATAACTTCCGATCGTGTACATTGCAGATTCTCCGTTTGCAAATGCTGTACAAGCTCCATTGTAATCATAGGCAAATGGATCTTTTGGCCCATAGGCAAGCAGTGCCTGTGTCTTTTCTGCTACTTCTCTATATTCATCTGAAAATGTTGTCTCTCCTTTGTTCACCTGGCTGCAGACATCTGCCGGTGCAAGATCAACGGCGATCGCATTCCACGGTGCAAGACAAGTCCATGTATCTTTAAATCCAAAATACAATGGCTGAATTCCTTCACTCTGGATCTGTTCACAGAGGGCTATAAATTCATCCCAGGTTTCCGGAATTTCCCAGCCATATTCCTCAAACATTGCTCTGTTGTACAGAACTCCTGCTGCATTTGCCACATATGGAACGGCATACACGCCATCCTCCGGTACAAATTCAAGCGCTTTGTCTATATCCAAGTAAGCCTGTTTAATAGAGTCCAGGCCTTCATAATCTGAAATATCCATCAACATATCAGAATCAATAAAGTTAGAGAAATTGACATCTCCACCGATTCCGATAATATCCGGAGCATCTTCTCTGATAAAACGTGTTTTAAGTACTGTCATTGCATCATTCGGAGATTCAATCGTCAAATGAATATCGTCATGAGTTGCATTGAATTCTTCTTCAATCTTTTCAAAGGTTTTTACTGCCTCCGGTTTATACTGCACAAGCTCGATTTCTATTTTTCCACTGCTTTCATTCTTCTGCCCGCAGCCTCCAAGTATCATTGCCGAAGTCATACAAAGCATCAATCCCATGCAAATGATTCGATTGCTCTTCTTATACATTTCCTTACTCCTTCCTTCACCATACACCTTTCATTTTGACACATTCCGGAATATTTTTGTCATTTCACTCAGGTCATCTATTTGATAATTATATTCTAACATATCTTTATGCAACTATAAATATCAGAGTTTTTTAAGTTTTATAGCAAAATGCAATTTTTCTATTCATATATTGAAGTCATCTAGCATTTTGATATATAATGACACTAGAGGTGATTTATATGAGCGATTTACTTTTTTCCGTATTTCCAAATGAAAATTTTGTTGATCTGGGATTATATCAATATGGATGGGAACAATGTGCACCGGCACATTCTTTTGGCCCTGCCGCAAGAAATCATTACATTTTCCATTATGTAATTTCCGGAACAGGAACATTACTTGCAGATGACGAGCATGGAAACACGACCGAGTGGCAAGTGAAAAGTGGACAAGGCTTCATGCTTTTTCCAGGTCAGGTCAATACCTATATTGCTGATTCTAAGCTTCCTTGGGAATACACATGGGTAGAATTCGATGGACTTCGTGCCCGTGAGATTGTTACAACTGCAGGATTAAGTCCGAACGAGCCTGTTTATCATGCCAGTTCGAAGGAACTTCGCAATCAGATGATGGAAGAGATGCTTTATCTCAGCCGACATTCGGAAGAGTCCCCTTTTCATCTAATTGGACATCTCTATTTATTTTTAGATTATTTCATGCGTTCTGCTGCGACAGTTCATGTGAAGCAAAACGGAAGTATCCGGAATTTTTATATTAAAGAAGCTCTTTCGTACATTGAACAGAATTTTCAGAATGATATTTCTGTAGAAGATATTTCCGCATTCTGCGGATTGAATAGAAGTTATTTCGGAAAGATTTTTCACGATACGATTGGACGTTCTCCACAGGAATTCCTGATCAGTTATCGTATGACTAAGGCTACAGAGCTTTTAAAGATCACTTCACTGTCAATTGCAGATATTGGGAATGCCGTAGGGTATCCAAATCAGCTGCATTTTTCACGTGCATTCAAAAATGTCTATGGGATATCCCCAAGAAATTGGAGAATTGAAAATAAGATTGAATAATAGGGACTGTGGTTTTCTCCACAGTCCCTAAATAGATTACATGATTATATTAACATCTCCTGCTCGATCTCCATTTTATTTTCCAATATGCACTGTTTCAGCGCTTCTAATTTACTGGCATTCAATGTTTCTAACTTTTTCTGCTTTCCGCTGCTTAGCTTAATTCCTTTTCCATTTTCCAACGCTGCCTTATAAGAGGGAGCGTCCATCCTCCATGGAATCAGATTTGGGAAAATATTTTTCTCATTGTATAAAAAGATCTGTATTCCGCCGTAATCCATATCTCCCCAATGATAGCATTGGATTTCATTCGGTGCTGTCTTCATTAACATTTGTAAAAAGCGAATTTCTTTTGGCGAAAAGTAGCCATGACAAAAGAGATACAAAACTTTTGAATCATATTCCATACTTTCGTAATTCGCTTTATTCTCAATCACAATGATTTTTTCAACACCTTTTTGTAAAGTTGGAATGGCATGCTCTAATGTCTGTGCATTAAGTACTGTTCCATAATGATTCGAAGAAGTATCAATTTTCTTCTCACTCGCTGTGCCATTTCGATTGGTCAGGCAATACTCCACGGCACCTTTCCATTCTAATGTCTGAGAATAACTCAATATTCCATGTGCTGCCAGTATCTCATCATCTGACATGCCCTCGTCATATTGCGGAGAATACTTCAAAGCTTCGATAACTGCACCTTGATAAATGCGTTCAAAAACTTTAGATGGTGTGATATCATTTTTCTTTTCAAACACTTTGGAGCTGAACACGCGCTTCCATTCCGGTTCTTTCAGATCAGCTAAAGCTTTCAGGCATTTAAGAAATTCTTCATCCTCTGCTTTTGATAACTCTTTTGTATTTCCTTTATTCAGCTGTTCTAACACGTGATCACAATAAGCGCTTAGACAGCTTTCAGATAGATCCACCTGCAGTTTGCATATTCTTGAAATTGCCTGTAACTGACGCTCTCTTGGATCCATGATTCCAATCAGCTCACATAATCTTGGAATCACTTCTACCCTATAATCAATCCTCGTAATATCTGTATTCATTTCTCTCCAGTCAAAATGCAGATATTCTTCTCCGCCTAATGCTGGAATTCGTTCCAAAACTTTTGCCTGTCTGACCAGTTCGTCTCTGCCACCTACTGTTTTCAAAAGATTCCCATCCACCTTTGGATGTTTCATTCCTGAGAGATTTCCTATGCGATAGTCCTTTGTATTCGTCTTATCGATCAGCCATTTTGCCAACGGCAGATTCTTTTCATTCAATTCCATATTTTATCCTTCGATTTTCATCAGCACTAATCTGTGAGCAGTCTATCAAGCAACATCTGCCTATTATTTATGAACATTTCCGTTATTTGATAACTCTCTGTTTCTTCATATTCGCATAAATGAATTCGCCCATTGTCAAAACAATAGATGTCTGCATCTGGTATACCTAATAGAATAGGCGAATGGGTAACTATAAAAAACTGTGCTCCTTCTTTTGCAAATCGATATATTTGCATTAACAATGTAAGCTGTCTTTGGGGTGATAATGCAGCTTCTGGTTCGTCAAAAAGATACAAGCCATTTGAATGCAAATTATTCTGTGCTAATGCAAGAAAACTTTCTCCATGTGACTTTTCATGATATTTAGCGGAAGGGTGTGTTGAATCTGCATATTCTTCTTCCTGCGATGCAACATTATAAAAACTTTCAGCTCTAAGAAAATATCCCCACTTTTCCTTACGATAACCTTTTGAAATTCTTATTGCATCACATAATTCTGAATGTGTATCATGAGTAGAAAAAATATAATTCTTTGTTCCGCCCTCCGGATTAAAACCATGTGCCACAGCAAGTGCCTCCAATAAAGTCGATTTACCACTGCCATTTTCTCCCACAAAAAAAGTTATCGCTTTGTTAAAATCAAGTTTCTCAACACCTTTAAAAGCCTCAATTCTCTTTAAATAGCTGTCATTATCAATTCTATCCCAATCGAATATTACTCCGTTTATAAATTGATCATTCATATCTACCTCTATTCTTCTATTTTCATCATGACCTTGCAATTCTTTTTATAGCATGCGATTCTATTCCTTATTTCCCTCAACCATATCAAGGTAATCACCTTTATCAATATGCATCATGGATACCTGATTCTGATGTCTTCTGAATCCATAGACGCAATCTACATTTCGAATCAACGACTGCAGACGTTCATCCGGTACACATACGATCAGCTGAAGCTCCAGCTCTCTCGCATAATGAAGGCACACTTCGCTTCGCTCCTTATCCATCTTGGAAAATGCTTCATCAAGAAGCACCAGACGGATCTTAGAATCACGGTTTGTCTGCTGCATATAGAGCATCGCAAAGCCTGCAAGCAGTGCGACATATTTAGGGTTCTGTCCCTCTCCTCCGGAGTCACGGCCTGCCATATCATCGACTGCATTTTTGCGGACATTTCCATTCTCATCCTCTACCTTTTCATACATACTGAAAGTCAGATAATTACGATAATCCACATACTGTTCCATCTGCTGACGATACTGGCTTAAGGATCTTGCATCTTCCTCCTTCGGAGGCATGAACTTCTCAGTCAGACGCTTGATATCTTCTTCATACTTCTGATAGAACTCATCCTCACCAAGACTTAACTGACCTTCAAATCCGTAGTCATCGAACACTTTACTGTCTAGTTCAGGTGCTGTAAGCATCTCATAGAACTGTCCGTTTTCATTCTGAGCCGGTATGATATCAATCTGGTAAATACTATCTGAGAACTTGATCTTCGCAAGCAGACGGTTGATCTCTTTTTTATGTCTGTAAGCTGCCTTGATTTCACCATGAATGGAAGCAATCACATTTTCACGCAATGTATAGTAAACCAGATTATACTGCTTATCGAATTCTTCCTTGTACTTCGGTTCAAAATCTTTCCTACACTGATTCAGCACTTTGTCATACACATCATTTTCATGTTCTATTCCTGTAAAACCATAGGCCGGATAAGCATTATTGAACTTATTTCTACTTCTTTGCAGTTCTTCTTTCTCCGTCTCTTCCAACGTTTCCAAAGCATCCTTTTCTTTTGTCTTGTCTCTCTTATAAGCTGCTTCGCTCTGTACTTTTAACGCATCTGTTACTTCATTCTGAAGCTGTTCGTTGACAACAAATCCCTCTGTCAGGAAGTTTATCTTTTCTGAAAATGATTTGATATTACTCTCGATTTGTCCCTGTGTCTTCGCATACTGTACTACTTCACTTTGAATGCTATTAAGAATCTCTGCATTTTTCTTAAGCAACTCCAGTAATTCCTGCTTTTTCTTCTTCAATTCGACGGTCCGGTCGCCTCGTTTCAATTCTTCTACTTCCAGACGTAATTTTTCTTGTTTCTCGTAATAATCCTGAAGCTGTTCCGCTGCTTTTGAAAGATGTAAGATCTGTTCTGTGCTCTGGTTCAGACACTCGAATTTCTGTGCTGCACGCAGTGCCATCTCAACACGGCAGTCCTCTTCCACTTCCTGTTTCAGCTTCGCTGCTTCTTCTTCCAACTCAAGAAGTTTCGCTTTTGACACTTTCGTTCCGATACAAGCATATTTCTCATAATCATTCTTTCTTAAATGTCTGAAAATGTAATTGCTGTAGGAATAACAGTCCTTTGTGACACCATCTCTCGTCTCATGAAGTTCTTCCACCGTCTCACATTTCTTAATGCGGCCTAAGTATCGCTTCAGACAAGTATCTACATAAGCTTCCTCTGCGCGCACGCACTCATACAATGTATTCTCGTCTACCTTCGGCTTGTCTCTCACGATTGCCGCAGTATCCATGAGTTCGACATCCTCGATCCCCTTCATCTGCTTCATTTTGCGAAATGCTTTCGCAGCATCTAACGTATATTCAGGTGCTGTCACCAGACTGTGTTTCACACGTCCCATACGTCCTTCGATTGCATTTTTCCACTCTTCATCCGTAATATCAAACAAGTCCGCAAAGATATTTACATGGATCGTTCTTCCATACTGAGTACTAAGTATATTCTGCAATTCTTGTCTTGCACGCTTCAATTCCGCACGATATGGTTTTCTGTCATTTTTGAGGTCTTCTACCATCTCCCGCTTCTCTTGAAGTTCTTTCTGATTCTCACGAATTCTTTCGCGAACATCGCCTAATTCTGTATTGATGTTGTCGAGTGCATCACTTAAATATTGCTTTAGCTTTTCAATCGAATCTTCACTCACAACACCATCTCGGATATCATCAATTCTATGCAGCGCCTGATTGCTCACATAAGCACTGACTTCATCGTCTTCCTCCCAGGCGGAAAGACCTTTTACAATATCTCTCCATTGTTCTGAATTCGTTGCCAGGAGCTGAATCGTATTTTCAATCTCCTTTAGCTCCTTCTCTTTCTGTCCATAATCGCTGGCTTTGAGTTCTGCCTCGACTTCTACCTGTTCTTTCGTATAAGCATCTTTCTCTGCCAAATAAGATTTTCTCTTTTCTTCTTTTTCCTCAATCTTCTTGAGAATATCCTGCAGATCATCCTCTTTCGATTGCAAATGTGCTTTACAATTTTCTATTTCAATATATTTTAAGATCTGTTCCACATAAATCTTATCAGCTCTTGCTTTCTGCAAGGCTAGATTATGCTGACTGATCTCTGTCTCTTATACACATCTCCGAGCCCACGAGACAAGAGGCAATCT
>ERZ1026903.671-NODE-671-length-14930-cov-6.314824_pt1 | contig 14930 bp, 6 predicted proteins | sample MGYA00380180_ERZ1026903 | MGnify/ENA primary metagenome ERZ1026903 (study PRJEB33269, sample SAMEA4719816) | human gut metagenome | biome: human-associated habitat; feature: organic feature; material: feces | place: Cameroon | collected 2013-10 ... | reverse complement strand
TTTAATCTTTAAAGTGTTAAAACGGTGTAAAGTAAATCTGTACTAAGACACTTTAATATATTTTGCATGACTTGTGTATATGTTTTCACATCATTTTCCAATGATGAGAACTTGATGTCTTAAAATTTATTTGCATATAGATTTTATTGCTACTTTTGTAGGTAATTTAACTTTGCCTTTATGGATATGAATTCTACGACAGTATTACATAGATTGATAAGATTAGTTATCTTGTTTATATTCTCAGTCATGCATTGTTGGGCCGAGAACTTGAAAGATAATTATTTCTTTCAGCGGATAGATTACCAACAAGGCTTGTCAAACAGTTCCGTTCTTTGCTTGTTTCAAGATAGCGAGGGGCTGATGTGGTTTGGCACGTACGATGGCGTTAACTGTTGGGATGGAAAAACTATGGAGGTATTCCGCTCCGACTTTTCAGGAGGGAACACTTTAAGTAATAATGTTATCCACTCCATTTCTCAGGCAGATGATAATTGCTTATGGATAACTACTCATTTGGGAGTCAACCGATTGTCGAGAATGACCCGTCAGGTTGTGTCAAACTATGATTTTGATGGTAGCTATTTTGTTCAGTCGAATAGTTTGGGCAATACATGGGTAATCTCATCTCGTTTTTTCTATTATTATAATACTTGTTATCATAAGTTTTGCAAGATTCATTCGCATTCATTGCCTATCGACAGTATGGAAAACCGTACATTTGTTACAGACGATGGTAAGTTTTGGGTATTTCCTCCTAATAGTGGAGAGATTCATCAATATTCTATAGGTAGTTTCGACGGTGACAGCACAGGGGTCAGTCTGTCAGTATCTGTTAATAAATTCCATCCTAAAGGCATAAAAAATATTTTTTATCAGAATGGCATATTCTGTTTTATTGATAGTGACAAAGACTTGTATATGTATGACATATCACGTAAGTCGAAAATTTATATCCGTAATTTGATGTCGCTTGAAGATAAATACGGGAAAATAGCTGGTATCACTCCTTTTTTTGATGACGTTATAGTTGCTTTCCTTGGAAACGGACTGATACGTCTGCGCTCGGCTGATAAGTATGAAGAAACGGTAGTAGATAGGAATATCCGTATATATAGCACATATTGGGAGCCGCGGCAAGGATTGCTTTGGGTAGCATCCGATGGTCAAGGGGCTGTAATTTATGCCAAGAAATATACTATGGCTAATAATTGGCTACTTAATGATTTGTCGTCGGGACTGAGCAGACAAGTCCGCTCTATTTTCACTGATAAGTATGGTGGGTTATGGTTTGGAACCAAAGGCGACGGACTTGTACATTTACCCTACTACCAGAATTATTTGTCGCAAGCGTCTCCTATGGCAAAGGTGTATTCTAGCAGTGGGGCGCAATCTTTGGGAAATTATGTGAAGTGGGACCGTGAGTTTCATGTATTTAAAATGTTGCAAAGCCGATATATGGATGGCTTTTGGATAGGTGCGGGAAAGCCTGGACTACACTATTATTCATTTAAGGATGATAAAGTGCATTATGTACCTATTAGTGAAGGAGAGGAAGAACCCGTTTCTGATATACACGATATCTATGAATTTAATGATACTACTCTTTTTGTTGTTGCTGGCGTTCAAGGGTTTTATAGAATCAACCTGCAAAAAGCTGCAAGTGGAATAGGTGTGTACAGACAGAAACATTATCGCTTTTTCTATGAGCAGCAAGAAATAAACATGTTTTATCCGATGTTGGCCGAGGGCGATTCTATACTATGGCTTGGTAGCCGACAGAAAGGACTGATCCGCTTTGATTTGAGAACGGAAGAGTATCATGTTATTTCCTTGAAGGAAAGGTTGCATAAATCGGTAGATGATATTTTAAGCTTGTGCAGGACGCACGACGGGAAGCTGTATGTGGGCACTACCTCTGGTTTAGTGCAACTTACATTTCATGGATCAAGATTCGACGCGGTTTACATAGGACGCGAAGAAGGCTTGTTGAATGATATGATACACGGTGTGTTGGAGGATAAAAATGGATATTTATGGTTAGGAACCAACCGCGGATTGATTAAATATAATCCTAAGAATAGAGCTTCGCACGATTATTATTATACGGGCGGAGTTAAAATAGGAGAGTTTAGCGATGATGCCTATTATGTTTGTCCATATACTGGTAGTTTGTTTTTTGGTGGGGTGAATGGTTTCTTAGCATTGGACGGGAAAGCTGCCGCTGTTCCCGATTATCGGCCTTCTATACTGTTGCGTTATATATGGATTGGGAGAAATAAGATTGATCTGGGAAAATACTATGATAATAAGGCCAAGAAGCTTACTCTGCATGGTTCGGAGTTGTCTTTCTCTGTAGCATTTGCCGTTCCCGATTTTCAGACAGGCGACGAGGTGGAATATTCTTTCATGTTAGAAGGATATGATAAAGACTGGAGTTCATTCGGTGGAAACGAGGTTACTTATAATAATGTTCCGTCGGGAAGTTATCAGCTTAAAGTTCGTTATAAGAAGGATGTTTTCGATACCGATTATAAGTACTTTACCATGCAGGTACAGATATTGCCTCCATGGTATAGGTCGATATGGGCGTACGGCATTTATTTATTGGTATTGATAGGAATGGTTGCGTATGTGCTTATGCTTCTGAAGAGATATTTCCGTAATGAACGTATGCTGAAACGATTACTTGATGCGGAGAACGGTGAAAGCGTAGACCGAAGTTGTGGCATTAGCGGGCGGAGTCTGCTTCATCAGTTTACATTAATATATGATGCTTGTGGGCAACTGTGTGCCGATAATCTTTCTCCAGAACAGCGTAAGAAGCAGGTTAATATCATTCGTGAGACAATGCTGGACACGTTGTTCCGGCCTGATGTCTTTAGCCAAAAACAGATAACTCATTTTTATCCGGATGTTTTTGCTTTGTCGGCTTGTATGGATATTCGTGAACTTTCTTCCGAAGTTTTGACTGTATTGTCAGCCGAAGGAGAGGATTTGTCTGGGATAAATATAGATATTCCTGATAATATTGTTTTTCCTGTTTATCAGAACGCCTTGCGTTGTGTATTGTATTGTTGTTTTGATTTGTTGTGTAAGCAGGAAACCCAAGTGGAAGTCGGAGCGGAGATTCAGCATGATGATTCAGGCTCTGAAAAGATGTTGTTGTCGTTTGCGGCACCATACGGTATCCTTTCCGAAATAAAAGACGGAATAACTGGGGCATCAGTGGAGCCTTTGGATAAAAAGAAGGGCAGTCGTTTGTTTGAACTGCAGTTGTTAATAAGTAGCATAAGGGTTGTGATTGATAGGCTCCATGTTGAGGTAGACTTGCGTAAAGCTGATGAGGGAAACTTATCGACCTTGACTTTATCGTTCCTTCCTGCTCAATTATCGGAATCGGAAACAGACAGCGGAAAGAAACTTTTGTTGCTGCTGGAAGACCGGGAAGAGATGGCTTGGCTGATAACAGGAATACTGTCATCTCAGTTTAATGTGAAAGTAGTGAAAAACATTCAGGCTGCTTTCGAGATAATACGTCATGATACTCCAACCGTGTTTATGGTAGATATGGGTATGTATGCGAATGCCGAAAGTACATTGATGGAGTGTGTTAATAGAAATCGTTCTTCTCTGTCGAAAACGGCGTTTATACCTATGCTTGCTTGGGAGACTAGTTTCTCTATCCAGCGAGAACTTATGCTGTGGTCTGATTCTTATATTGTATTGCCATACGATGTGTTGTTCTTGCGCGAGGTTGTCCATAAAGCGGTGTACGGAAAACGTGAGGCTAAGCAGATTTATTTGGAAGACTTAGGAGAATGGGCCAACCAGTTTGTGTGTGTCAACGAGGAGCAAGTGGCTTTCTTACGTAAGTTGTTGTCTATAATAGAGCAAAACTTAGGACGTGAAGATTTTGGTGTGAACTTGTTGGCTGACCGTATGGCAATGAGTCCGCGCCAGTTTTATAGACGATTTAAGGAAATCTCATCTATGGCTCCTACCGATTTGATAAAGAATTATAGAATGGAAAAGGCTGCCCGTATTTTAGTAGAGTCGCCAGAGCTTTCGGTTCAGGAGGTAATTGACGAGATAGGTATATCCAGCCGTTCTTATTTTTATAAGGAGTTTACTCGTTTGTATGGTATGACTCCAAAAGACTATCGCGACCAGATGCTTGATAAGGAACAGAAGGAAAATTGAAAAAATATTTGTGCTCCTTTTTGTTCTCTAATTTGCCGTTCGCTTATTTAATAGATTGTTATACAGGCTATTATATTTGTGCTCTGTTTGTATTGCTTGTATCTCGTTCTGCAAGTTATAAATTTAGCCTCATATTGTCTTAATAGAGGAAATGCGTTCTTTTTTTATTGCTTTAATTTGCTTCCGTTAACGATGGATTAAACATGTTTGATAACGATAACCTTATTTATTAATTAAAAAACAAAAACATGAATTTGTTTGAAACGGAAAAACGACATGCTAAAGCTATTTGGCTGTTAGCTTTATTGTTAGTGTTTAGCACTACAATGTGGGCTCAAACTCTTTCGGTAACCGGACGTGTTTCGGACGAGAAAGGGGAATTACTTATAGGGGTGAGTGTGCAAGAAAAAGGTACGCAAAACGGAACTATTACTGATGTAAACGGACAGTACAATATTAAACTGACTACGAAGAACCCCATTCTTACTGTTTCTTATATAGGATTTAAAACTCAAGATGTAAAAGTAGGCAAACAGAAAGTACTTGATATAGTTCTTTCGGAAGATGTATCTTCACTGGATGAAGTAACAGTAGTAGCTTATGGTAACCAGCGTAAGGTGTCGATTGTTGGTTCTCAGTCATCGCTTAAAATGAACGATGTGAAAATGCCTACAGCTAATTTGTCGTCGGTTATAGCGGGACGGTTAGCCGGAGTGGTAGCTGTTCAGCGTACCGGTGAACCCGGACATGATGATTCTGATATTTGGATTCGTGGTATTTCTACATTTACTAACCAGAATTCGTCTCCTTTGGTGTTGGTAGATGGAGTTGAACGTAGCTTTAATAATATCGACCCAGAAGACATCGAGTCGTTTACTATCTTGAAAGACGCATCGGCAACAGCGGTATATGGTGTGCGTGGTGCCAATGGCGTTATTCTTATTAAGACAAAACCGGGTGTAGTAGGTAAGCCTCAGTTTACTGCCGACTATTACGAAGGATTTGTAACACTGACAAAGAAACCTCAATTGGCCGATGCTTACACATACATGGATGCTGCAAATGAAGCCTATATGAATACTAAAGGACAGTTGCTTTATACGCCTCAGTATATTGAAGCTACTAAAAAGGCCAATGGTATTATAGCGAACGATAATCCTACAATGTATAATTCTTATCTTTATCCGGCAGTAGACTGGATGAGTGAATTATTCAGAGATATGGGCCATAATCGTCGTGTTAACATGAGTGTGCGTGGCGGTGTTCCTAATGCTACATACTATGTTTCTTTGAGTTATTATAATGAAACTGGTCTTACACGTACGGCAAAGATGGAAAACTATAACGCTAATATGCGTTATGATCGTTATAACTATACAGCGAACTTGAATTTGAAACCTGCTGATAAGACAACGATAGACTTGGGATTCTCTGGCTACCTGTCATCTGGAAACTATCCGCAGCAATCTACTTCTAGCTTGTTTAATTCAGCTATGAGCATTAATCCGGTGTATATGCCGCTGATAATGCCCGACGGTTCTATTCCGGGTATATCTAATAATGGTGATTTCCGTAATCCGTATGCCGATTTAACACGTCGTGGATATACAAACGAATCACGTAATAAGTTGAATTCCAACATTCGTATTACTCAAGACTTGGGCTTTTGGAAGTGGAGCAAGGGATTTACCGCTTCGGCGATGATTGCATTTGATGTTACTAACAACCGTGATTATAGATACCAAAAGAGAGGAGACACTTATTATTTCTCTGGTTCTAAAGATACTACCACTGGGTTATGGAATGATGATGTGTTCGATTCTGAAGGTGGCTATCGTCTTACTCGTACTTTTCAGGGAAGTGAGCAGTTGTCTTATGGTTCAGATTCTTCTGAAACAAGAAGTACATATTTTGAAGCATCGTTGAACTACGACCGTACATTTGGATTACACCGTGTAGGCGGATTACTTCTGTATAATCAGAAAGTATATCGCAACGGTTTACGCGGTGATAACGATACGTTGGTCAACTCGTTGAATTATAAGCAGCAGGGTTTGGCGGCTCGTGTTACCTATTCATGGAACGACAGATATTTTATTGAAGGAAATGCTGGTTACAATGGTTCTGAAAACTTTTCTCCGAAAAAACGCTTCGGTTTTTTTCCGGCAGTAGGTTTAGGATGGGCTATTTCGAACGAGTCGTTCTGGGAGCCGGTTCAGAAATACGTTTCTTATTTTAAAGTGCGTTATACAAACGGTCTTGTCGGTACCGATGCTGTGACTGGCCGCCGTTTTATGTACCAAGACTTGATGGGGGAAACCGACGGATATCGTTTCGGAACATCTAATAGCGCTGTAAGCGGTTGGGGATATTCTCGTTACGGAGCAAATGTAGGATGGTCTACATCGCATAAGCAGGATTTGGGTATCGACTTGAAATTCTTTAATGATGACCTCTCTGTTACAGTAGATTTGTTTAAGGAACACCGCAAGGATATATTCCTTCAGCGTAAAACTATTCCTGATTATTCTGGATTTATAGAAATGCCTTACGGAAACTTGGGTATTGTTGATAATAAAGGAATAGAAGCGACTATGGAGTATAGCAAGCAGATCGGCGAAAAGACATTCTTGACATTGCGTGGTAATTTTGCATGGAATGAAGATAAGATAGTAGAAGATGATTCGCCGGCAGCTACTTATCCATGGCTGGAAACAAGAGGAACTAATGTAAACGGTCGTTGGGGATGGATTGCCGAAGGGTTGTTTACTAGTGAAGCTGATATCTTAGACCATGCCAAACAATTTGGAGAAACCTATCCGGGACAAGTTTCACAGGTGGGTGATATAAAATATAAAGATTTGAACGGAGACGGCGTAGTCGATGATTACGATAAATGTCTGATAGGTCAGGGTGATGTGCCTAAGATTTACTACGGATTTGGCGCAGACTTACAGTATGGCGATTTTTCGGTAGGCGTATTGTTCTCTGGAACGGCGAAGGTAGACCGTTGTTTAAGTGGTGATGCCATAAATCCGTTTGCAGATACATCGGGCTATACTAATCTGTATTCTAACATAACAGATCGTTGGTCAGCTGAGAATCCGACAGACGAAAATGTTTTCTATCCTCGCCTGCATTATGGAGCCGATGCTAATCAGAATAACACTAAGACTAGTACATGGTGGCAGCATGACATGAGTTATCTGCGTTTGAAACAAATGACCATAGCTTATAACTTGCCTAAGCGTTTCTTGGATAAGACATTCTTGAAGAGTGCTAGAATATATGTTATGGGAACAAACTTGTTGACATTCTCTAAGTTCAAGCTGTGGGATCCGGAGCTGAATACCAACAACGGAACTTCTTATCCTAATAACCGAACTTATTCGGTTGGTGTAAACGTTAGTTTTTAAAGATTTAAATTAGAATTCTAAGATGAAAAATATCATAAAGGTAGGTGCATTGAGTCTGTTGTTGTGTGGCGGATTAACAGCTTGCGATAGCTTCTTTGATTCGGTGCCCGGTGTACAGTATGATTTGGAAGGTACATTTTCAAATCGCCAGAAGACGGAGCAATTCTTGAATAATGTATATAGTTATGTACCCGATGAAACGCAGGAGCGTTGGCCGACAGGTGCCAGAGGTGGCATTTGGACTGGAGGTTCGTTGGAATCGAATATTACATGGTCGTGGCATATTACCAATGAGTGGACAATGGGAACTGTATATGCTTCGTCTAGTTGGATTAACTATTGGTTTATAGAGTATTATAAAGGAATAGCAAAGGCAAGTACATTTATATCGAATGTAGATAATTGTACAGAAGCCAGTGCCAACGACCGTACGTTGTGGAAGGCCCAAGCACGTGCGCTTAGAGCTTACTATTATTTTATGCTTTTCCGTTCTTACGGTCCTATTGTCATGTTGGGTGATGAGGCTATTCCTTTGGATACAGATTTGGAGGATTTGCTGAAGGAGCGTAACTCTGTAGACGAGTGTGTAAATTGGATAGCTGATGAATTTGACAAAGCGGCTGCCGATCTGCCTACCAAATATGAAGGAGCTAACTTGGGACGCTTTGATAAGGGAGCTTGTAAGGCTTTCAAAGCGAAATTGCTTCTGTATGCAGCCAGCCCATTGTTTAACTGCAACGCTGATTATGCAGGCGTAGTAAATACAGACGGAAAGCAACTTTTCCCACAAGATAAGTCGCAAGAGCAAGCTAAATGGGAAAAAGCTCGTGATGCTTACAAAGAATTTTTTGATTCTTTTGTTTCGACAGGTGTTTATAAACTCTATACTACTACTGGCGACAATGGAAAGACAGATTACTTTGAGTCATATCGTAGAGTGACGTCGGGAGCTTATTATGCTGATGCTGACAATAAAGAGCAGATTTTCATTCAGTTGTCCGATCATAACAATCATGCATACGAACTGACTCCGTATCATAAGCAGGTGGATGATTCTTCTATAAAAGGAGGTTTAGGATTTGGTACTACCCAAGAGATGGTTGACTTGTTCTATACAGATAAAGGACTTCGTATAGTAGACGATCCAGATTATAAAGAGTACGAAGGAATACCTTCTTCCGAATATTATGGTTCGTCGGACGATTACAACAATCCGCAGAACGAAAATTATACATTCTTCAAAGCCAACTCTAATCAGACCTTAAAGCAATGGAAGAATCGTGAGCCTCGTTTTTACGCATGTATTACTTATAACGGTTCTACTTGGGTTAATCAGACTACTAATGCGGGTAAAGTTACTACGGAATTGACCTATAACGGTAATTCGGGACGTGCAGCTGCAGGTCATGATGCTCCGATAGAAGGTTATGGCGTACGTAAAATGGCTCCAATGGACCGTAATAACGGACGGCACTGCGCTAATTTGCTCCGCTTGGCCGACATGTATTTAGGATATGCTGAGGCGTTGAGTGCCTGTGGCAGTTACGATGAGGCCATGAAATATGTAAATGCAGTGCGTGCACGTGCAGGTGTTCCTGGTTATGGAAATAATGGAGGCTCTGACAGTAACGGACTCACTTATATAAGTTACCCTAGTAACCGTGATGCTGTAGACAAACGTATTCGCCGTGAACGCTTGATAGAACTTGCCTACGAATGGAACCGATATTTCGATGTCCGTCGTTGGAAGGTAGCAGATATGGCTATAGGTGACGATTGGATTTATCCTTCTTATCATAGAGGCGGTGAAGGTGGTGACATACATGGAATGAATTCGATGAAAGACGCACCAGCTTTCTTTGAGAAAGTAGTTACTGAGACACGTGTATTCGCTAAGCGTCATTATCTCTTCCCGATACCTGATTCGGATATCCGTCGTAATCCGAAGATGGTACAGAACTATGGATGGAATGCTGTTGATTCTTCAAACTAATTTGTGCTTATTTATGAAATCTCAAATAACTAAAATGTTTCTGCTGGCAGTTTCTCTGTCATTGCCTTATGCAATGACAGGCTGCTCAAGCAGTAATGGCGGTGAGCCTGATAACAGCGATTGGGCTTCGCCTTATTGGGTACTTGGAACAGGCAATTCTAATATGCCTAACAGTGGAACTGTTATTTCACAATATTCAGATTCTCCTAGTGCTTATGGAATAGCCAATTTGGTGGATGGTAATGTTGATACTAAGTTTCTCACTCCTCATGCGTCGTTTGATATTACATGGAACGGCAATAGTAATGTGGCAGTAAAGTCTTATTCTTTAACGTCGGCAGCCGATGCCGGAGCTTCAGACCCTGCATCATGGACATTCTTCGGCTCTAAGGATGGGAAAAAATGGGTAGCTATCGATAAACAATCAGAACAATTGTTCGCGGCTCGTAAAGAAACTAAGACTTATTCGGTCGATAATAATGTGGAGTATCGCTATTACAAATTATCGGTAACTGATAACGGTGGCGGTTCTTCTACACAATTATCGGAGTTAGTTTTGTCGGCAGCGTCGTTTAGCGGCGATATAGATGACCTGATGAAGAATTCTTCTGGTAAGACTTTTTCGGCAATCACTCCAATGGGTACGATGCATGAGAATGATTTAACGGCTACAACAGCTCAGTTATCATGGCTTAAAGATGCTTCTAAACAGCCAGATACATTTGATAATCTGACGTGGAAGTCTTTTCCGGTAGGCTCTTTGTATCCGTTCGGTACTCCACGTCCGGCAGATGTGAACCAGCATGTGGTGGGCGACTGTTGTGCATGTGCTGTAATGGCGTCTATAGCCTATCTGTTTCCTAACTATATTAAGGCTATTGTGAAAGACAATGCCGACAATACGTTTGCCGTTACATTATACGATCCATCTGGTTCTCCTGTAGAGATTGGTGTCGATAATACGTTTGTTGCTGATGGTAATAAAGTAGGAGCGGCTTCAGGCAAAAACGATCAGGTTACGTGGGCTACTGTAATAGAAAAAGCTATCATAAAGTGGCATCAAGTTTATAAAGGCACATCTAACATTGGAGGTATAGGTACTGAGTTTGTCTCAGCTATTTTGACCGGAAGTGGTGATAGTTTTGCTTTTAGTTCCGGAAAATTGAGTGCTGAAGAACTTCAGCGTGCAGCTGTAGTGTCTCTCAACCAGCGTAAGATAATTGTAGGAGGTTTCACTAAAGGCGGTGTGAATGCCGATGGAACAAAGCAAACAACTACGGGACATGCCTTTTCTATATTCCCTCCGAAAAGTAGCGGTTATCTGTTTACTATGAGAAATCCGTGGGGTGTACTTCCTACAGAAGGTGGTGGGTATTCTACAGCCGATAAGGACGACGGTTGTTTAAATATCTCTAACGACGGAGAAATACCGCAATTAATAGATTTCCGTATCTGTAATCCGGGTGCTGCAAAAGGATATGCTTTGACCGGGAATTTAGAACCATATAATCCGCCTGCATATTCTGTGTCACCAATGAGAGTGTCGCGGGCTATTTTGCAGGGAATAAGATAGATAATTTAGTTTACTAGTTTACTTAAAGAAGGGTCTTGCATGATGTTTTGAATTATGCAATAGTCATCTTTATGTCTTGAATTTAAAAAGATAATTATGAAAAAACATACAATATTACTCATGTCTTGCCTGGCGCTTTCAAGCTGTGGCATGACAGATGTGTGGAAAGATTGGGAGTCACAGGGTACATTAAGTGAGAACAGACTCCGTCCGTCAGAATTTGAAAAAGTGTTATTGAACAATAGCGGTCGTTGGAAATTGTCTTACGAAGGTAGTACGTTCTATTTTACGTTTGGCGATGACTATATGGTGGTGTCGGCTCCTGATGAGACTTATTTCCTGAAGAATCAGGTTGAGACTGATTATCATCTTGATTTTGACGGAGCGTCTAAAGTGCTGCTCTCGTTAGATGGAGGTGGAGCATTGCAGTATTTATCGGAAAATGCGGAAAACACATTTGTTGTAACATCATTTTCGGCTGATAAGATTGTCGCTTCTGGGGAAACATATGGTAAAGAAATGATTTTGACTCCGACAACATTAGCCGAAATAAACGCAAATGAACAAAGACGCAAGGAGATGTTGGTTGCTTACAATAAGTCGCAAGCCCTGAACTCGCTTAAGACTCAGTTGAACAATGGTGTGTTCCGTAATTCATCATATGGGTTTATGGCTCACTATCTGATATCTTGCGATGAAGAAAACAATTGGAAATTAAAGGTGTCTTCTATTGTAGACGGACGTGTAAAGCATGTAGAATGTCCTATAACTGTAGATACTACAGGCGATGAAGACGCTATATTGGCATTTGGCAAGGATGTTGCATTAAACGGAGCTGTATTGAACAAGTTCTATTATAATTATTTGAGTGGTGACCTCAAGACGAATGACGGTAGTGTAACTTGCGATACAAGAAAGGCTTCTGATATTGTGGCATGGTATAACTCCAGTAACTGGAGAACTCATGTTGTAGACCAGAACGACACGCATCAGGATTTCAAAGGCGTATTCCCGTCGCAGCTGGAGTTTGACGACCGTGATCCTCGTAATCTGGTAGTATGTCCGTGGAGCAGTATGGGTTCTTATATAGGCATAAAGCCTATGCTTAGCGCAGATAATGAAACCGGACGTATCTTCATCAAGTGGGGTGAAATTTACGATATGTTCGGTTGGCATAACAACCCAGACGATTACGCTCTTGTGCAGCGTGAAGACGAAAAGTTTTTGTCGTTCTGTAGCTCTGCCGATGGCCTTTATTGGAGCTACGATGATAATACCCAGACAATCTATGTTCTGAGTGCTACCGGTGAGCAATGGTTTAAAATGAAAGGATGAAAAGTGATAATATAGAAATAAGGTAAAAATGAATATAAAGAAACTAACGTCTTTAATAGGAATAATATGGATAGGGAGTATTTCTCTATTTGCCGAGAAAAAGCCTGTTGATTATGTAAATCCGCTCATGGGAACAGACTCTAACATCTCTCTGTCTAATGGAAATACTTATCCGGCCATCGCTTTGCCGTGGGGTATGAACTTCTGGATGCCTCAGACCGGAAAGATGGGCGACGGTTGGGCATATACTTATCGCTCTGAAAAGATAAGGGGATTTAAGCAGACACATCAGCCTAGTCCGTGGATAAACGATTATGGTCAGTTCTCGATAATGCCGATGACTGGTTCGTTGAAAATAGATCAGGATAGTCGCGCTTCATGGTTCTCTCATAAGGCAGAGAAGGCTACTCCGTATTATTATAGTGTGTATCTGGCAGACTATAATATGACCACCGAAATAACTCCTACTGAGCGTTGCGCTTATTTTCGCTTTACTTTCCCGGAATCAAAAGACGCATATGTAGTAATCGATGCGTTCGACCGTGGCTCGTATGTGAAAATATTGCCAGAACAAAATAAAATAGTGGGCTACACAACTCGTAATAGCGGCGGTGTGCCACAGAATTTCAAGAATTATTTTGTGATAGAGTTTGATAAACCATTCACCTTTAATAAGGTATGGGCTAATTATCGTATAGTAGAAGAACATCTCGATTTGCAGTCTGATCATGTAGGAGCAGCCATTGGCTTTAAGGTGAAGCAGGGTGAGCAGGTTCACGCCAAGGTTGCATCTTCATTTATAAGTATGGAGCAGGCTTACCAGAATCTGAAAGAGATAGGAGATAAGTCGTTCGCTCAGGTGAAAGATGCGGCATATAAGAGATGGAATGATATATTAGGACGTATTAAAGTAGACGATGATAATGAAAACCGTATCGCTACGTTCTATTCATGTATGTATCGTTCGGTGTTGTTTCCGCGTAATCTTTCAGAAATCGATGTAAAAGGAAATACTGTTCATTACAGTCCTTATAATGGAAAGACATTGCCGGGATACATGTTTACGGATACTGGCTTTTGGGATACATTCCGTTGTCTTTTTCCTTTTGTCAATCTGATTTATCCATCGGTAGGAGAGAAGATGCAAGAAGGTTTGCTCAACGCATATCTTGAAAGCGGTTTCTTCCCAGAATGGGCTAGTCCTGGTCACCGTGGATGTATGGTTGGAAACAATTCGGCATCTATTATTTCTGATGCTTTTATGAAAGGTGTAACAAAAGTCGATGCTGAGAAAATGTACGAAGGCATGATTAAAGGCGCCAACAGTGTACATCCGCGGGTTCAGTCTACAGGACGTTATGGCTATGATTATTATAATAAATTGGGATATGTTCCTTACAACGTAGGTATAAATGAAAGCATAGCCCGTACGTTGGAATATGCATACAATGATTGGTGTATTTATCGAATGGGGCAGAAATTAGGTCGCCCGGAAAAGGAGATTGAAGTATATAAAAACAGAAGTCAGAACTTCCGTAAAGTTTTCGACCCGGAGCATAAGTTGATGCGAGGGAAAAACGCTGACGGAACATTCCAGTCGCCTTTTAATCCGTTTAAGTGGGGAGATGCTTTTACCGAAGGTAATAGCTGGCATTATACATGGTCTGTGTTTCACGATATACAAGGCTTGGTTGACTTGATGGGTGGCAAGCAAGAGTTTGTCAACATGCTCGATTCTGTATTTAAGCTGCCTCCAGTATTTGATGATAGTTATTATGGTGGAGTAATTCATGAAATTCGTGAGATGCAGATTGTAAATATGGGCAACTATGCACATGGCAATCAGCCTATACAGCATATGATATATTTGTATAACTATGCTGGAGCACCTTGGAAAGCGCAGTATTGGTTGCGTGAAACGATGAATCGCCTGTATATGGCAACTCCTGACGGTTATTGTGGAGACGAAGATAATGGTCAGACTTCTGCTTGGTATGTGTTTACGGCGTTAGGATTCTATCCTGTATGTCCGGGAAGTAATGAATATGTATTGGGCGCACCATACTTCAATAAAGTTACGGTCTCTTTAGAGAACGGAAAGAAATTGGAAATTGTAGCTCCTGCAAACAGTGATACCAACCGTTATATAAAGACTTTAAACTATAACGGTAAGAATTACACCAAGAACTATATTAATCATTTCGACCTGATAAAAGGCGGCCGTTTGTTATTCGATATGGATGGTAAACCTAATAAGAGCAGAGGTGTGAAAGATTCAGATTTTCCGTATTCTTTCTCTCGTAATAATAAATAATAGGCTCAACATGAATAAGAAAACAAAGATGATGATGGCGATGGCGGCATTTTCGATAGCTGCCATCGCCCAGCGACCGGCGGATTATGTAAATCC